>Ga0193717_1000695_pt1 | contig 21407 bp, 15 predicted proteins | sample U2c2metaG_FD_145900 | JGI IMG/M metagenome (GOLD analysis project Ga0193717, IMG submission 145900) | Soil microbial communities from a riparian zone of the East river system, Colorado, United States - U2c2 | ecosystem: Environmental > Terrestrial > Soil > Riparian zone | place: USA: East River...
CGTCGCTGCTGCCGGTGCTGGTGCCGATCCTGGTCGGCTTCATCCTCGGCCCGAAGGCGCTAGGCGGCCTGCTGATCGGCACGATCGTGACCGGCCTGTTCGTCGCGATCTCGATGACGACCGGCGGCGGCGCCTGGGACAACGCTAAAAAGTACATCGAGGACGGCAATTTCGGCGGCAAGGGCTCGGATGCGCACAAGGCGGCGGTTACCGGCGATACCGTTGGTGATCCGTACAAGGACACCGCGGGTCCGGCGGTGAATCCGCTGATCAAGATCATCAATATCGTGGCGTTGCTTCTGGTCCCGCTGCTGTAATCACGCGACGCTCGGCAACCCTCGTCCTTCCCTTCCCCCGCCCCAGCGGGGGAAGGTCGAAGCCGCCCTCAGGCGGCTGAGGGAAGGGCGGAAGGGGGTTGCTTTCGGGTCGGGGACGAAAAAGCGAAAGAGCGCCCCCTTCCGCCTTCGGCACCTTCCCCCGCACGCGGGAAGGGAAAGCATGGCGGCGCACCGTGGTCTGGACATCGTTGCGTGCCTCTGCGATAGATCGCGGCTTGTCGCCCATCTGCGAGTCCCCATGAGTGTCCCTCAGGTATTGCACGCCGCCGCGATCACCCTGCTGGCCTGCGTCGCCGCTTGCGCGCAGGTTGAGAAGAAGGCATCCGCACCCAGCTCAGCGCCCGTGAAAACCGAATCGACGAACGATGACGCCTACCTCTGGCTGGAAGACATCCACGGCGCCAGGGCGCTGGAATGGGTCCATGCGCGCAATGCAGAGACCGCCAAGGCCTACGCTGACACGCCGGAGTTCGAGACGACGCGCACGCGCATCCTCGAAGTACTCGATTCCGAGGCGCGCATTCCGTACGTGCACAAGCTCGGCACGCGCTACTACAACTTCTGGAAGGACAAGGATCATCCGCTCGGACTCTGGCGCCGCACTACGCTGACCGAGTACCGCAAGCAAAATCCGCGCTGGGAAACCGTGATCGATCTCGATGCGCTGGCCAAGGCCGAGGACAAGCGCTGGGTCTGGCACGGCGTGCAGTGCCTGAAGCCCGCGTATCGGCGTTGTCTCGTTTCGCTGTCGCCCGGCGGCGGCGATGCGGATGTCGTGCGCGAGTTCGATCTCGGCGACAAGGCGTTCGTCAAGGACGGCTTCTATGTTGCGGAAGCGAAGAACCAGGTCGCCTGGATCGATCACGACCGACTCTACGTCGGCACCGATTTCGGTCCGGGCTCGATGACCAAATCGAGCTATCCGCGCATCGCGAAAGAATGGAAACGCGGCACGCCGCTGAGCGCTGCGACGACCGTTTACGAGGTCAAGGACGACGATCTCGCAGCCAGCGCGACACGCGATCTGACACCCGGCTTCGAGCGCGATCTCGTGCAGCGCGTGATCGATTTCTACACCAGCGAAACCTTCGTGCGCGGCGCTGACGGCAAGCTCACGAAAATCGACGTGCCGCTCGATGCAGTCGTCGATCCTCATCGCGAATGGCTGCTGATCCAGCCGCGCACGGCGTGGACGGTCGGCGCCACGACGTATGCATCCGGTTCGTTGCTCGCCGCCAACTTCGACGATTTCATGGCCGGCAAGCGCGAGATCACGGTGCTGTTCACGCCGAGCGATACGACTTCTCTGTCCGGCTATTCGTGGACGCGCCATCGCCTGATCCTTAACCTGCTGGATAACGTGGCGAGCCGGCAGGAAGTACTGACGCCGCAGCAAGGCGACTGGAAACGCGAGACGCTCGGTGGAGCACCCGCGCTCAGCGCGATCGACGCGGCTGCAGTCGACACCGACGCAGGCGACGACTATTTCCTGACCGTCACCGGCTATCTCGCACCGACCACGCTCTATTACGGCACGCTCGGCAGGGGCAAGGCGCGCCCGATCAAGCGCACGCCGGCGTACTTCGACGCGAAGGGTTACGACGTGCAGCAGTATTTCGTCGCCTCGAAGGACGGCACGCGCGTCCCCTACTTCGTCGTCGCGCGCAAGGACCTCGCGCCCGACGGCAGCCATCCGACATTGCTGTACGGCTACGGCGGTTTCGAAGTGTCGCTCGAGCCGAGCTACAGCGGCAGCGTCGGACGCGCATGGCTCGCGCGCGGCGGCGTCTACGTGATCGCCAACATCCGCGGGGGCGGCGAGTATGGCCCGCGCTGGCATCAGGCCGCGCTCAAGCAGAACCGCGCGCGCGCGTACGAGGATTTCGCCGCGGTCGCCGAGGATCTGGTCAAGCGCGGCATCACGTCGCGTGCGCATCTCGGCACACTCGGCGGCAGCAACGGCGGGCTGCTGGTCGGCAATATGCTGACGAGCCATCCCGAACTGTTCGGCGCCATCGTCTGCGAAGTGCCGCTGCTCGACATGAAGCGCTACACGCATCTTTCGGCCGGAGCGTCGTGGATCGCCGAATACGGCGATCCGGACAAGCCCGACGAGTGGGCTTTCATCAAGACGTTTTCGCCGTATCACAATGTCGAGAAGGGCAAGGACTATCCGCCGGTGCTGTTCTATACCGCGACCAGCGACGACCGCGTCGGGCCAGTGCAGGCGCGCAAGATGGCGGCGAAGATGCACGACCTCGCCTACGCCAACGCATGGTTCTACGAGAACACCGAGGGCGGTCACGGTGGCGCCGCCGATAACAGGCAATCGGCGTACATGCACGCAATGGCGTATACCTTCCTCTGGGATCATCTGACAGGCGCACAACAATGAAAACGCTGCCGGCCTTGCTGACCGTTGCGCTTTGCACATCCGCATGGGCGGGTACGCCCGCGAGCGTCGACGATGCGTTGGCGCAGGCGCGGAAAGCACACATGCCGGTGCTGATCGATTTCGGCGCGCCGTGGTGCTACTCGTGCTATTTCATGGCGACGCACGTGCTCAACGGGCCGGAATGGACGGCGCTCGAGGCGAAAACCGTCGTTGTCGAGAGCGACGCGGATTCGCCGGACGGAGCAGCCTGGATGAAGAAGCTGCAGGTCAAGGCGCTGCCGGCCTACGTCGTGCTCAACGAGAACGGCGATGAGCTCGGCCGCATCCTGGCCGAGCAGCCGCGCGAGAAGTTCTATCCGGCGATCAACAGGATCCTCGCCGGCAGCCGCACGCTCGATCAGTTGAAGAAGAGCGCTGCCGAAGGTTCCACTGACGCGATAGCGACCGTGCTCGGTTCGTACGAAGCGCGCCGCGAAGGGCAAGCCGGGCTCGACTGGTATGCGGGCCTGCCGGCAACGACGCGGAACACGGCGGCGAAGGACAAACCGATCGCGCTTTGGCTCGATCGTCTCGAACTTGCGCGGGCAATGAAGGCGAAGGACAACACAGGGGCCGCGGCAGCGGCGAGACGCGTGCTCGCCGGAGATATCGGCTGCGATCGGCCGTACGTGATCGACCAGCTGCTCGAAGCCAGCGAGAAGATGCCGGAAGCCGAACGCAAGGCGATGCTCGCCGAACAGATGCCCGCGCTCGACCGCCTGTTGGCCAAAGACGTATTCGTCGCCAAACCTGTGTGCGCGGACCAGCGCAGTATGGTCATCACGTCGGCAGACCTCGACGCCGCACTGGGCGATACGAAATCCGAATCCGCGGTGCTCGATCGCGGGATTGCGGCCGTGCGCAGGCAGCTCGGCGAGGATTTGAAGGAAGATCGCAATGCGGCCGACAACCTGCGCGTCTATCTCGCCCGCGCGAAACGCACCGAAGAGCTCGATGCGCTGTATCCGAAACTGATCGCCGCGTATCCGGACGACTACGTGTACCCGTATCGTTACGGCAAGAGCCTGCTCGAACGCGACCATGCCGCGGCTGCTTTGCCGCTGCTCGAACAAGCTGCGGAAAAGGCGTACGGCGAGAATCGTCTGGCGGTCGCGATGCAGCGCGTCAAGGCGTTGAAGGCGCTGCATCGGCAAAGCGACGCGCAGAAGGTCGTCGCCGAGGTGCTCGAACAGAACGGGCAGTGGTTTCCGGAGCAGGCTGCCAAGCTGAAGGATGAGCTGAAGTCCTGATCGTCGGGCCGGTTGCCGCCGGAAGATTGCGCTGCGGTTCCGCGCAGGCTGCGCTGGAGATATCTCGCACGCGTCAGCGCTCGCGTTTCGTGCGCAGCCACGGTCTTCCTCGACTTGACGCGGAAGTCGATTCGGCATAATTTGTACGCATCCAGGTACAGATAGCCATGCCATGCGAACGATCAACTTTTCCGACGCACGCAAGAATTTCAAGGAAGTCCTCGACCGCGTCTCCAACGACGCGGACATGACGATCATCACGCGACGCGACGCCGACGATGTCGTGCTGATGTCCTTGTCCGAGTGGAACAGCTGGAAGGAGACCGAGTATCTGCTCGCGAGCCCGGCGAATGCGCGGCATCTGCTCGAATCGCTCGCGCAGCTTGACGCGGGACGCCGCCTCTACCGCGAGCTGATCGAGCCGGCAACGGCATCGAAGGTGCAGGAACCGCGCGGCGCGTATCGCGCCAAGGTCAAAGCCAAAGCCAAGGCAAAGGCGAAACCTGCGGCCGCTCGCGCGCGCGGGAAGAAACGTGGCTGAGCGCGTCGCGTTCTCGCCGACTGCCTGGGAGAGTTACCTGTATTGGCAGGCGCAGGACCGCAAGACGCTCGATCGCATCAATCTCCTGATCCGCGAATGCCGGCGCGATCCGTTCCAGGGCATCGGCAAACCCGAGCCGCTGAAGGGACGGCTTTCCGGTTGCTGGTCACGCCGTATCGACGAGAGGCATCGGCTGGTCTACCGCGCGACCGCGGGCGACATCGAAGTCCTCTCGTGCCGCTACCACTACGAGTACCGCTGACAGCGTAGCCGCGGGTTGCTGCGGGCCCCCACGACTTGCTCTATCCTTCGCGCCCCCGGTTGCAGCCGGAGGACGCCAGGCCGGCGTCCCGCGGCGCCCGAACCGATCGCCATCAGGAGAAATCATGGCCCTCGACCGCGTACCCGCCGGCCGCGATGTGCCGAACGAGATCAACGTCGTCATCGAAATCCCGATGAACGAGGAACCGGTCAAGTACGAGGTCGACAAGGCGACCGGCGCGATCTTCGTCGACCGCGTGCTGACCACGCCGATGCGCTATCCGTGCAACTACGGCTACGTGCCGCGCACGCTAGGCGGCGACGGCGATCCGCTCGATGTGCTGGTGATCATGCCGGTGCCGCTGATTCCGGGCGCGGTGATACGCTGCCGTCCGGTTGGCATGCTCAGCATGACCGACGAGGCCGGCGAGGACACCAAGCTGATCGCGGTGCCGGTGTCGGAGGTATTCCCGGCGTATCGCGATATCGCATCCGTACGCGATCTGCCCGAGCTGACGCTCGACCGCATCGGCCATTTCTTTGCGCACTACAAGGATCTGGAAAAGGGCAAATGGGTCAAGATCGAAGGCTGGCGCGGAGCCGAAGAGGCGAAGAAGGAAATCCGCACCGGCGTCGATCGCTATGCGGAAGCGCCGGAGAAGCCGGCGTTCTGATCCTCATCGAACGAGGGAAGCTTCGTCATCCCGGCCCTTCGACAAAGCTCAGGACAGGCCGGGCTTCGCCCGAGCCGGGACCCAGTGCCTTGCCGACGCGACAGCGCAGTACCTCAATCATCATCCGACACATCATCGCTATCGTCCCGCGCATGATCGGCATTCGGATCGACCCCCGAAGCCAACGCCTCGCGCACATTCCAGATCGAAGCCTGCACGCCGCGAAACGGCTGCGAATAAACCGGATCGGCGCGGAAGCGGAAACGCCGGTAGAAACTGATGACCAGCCCATCCGGATGTTCCGCCGCCCATGCCGGCAGCGTTTCCATCGTCAGCACCGGCAGCGGCTGTTTCAGGCGCCCGGCGAATTCGTAGACGCCGTGATGCCAGCCGAGGTGCGCAATCGGCTGACCGCGTTCCTGTGCAGCGGCCACCTGTGCCGCGATCGCCCGCGCGTCGTAGCGCACGCCTGGCCCCTGCACCAGCGCCAACTTGAACAGAAATACGGCGGCGAGCGTCGCCAGCGCCGGCCATATCGGATCGCGCAGATGCTTTGCGCCGGCGATCAGTGCGATGCCGGCGAGCACGATGCCGACGCCCCACCACGGCGAGGTTTCAGCAGCGAATGACAGATTTGCATACGTCGACGCGTAGTGCGGCAAGAGACAAAGCGCGACGCCGGTGAGCGCGAGCGCGATTCCGAACAGGCCGGTGCGCACTTCGAAAGCCGACCGCTCCAATGCGATCGCAAATCCGAGCGCGATGCCCGGCAACAACGGCAGCAGGTAGTGCGCCTGCTTGCCGCCGATCAGCGAAAACGCGATCACGGTCGGCACCACCCAGGCGAACGCCAAGCGCACCGCACGCTCGTCCCACAACGCCTTGAGCGCCGCCCAGCGCCCGCGCAATACCAGCGGCCACGGCAGCAGCATGATCGGCAGGCTGACCAGGTACCACCAGATCGGTTGCGCGTGCGTGCCGGTCTTGACGCCCTGGATGCGATCGAAGGTCTGGTGCAGGAAGATCGCGCGTGCGTACTCGGGCCCACCGTGCAAAGCCGCCGGTACGGCCCATGTCAGCGCGATCGCGGCACCCAATCCGACGGCCGCGGCAAGCCCGCCGAAATAGCGCGCAGTGCCGCGCGGAAGGCCGCGATTCCACCACGGCGCGAGCACGGCAGCGAAGCCGATATCGAGCAGCAGCACAGGACCTTTCGCGAGCACGCCAAGGCCGATGCCGAGACCCGTCAGCACGATGCCGCGGCGCGTGCGGTCCTCGACCAGATCGACGATGCCGTGCACCGCGAGCAGCGCGCAGGTCGTCAGCAGCACGTCGAACATGATCGCGTTGGCGAACGTGGCGAAGTACAGCATGCCGAGCAGCAGCACGACGGAAATCCGCGCGGCCGCGGCGGAACCCGTCAGGCGGCGCGTCAGCCGCTCGAGCAGCACGAGACTCAACAGAGAACACAGCAGCGTCATCGCCCGCGCCGTCCACGCGTGCACGCCGGTGATGAGCCAGCCCGCGTTGAGCAGCCAGAACAGCAGCGGCGGCTTCTGCGAATACAGATCGCCGTTGAGATGCGGCACGAGAACTTCGCCGGTCTGGCGCATCTCCCAGGCGACGGCGAGATAGCGTGTCTCGTCGATCGGGATCGGCGGCAGCAGGAAGATGATCGGCGCGAGCAGCAGCACGCCGAGGAACAGCGGGTGCTCGATCAGGAGACGCCATGCCGGCGGCGCCAGGGCTGGCGTTGAAGAATTCTGGGTCACTGCGAGAGGTGGAGGATGCTCAGGATGTGGACTTTCGCATTCCTGCGGCCCTCGCCGCCAGTCTTGCAGGCGGCTTCACTCGCAGCGAGGGTGGCCGTAGGGTGGGCTTCAGCCCACCGCCGGGCCGCATCAACGGTGGGCTGAAGCCCACCCTACGGCACCTACCAATCATCCGCGACGAAGCAGCTCGCGCAGGTCGATGATCGCTGCGTTCGCGCGCGAGATGTAGTTGGCCATCACCAGCGAATGGTTGGCGAAGAAGCCGAACGGCGTGCCGTTGAGCACGATGGGGCTGCCGAGCGGATTCTGCGATTCGTGCAGCTCGCGGATCACCTGCTCGAGGCTGATCATCGCGTTCTTGTCGCGCAGCACCGGCCCGAAATCGATGCGGATCGCCTCGAGCTGCTCGCGCAGCGCCCAGGTGTAGCCGCGCGCTTCGTAGAAATTGTCGTCGATCTTCGTCCACGGCGTCTTCACCATGCGCGGGCTCTCGCCCGGCGTCGACTGCTGCGCGTTCGGATCGCCGGCGAGATCGGTGTCGATGCGTTCCTGGCCGACGCTGGCGGAAAGCCGCTGCGAGAGCGAACCGAGCCGCGTCGAAACCAGCTGCAGATAGTCGGCGAGGTTGTCCGCACGCGCATAGAACTGCGCGTTGGTCACGTCGTTGTCTGCGAGGCGCGTGAGGTATCCGTCGACGTGCGCGATCGCCTTGCGGTACTGGCGCTCGGAGGCAGGCAGCAGCCAGCGGTCGTTCGGCGAATTGAACAGCGGATCGGCTTCCTGCAGATCGCCGTCCTCGGTCGACTGCGTCTGCGAACGGCTGAAGTCGTTGCGCAGCGAGCGCGTGAGGTCGCGCGTCGCGGTCAGCACGCCGAATTCCCAGTTCGGTATGTTGTCCAGCAGCACGCCAGGCGGAAACTTGTCGTTGCTGAGATAGCCGCCGCGCTTGTCGAGCAGGGTCTCCGCCGATGTCATCAACGCCGACACCGTGACCGAACCGGTCACCAGCTTCTGCTGCTTGGCCGCGACGCGGGCCTGCGCGGTGGCGGTTACGTCGAAATGCGGAGGCTCGTAGTCCCACCACCACATCAGCGCGATCACGACGATCGCATAGACGGCGACAAGGGCCGCAATCGCCCTCACGAGCCACTGTCGCCTGCGCGGCGTCTCCGATGATTGTTCCACGATCCCTCCGGTCATCACGCAGAGCGCCGACGCCTGCCGGCGTCGCGCTCCGCGGCGAATACTACTCGCGCTTGCCCGACGGGAGTGCGGGTTTGGCCGGTTCGCCCTTCTGGCCGAAGTTTTCCATCAGCGTCTTCATGTCCTCGGCGTGCTCTTCCTCCACCGCGAGGATGCCTTCGAGCATGCGCTTGGTCGTCGTATCGCGATCGCCGACGTAGTTGATGATCTCGCGATAGCTGTCGATCGCGATGCGCTCGGCGATCAGGTTCTCCTCGATCATCCCGGCGAGATCTTCCGGCACGACGAATTCGGCGTGGCTGCGCTCGGACAGGCCTTCCGGCGAGAAATTCGGCGTTCCGTCCAGCTGCGTGATGCGCTCGGCGATCTCGTCGGCGTGGCCCTGCTCTTCGTTCGCGTGTTCGAGGAACTCGGCGGCAACGCTTTTCGCATTGATGCCGGAGGCGAGGAAATAATGCGCCTTGTAGCGCAGCACACAGATGATCTCGGTAGCGAGCGCTTCGTTGAGAAGCTTCAACACGGTGTCGCGATCGAGCGTGTAGGTATCGGTGACCGCGCCGCGCTCCATGTGCTCGCGCGCGCGCCGGCGGATCGTCTGGATATCGGAAAGGAACGGTTTGTCTGTCGCAGCCATGCCTGCCTCCGGGTCAAGGTGGGTTGTGGGGCGCCGAGTTCGCCGCAGGGCACAGGGAGGAACCGGACGGCGCATCCGCGAAACTGGATGAATCTTAAGTCTTCTGCATGAACGAGGCCGCAACTCCGGCGGGTGTCCCTGTCAGGCCGTGCACTTCTTCGCCTCTCCCGCTCTGCGGGAGAGGCCGCCGCGCAAGCGGCGGGTGAGGGCAATCTGGAACGGCACTGCACACTTGCCCTCACCCCAGCCCTCTCCCGCAAGCGGGAGAGGGGGAAGAGCGCGCGCATGCAGACGCCCTATCGCAGACGATCACCTACCGCTGCGAATAAACCTCGCTGCCCTGCGCGCGAAATTCGGCGGCCTTCTCGGCCATGCCTTCGCGCAAGGCCTCGGTTTCGTCGACGCCGTGCGTCTTTGCGTATTCGCGCACGTCCTGCGTGATTTTCATCGAGCAGAACTTCGGCCCGCACATCGAGCAGAAATGCGCGGTCTTGTGCGCGTCCTTGGGCAGCGTCTCGTCGTGGAATTCCTTGGCCTTCTCCGGATCGAGGCCGAGATTGAACTGGTCCTCCCAGCGGAACTCGAAGCGCGCCTTGCTGAGCGCGTTGTCGCGCGCCTGCGCGGCCGGATGGCCCTTGGCGAGATCGGCCGCGTGCGCGGCAATCTTGTAGGTGATGATGCCGTCGCGTACGTCCTGCTTGTCGGGCAGGCCGAGGTGCTCCTTCGGCGTCACATAGCAGAGCATCGCGGTGCCGAACCAGCCGATCATCGCCGCGCCGATCGCGCTGGTGATGTGGTCGTAGCCCGGCGCGATGTCGGTGGTCAATGGGCCGAGCGTGTAGAACGGCGCCTCGGCGCATTTCTCGAGCTGGCGCTCCATGTTTTCCTTGATCAGGTGCATCGGCACGTGGCCCGGCCCCTCGATCATCACCTGCACGTCGTGCTTCCACGCGGTCTGCGTCAGCTCGCCGAGCGTGTCGAGCTCGGCGAACTGCGCCTCGTCGTTCGCATCGGCGATCGAACCCGGACGCAGGCCGTCGCCGAGCGAAAAGGCGACGTCGTACGCCTTCATGATTTCGCAGATTTCCTCGAAGCGGTCGTAGAGGAAACTTTCCCGGTGATGCGCGAGGCACCACTTGGCCATGATCGAGCCGCCGCGCGAGACGATGCCGGTAACACGCCGCGCGGTCAGCGGAATGAACGGCAGGCGCACGCCGGCGTGGATCGTGAAGTAGTCGACGCCCTGCTCGGCCTGCTCGATCAGCGTGTCGCGGAAAAGCTCCCAGGTCAGGTCCTCGGCGACACCGCCGACCTTCTCCAGCGCCTGGTAGATCGGCACCGTGCCGATCGGCACCGGCGAATTGCGGATGATCCACTCGCGCGTCTCGTGGATATGCTTGCCGGTCGACAGATCCATCACCGTGTCGGCGCCCCAGCGGATCGCCCAGACCATCTTCTCGACTTCCTCGGCGATCGAGCTCGTCACCGCCGAGTTGCCGATGTTCGCGTTGATCTTCACCAGGAAATTGCGGCCGATGATCATCGGCTCGGATTCCGGATGGTTGAGATTGTTCGGAATGATCGCGCGGCCGCGCGCGACTTCATCGCGGACGAATTCCGGAGTGATCAGCTTCGGCAGCGACGCGCCGAACGACTGGCCCGCGTGCTGCTTGAGCAGATGCGCTTCGCGGATCGCGTCGAGCCGCTGGTTCTCGCGGATCGCGATGTATTCCATCTCCGGCGTGACGATGCCGCGGCGTGCGTAGTGCATCTGCGTCACGTTGGCGCCGGTTTTTGCGCGGCGCGGCTTCGGCAGCGACGGGAAACGCACGTCGGCGAGCTCGCGCGCATGCGCATGGCGGCGAGTGAACGGCGACGAGAAATCGGCCAGCTGCTCGCTGTCGCCGCGCTCGGCGATCCAGCGCGCGCGCAGCGCCGGCAGGCCGGCGGCGAGATCGATGCGGTAGGCCGGATCGGTATACGGACCGGACGTGTCGTACACCGCGAACGGTGCGTTCTTCTCGGCGCCGAACGTCGACGGCGTATCGCTCAGCGCGATCTCGCGCATCGGCACCGCGATGTCGTCGTGGCTTCCGCGCACATGGGTCTTGCGCGAACCCGGAATCGGTCGCGTCACGGTTTCGGAAAGTTCGGCGGCTTCGCGCAGCAGCGCGGTGGGGAGGGCATTCATCGGCTTGGATCCTGCTTCGTGGAAATCCGCACGACCTGTGCGGGCGCTGGCGAGGAATTCGCGCAACAACGAAGCAGAGACGCCACGTGCGGTCGACGACCGCCGCTGCGAAGCTTCCCTACGCCGGTTTGAGCCGGATCAGGTTCGAAGGGACTCTCTCAGCCCGCGTTTTCCGGGCACCCCCGCTTCAGTGGTGCATTCAATCACGTTCGCGCGGCGACGGCCACCGCTCTTGCTCGCGAGCGTGAGAGGTGGGTCGCCGCTAGAGTGTGCGCATCTCAGGGGAGACACGATGCGAATCGCGATCGTCGGTTACGGCACGGCCGGGCAGGCCGCCGCGATTTTTCTCGCGCGCGACGGCCACGCGATCGAGATGTTCGAGCGCAGCGCCGAGCTGAAGCCGGTCGGCGCGGGGTTCCTGCTGCAGCCGACAGGGCTCGGCGTGCTCGCAGCGCTCGGCCTGCGCGATGCCGCCATCGCCAGCGGCGCGCGCATCGAACGGCTGCACGGCGCGAACGCGGCGAGCCGCATGGTCATGGATATGCTCTACGCCGACCACGCGCCGGACAGCTTCGGCCTGGGCATGACGCGCGGCGCATTGTTCTCGCTGCTTCACCACGAATGCCTGCCCGCCGCGCGCATCCGCACCGGCGTGCGCATCGGCGCGATCGCGGAGAATGGTCGCGGCATCGTCGATGACGCCGGCATCGAGTACGGGCCCTACGATCTGATCGTCGCCGCCGACGGCACAAACTCGACGCTGCGCGCAGCAAGCGGGCTTGGCAACCGCGAGCCGCTGTATCCGTGGGGCGCGATATGGTGTCTGCTGCCGGCGGAAGATTGGCCGCACGCGGCCGACCTGCGCCAGCGCTACGCGGGCACGCGCACGATGCTCGGCGTCTTGCCCGTCGGCGTGCACCCGGATGCCGACAACGGCCGGCGCTGGCTGACGTTCTACTACAGCCTGCCCGGCGATCGCGTCGACACGTTCGATGCGCAGGCGCTCGACGGATTGCAGCGCGACGTCGTCGCGCTGTGGCCCGAGCTCGCCGAACGAACCCGCCCGCTGACCGAGCCGACGCAATTCAACCGCGCGCGTTACCGCGACGTCGTGCTGCGCAAGCCGTGGCGGGATCGCACCGTGTTCATCGGTGATTCCGCGCACGGCATGAGCCCGCAGCTCGGCCAGGGCGTCAACATGGCGCTGCTCGACGCGCAGGCGCTGGCCGCAGCCTTGCGCGAACACGACGACCTCGAGCGCGCGCTTGCGCAGTACGCACGCTTGCGCGAGACGCATGTCGCGATCTATCAGGCGCTGAGCCGGTGGCTGACGCCGCTGTTCCAGTCCGACCACGCGGCGCTCGCTCTCGTGCGCGACGCGGCGTTCGGCCCGTTCGGCCGGCTGCCGTTTGCGCGGCGGCAGATGCTGAAGATCCTGACCGGCACCAAGACCGGCTGGTGGTGACGCGATGAACGCTGGCGCAATCGCGGCAGCGACGATCGCTCGAAACTGCCTTCTTGGCAATTTCTTGAGTCGGCGAGTCCGGCGCATGTCTGGACTCGAGCAAGTCTGAACAGTTCAAGATGAACTTATTCAGACCCCTTCTCTTGCACCGTTCGATTGAGAAGCGGCAGGGAGCCGCTTTCTCAATCGCCTTAGAGATAGGCTCAGTAGCATTTGAGATTTAGAGATAGAGTTTCGGTGCTGCTACCGACAAAGCTCCACGGCACCGCCACCGGCGTCGCGGGAACAGAACGCGGCACTCTTGTGCCGCAGCGCGAGTGTGTAGTTCGCGAGCGCCCCCTGCACCGAGCCGTTGACGAACTGCACGGCCAGGAACCCGGTGATGGGCTGCCCATAGAAGACCGCGCCGTCGCTGGCGGAGAGTTGGTCGCGCCCGAATCCTCCGAAGGCGAACCCGGCCCAGCCGTTCTCGAACGAGGAGGGGAAATTCGCTGCGACGAGATTTGACGCCAGCACGCTCGAAGGCGGGTGCGGCGTGTGATCCAGTGGGTCTGTGGCGAGGCCCTGCTGGAACGTGACGACCTGCGCCGCGAAGCACAGCCGCGGCTCCGATGCGAGATAAGGAAGACCCAGCTCGCGCAAGTTCGTGATGCGCGCTGCGTTGTGGTCGTGCTCGAAGAACACGAACGGTGCGGCACAGCTCCCCCCCGGCGCATCGGGATGGGCGCCAAAAATGTCCTCGAACGGCGCCTGGGCCGCGTTGCCGACGTAGTGCGGATCCGTGTAGAAGCGCTTGGTCGGATAGGTGATCACCCACTCCGACGCCGCGCCGAGTGTCGGCGTCGTCCAGAACTCGTTGTACAGGGCGGAACTCATGAACACCGCTGTGACCGCATCGATACCGCGCGCAAAGCTCGATCGAAAGGGGTGGTCCGACGGATAGGTCAGGCCGCTCAGCGAAGTCGCGCTGGCGATGTTCGGTGTCAGCACCTCCGGCGCGCTGTGCTCGCGCCCGGTGTCCGGCAGATAGAACTCGGCCAGCGCGTCGGCGACATAGCCCTGTACGGTGCCAAAGCCCACGTTCACGATCGCCGCTGTTCCGGCGAGGCCGCCGCTCGGCGGTGCAAGATCGATATTGGGATTCTGCGTCCAGTAGCCGTCGCCGGTCCAGGCAGCACGCAGGCGCGCGCAGTCCACGGGAGGGCCACCTGGCCAGTTCTGCTCCGGCTCGTCCGGATCGTTCGGCGGGGACGGAGACAAGGCCAACGCGCTGTCGCCTGTAACGACGCCCATTTCGATCACTTCGATATGTCCCTCGCGCGTGCGCGCGGGGGCGGTCGGGCCGCCGTCGGTGCCGAGCGGACCGCTGCCGTCGAAGGCGCGCGTCGTGAACGCGATCGCGTGCCGTGGAGCCGCCTGCACGTCCGGCACCGTACAGCTCGCGTCACTGACGACGAGTCGCGTTCCCTCGCCGTCGGCGGTCGCCGTCGCCGCCCAGACGTCTCCGGCCGCGAGATAAACGTTCAGATCGAGCACGTCGCGGCTGTCGTAGCCTTCGAGAAAGCGAACCTTCACGGCCTTGGCGTCGACACCGAGATTGACCACAGTCAGCAGTGTGTCTTGACTGCCGTTCGTGGTGTAGTACGGATAGACCAGCACCTGCCCGTGTCCCTGCGGATTCAGGAACACTGCCTGCGCCGGTGCGCATACACCCGCCGCGAGCGGCAACGCAAACAGGGCCGGGCGCCACGATCGTTTGCGATTGCGTTGCATGTCATATCTCCTACTGAATCGTCGGTACGATGCCTGTGTTCACGTAAACATAGCCAAGCCAGTCACTGCCGGAGTTCTGTGTGTACCCTTCGGCAGTCATCGCGTTCAGCAACGTCTCAGGAAAAATTGCGTGATCGTCACGAGCCGGGTTGTATTTGCGCATCAGGCGTACGCTACCGACTGGCTGTGAGATGCTTTTTGGATAGATATAACCTTCGATTCCGTCGAGTCGGTAACCGACATCCTCGAATGCCTCGATGCCGACGGGGTCGGTCGTGTAGGTCGTATCCATATGGAGAGGGTTGCTTGAACAAACCGCCGGTGGAGGCGTCGCCGGATCACCGCATTTCCAGGACAACCGATAGAGGGGAGCCAATGAGTTCGTTCCACTGATGGGATTTCTTGGTGTAGTAAAAATCCATACTTGGGCGCGAGGCTGCGACCCAGAACACGCTGGTATTGCCGCACTCGGAAAAGCTATGTAACCGCTGATAGTTGTTCCAGCACTCGTATAAAAATTCTGCGCGGCAGTACCTCCAACACGGGGACGCAGAAACCCACAAGCAGCTGTCGATCCCATCTGCGGAACAGTGGAATAGAAATAGTCCAGTCGACCACTGCTGTATAACGAAAACAGCGGTGCCAATCGATTTGTCGTGGCGTTGGCGACTTGGATAGCCGCAGAGGCCGCGTCGGGCATTCCATAACCGTATACCGAATTGGGTTGCGATGCCCAGTTCCCAGTATTTCGAATGTACGTCTTGATCTGATTCGCGCTCATCCGGGGATTGATCGATCGCAACATGCCGCCCAGAGCGCTTATGAATGGTGCCGCCATCGATGTGCCGGAGCAGCTGCCGAAAGTATCGTTGACCACGCCTGAGTCATCCCGCGCAAACGAATCGCCGCAACGATACTCAGCGTAACTATATTGAATGCCGCCTCCCGGAAATATGGACACTATGCCACCTGCGGGAGCTACAACGCCCGATGCTCCTGCATAGTTGGTACCAATCATCACATTGGTTCCTTGTCCTCCTTGATTCGCAGGCAAGCCTTGGCCGAAATACCAAGACTGCCACGAATTCGGATTGCCCGGCGATGGCAACTGTGCGCCTGCTACAGACAGCACGGACGGTTCGCGCGCGGGCCACTGAGGAGCACTGGCCAGGTAATTCCCAGCGGCAGCAACGAGCAACACGTCTCGATTCGACGCAAACGCAAGCGCGGTGCAGACCACTTGATATGGACTGCCAATGGCAGGACACGGTGGTGCAGCAGTGCCTCCCCAGCTCATATTGATGACTTGAGCACCGGCCGTAACGGACGACGTAATTGCCGATGCCTCGTTCGAGGCAGTCAGGGTTAACTCCGCCATAATCAGACTGCATTGTGGACATGCACCGGCAACGCCTTGTCCGTTATTTGCAACCGCCGCGATGATTCCGCTGACGTGAGAACCATGGTACTGCGACGTCGTGTTCGAGGCGTAACTGGTTCTCGTATAGAACTGAAGTCTGAAGTTCGCACGCAAATCCGTGTTCGGCAGCAAGTCATTGATGGTGCCCGCAGTTGCATCATTGGCAATGCCTCCGTCGACAACCGCTACATAGCCATGTCCTTGGGTGATGTCCCATGCCGCGGGGAAGTGCATCGCATGAAGACCCCATTGGTACTGGGCCGCATTGGTCGCATTCGGCTTGATCGCGAAGTACGGGTCGTTCGGTGCCCACGAGAACTTCATAACGGCATTCATGGCGACCGCTGTGCCAAGATCACGCCGCAGCGCGTCCAGCGCATTCTGTGTCTGCTGAATATCCGTGTACCGAAGAACCACATAGCGGTGCAGTATCTCCAGCGGGTCCTCCGCAGGAAGTCCCGCTCTGGCGTCAGAATCCAGTCGTTCGCGCGTGATGACGTAGCGAGCGCCAATCGGATTCAAGAACGCCGCCATTACAGTCGGATCGCCACTCCTCACACCTTGCACCAAAGCGTCCTCGGCTTGCACGCTTCCGCGTGGTGCCATGGAAAGTTCGGGCAGCTTGGATCGCAGCTCGGGACTGTCGCCGTTTGCAAGAACCAAGATCTCGTTCGTAAGACCTTCCGCATCTACGAGAAAATCGCCAGGAATTGATGAGGGATCCGGCTGTCGCACCGACGCAATGGCTGCCTCGTAGTCGACGAGATCTTGCTCCGACAGAACGCGACGCGCAAAGACACCGCTGTCCTGCGGGTACATATCCGAAATGGCCCATGTGACTGGTATGACGGCTGTCAAGCCAGTGACGATTAGGAGTATGGCTGTTGGTACGAAGCGCGTTGCTTTCACGACCCCTCTCCTCCCAAGGAAGCCCCGTTCCCGTTGCGCTAAAGAACTGTTCTTAGTGTTCTTAGAGGGGGTACGGAATTCGGGCCGTGCTTCCGCCAAAGCAGCTGAGGGGGCCGTTCGGCCGCCTGCCGTTTGCGCGGCGGCAGATGCTGAAGATCCTGACCGGCACCAAGACCGGCTGGTGGTGACGCGATGAACGCCGGCGCAATCGCGGCAGCGACGATCGGCCGCGCCCAGCCGTCTTGAAAAGCATGCTCGCGCGACAAAGATTACGACTCGCAGCGCAATCGCAAACGAGGTGCACCATGACCTTCCTCAAGACTTTCCGGCACGCAGCGCTGGCGCTCGTCGCCGGCATCGCGCTCGCCGCGGGCGTCAGCGCCGCTGCGCCATCGCGCGTCCACGTCACCTGGTCGAATCCGGCCGATTTCACCGATACCAAACAGAGCCCGGGCTCGGGCATCGGCCGGCCGAGCCCGGACGAATGGCTCGGCGAGCTGGCCAAGTATCTGCAGCGACGCGCCGACCGCGTGCTCGCGCCCGGCCAGCAGCTCGATGTGACGTTCACCGACGTCAAACGCGCCGGCACGTACGAACCGTGGCGCGGGCCGCGGTGGGATGACGTCCGCATCATCAAGGACATCTATCCGCCGAGCATCGATCTGCAGTTCACTCTGCGCGACGCGAACGGCAGCACCGTCAGCGAAGGCACGCGCGAGCTGCGCGATCCTGCGTTCCTCAGCCGCGGGATACCGAACCAGACCGATCCGCTGCGCTTCGAGAAGCGCATGCTCGACGACTGGCTGCGGCGCGACTTCACGCCGGCGAGCGTCAGTCGCAGCTGAGGTTCGGGCGGAGAGCGCCCCCTTCCGCCTGCCGGCACCTTCCCCGCGAGCGGGGGAAGGATTCAAATTGAAACGTTTCAGCATGCTTCCTTCCCCCGCTTGCGGGGGAAGGTGCCGGCAGGCGGAAGGGGGCCGTCGGCGCATGATCTTGTCGTAGCACAGCAGCGACTCGTAAGATCAACCAAAGCAGGCGCAGCGCCGGCATCCGGAGAATCGAGACATGCTGGACGTATTGCGTTCGCGCGGCTCCGTGCTCACGCTCCTTGCGAGCGCCGCGTTTGCGTCGCTGCCGGTTGCCCATGCCGATCCCCTGCCCGGCCAGCCGTTCGTCTCGTACTGGTATCCATCAACGCTGCTGACCTGGGATCCCGCGCTCGATCCCGATGCGCCATACAACCGCGCCGCCGTGCCGCTGGCTTCGCGCTTCGCCAATCCCGATCTCAACGTGAACCCGCACGCACGGCCTGACGAGGCGCGCATCGCCAGCCTGGTCGCGTTCGCGCCGACGTCGAACAACCCTTCGCAGGGTTCGCCGACGATGGACTATTACGCGCTGAATTATTGGCAATATCTCGACGTGCTCGTGTTCTGGGGCGGCTCGGCCGGCGAGGGCCTGATCCTCGCACCGAACCCGACCGTGATCGACGCGGCGCACCGCAATGGCGTGCCCGTGCTCGGCAACGTCTTTTTTCCGCCCAATGTTTTCGGCGGCGACATCCAGTGGGTGCGCGATTTCGTGCAGCGCGACGGCGACACGTTCCCGGTCGCGGACAAGATGATCGAAGCCGCCGCGTATTACGGCTTCGACGGCTGGTTCATCAACCAGGAAACCGCGGGCGGCGACGCCACGCTCGCGGCGGACATGCGCGACATGATGAAGTACCTGCAGGCGAACTCGGACCTGCGCATCATGTGGTACGACGCGATGACGCAAACCGGCGCGATCAACTGGCAGAACGCGCTGACCGGTCAGAACGTGATGTTCTTCGACGACGACGGCGTCGTCTCGGACAACATGTTTCTCAACTTTGGCTGGTCGACCGTCGGGCTCGCAAACTCGAGCACGCTGGCGACGAGCCTCGGACGCAGCCCGTACGAGCTCTATGCCGGAGTCGACGTCGAATCGGGCGGCTACAACAGCTCGGTCAACTGGAACGGCGTGTTCCCGGAAGGTTCGCCGCACGTGACCTCGTTGGGTTTTTACCGTCCCGAGTGGGCCTACAACTCCTCGAGCAGCCCGTCCGATTTCTACACGCGCGACAACCGCTTCTGGGTCGGGCCCAATCACGATCCCAGCAATACCGTCACGGGCGCATCATGGAAGGGACTCGCGCACTACGTTCCCGCCACCTCGCCGATCGCCTCGCTGCCGTTCGCGACCCATTTCAATACCGGGCAAGGCAATCGTTACGCGATCGACGGCGTCGCGCTGTCGACCGGCGAATGGAACAACCTGAGCCTGCAGGACATCCTGCCGACCTGGCGCTGGATCGTGCGCGGCGACGGCACGCTGCTCGTTCCGGAGCTCGACTGGAGCGAGGCGTACTGGGGCGGAACCTCGCTGAAGGTGTCGGGCACGCTCGATGCGATCAACGACCTGATGCTCTACGAGACGCACCTCGACGTCGACGCCGATACCACGCTGGCGATCGCGTACAAGACCGGAACGGCGCAAGCGCCGACGCATCTGCAAGTTGCGCTCGCGTTCGAGGATGCGCCGTCGACGTTCGAGTACCTGGACGTCGGTGACGCAGCCAGCGCGGATTGGAACACGGCGACATTCGGCCTCGGCAACTTCGCCGGCCGCGCTGTCGCGGTGGTCGCGCTGCGCTTCGTTGCCGATGCGGCACCGCAGTCGTATGCGATCCACGTCGGCAGCCTCGCGCTCTACGAATCGCCGCTGCAGGCGCCGCAACCGCCCGCCGATGTCGCGGTCGTCAGCAAGAACGAAACGAGTCCCGGCATTGCAACCGTGCGGCTGAGCTGGACGCACTCGTCGAGCCCGGTCAATTCCTACAACGTCCTGCAGCGACTGCCGGACGGCAGCGCGATCTGGCTCGGCGGCACGCCCGGCAATGCGTACTTCGTCGCCCAGTTGGCGCGCAGCGGCAACGAGCCGGCTTCGACCATCGAGGTCGAAGCCGTGAGCCCCGAGTTCGTGCGCTCGACCGCGGCAACCGCCAGCGTGCCGTGGGACGCGATTTTCTCGGACGGGTTCGACACGGGCGCCGCGGCCGTCCGCGCGACCGAGCCGCGCTAGATCGATACGCATCCGTGCTGCGCGCGCATCGCGCCGGCAACGCGGATGCGGCACAATCGACGCAAAGCGAAGGCCAGCGCATGGACATCTCCCATCCCGATCTGCATCCGCTGTACGCGGAACATCTCGTCACGTTGAAAACGCGCACCGACGCCGCCCTGCAGCGCGGGCAGCGCGATCATCTGCTCATTGCCGCCGGCGCGCCGCGCTACCAGTTTCTCGACGACCGTCCTTATCCGTTCGCGGTCAACCCGTGGTTCAAGCACTGGGTGCCGGTGAGCAAGGCGCCGGGTTCGTGGCTGCTGTACACGCCCGGACAGAGACCGAAGCTGATCTATCTGCAGCCGCACGATTACTGGCATGTCGTGCCGGATGCACCGGCCGGCTACTGGGTCGAGCAATTCGACATCGCCGTGATCCGCGAGCCCAAGGAGGCCGCGCAGCATCTGCCGAAGGATGCGGCGCGCTGCGCGATCGTCGGCGAAGACCATGCCGCGATCGGTGCGTTCGTACCCGACAATCCGCAGGTACTGCTCGATTACCTGCATTACCACCGCGCCTACAAGACGCCGTACGAGCTGGCGATGATGCGCGTCGCCAGCAAGATCGGCGCGCGCTCGCACCGCGCCGCCGAAGCCGCATTTCGCGGCGGCGAGTCGGAGTTCGGCATCCACATGGCCTACCTCGCCGCCGCACGCCAGACCGACAACGAATTGCCATACGGCAACATCATCGCGCTCAACGAGCACGGCGCCGTATTGCATTACACCGAGCTGCAGCACACGCGGCCGGCGCGCGCGCAATCGTTTCTGATCGACGCCGGCGCGTCGTTCCACGGCTATGCGAGCGACATCACGCGCACCTACGCCGCGGTCGACGCCAGCGAGTTCGATGCACTGATCGACGCCGTCGACGACGCGCAGCGCGATTTCTGCGCGAAAGTGCGCGCGGGCCAGAGCTATCCGGACCTGCACATCCACGCGCACCACGTGCTCGCCGAAATCCTGCGCGACCAGGGCTTCATCCGCATGAGCGCCGAGAGCGCGGTCGAATCGGGCGTGTCCTCGACGTTCTTCCCGCACGGCCTCGGCCACGGCATCGGCCTGCAGGTGCACGACGTGGCCGGCTTCCAGCAGAGCGATGCCGGCGGCACGATCGCGAAACCGCCCGGCCATCCGTACCTGCGCCTGACGCGCAAGCTCGAGCCCGGCATGGTCACCACGATCGAGCCCGGCATCTATTTCATCGACATGCTGCTGACCGAGCTCAAGCAGAAGCCGGTCGCCAAAGACGTCGACTGGGAAAGGGTCGATGCGTTCAGGAAGTACGGCGGCATCCGTATCGAGGATGACGTGGTCTGCACCAAGGGCGACCCCGAGAACCTGACCCGCGACGCATTCGCAGCCATCGCGTAGACGCGCTGCGCAACAAAGCGCG
>Ga0193717_1000696_pt1 | contig 21386 bp, 18 predicted proteins | sample U2c2metaG_FD_145900 | JGI IMG/M metagenome (GOLD analysis project Ga0193717, IMG submission 145900) | Soil microbial communities from a riparian zone of the East river system, Colorado, United States - U2c2 | ecosystem: Environmental > Terrestrial > Soil > Riparian zone | place: USA: East River...
ATTTGAGTTTTTCATTGTTTTGTGAGTTATAGTTGTTTAAATGATCTAACAATACAAAGATGCCGCTTAAGCTAATAATGGGGAATGCAAAAACTTCCCGAAGAATTGTAATTATTTCCCATGATGCTTTTTTTTGCGGCCAGTACTAAATAAGATCCACAAATAGTTAATTACTTGCTTTAGTAAAAGTTTTCATTTGATGATTGTTTAATCTATTGTTTATTGCCTCTGGCTAATGATCATTGCTTGGCAGTACAAAGCAACAAAGAGCAGCGCGCCTAAACAATGCAGGAAAGAAAGAAAACTTTGGACAATTAGCGGTTTTTGTCTCTGAATGCCTGAGGGGAGACCTTTTCTGCCTTGGTAAACATCCTGGTAAAATAAGCCTGATCGCTGTAACCAAGTTCGTAGGCTATGGTTTTTATGGTCTTATCGGTATAAAATAATAAACGTTTAGCCTCTATGGTAATCATGTGTTGAATCCAATAGCTTACAGTCCGTCCAGATGTAAATTTTATCGCTTCGTTTAAATAAGGGGTGGAAACCTTCAATTCCCGTGCATATTCGGAAGGACTTTTCAAGCGCTTATAGTTAAGAAACAACAAGCTTTTAAATTCATTGGTCAGGGTAACTGCTCTCGAATCTTTTTTGTCCTGCTTCTGCACAACTGCAAACTCTTCTGTAAACATACCAGCAACTGCATCGATGAAGCCGCGCTTGATATGTTGTTTAAATACGTTATTAGAGAGATCCTGCAAAATATCTGCAAATAAGGTAAGACAGGATCTCATCCGCTCAGCTTTAACAAAGCTTATAGGTGCCGGAACTTGAGTAAAACAGCTTTCATTTAATACTGACTTAAACACGTCGCTGATTAAGAAAGCATCAACCGCGACAATCCATATGTCCCCCTCAGAATCGACGTGCTGATGAATCTGTCCCGGGAGGATAAAATAGATTGATTTTTTCGGGATGAAGATCTCATGGAAATCAACGATTTGTTTTAGGAATCCTTTGTATATAAAAGTAAAAAGGTAGTCTGTATCTCTGTGAGGTGCCCTGACAAAATGATCGGTGTCAATTTTGCTGTAATTCACTATTTGCACTCCATTGGCTTTTACCTCATCAAGGATCACCGTGGGGACAAACATTTTATCTCTATTCATGGCAACAATTCCTGGTAAAGTTGAATGTAGAAACTGCGACGAAACCGTTGGCGGTTGACTGTTTAAACCTGACCGACCCGTCTTTTGAAACTCAGTTCTAATTTACAATTTATCAGCATTATTGACTAATGGAGGTATTGCAGACTGTTAATTGAAAAATATCACAAATGCCATGCAAGCGGTTAAGGTTACCGCAACAGCTATTCGCAAGGCCGATCTGTTAGTAATTTGCTGCTCTGGTATTTTAAGTGATCGATCAATTTTTTAACTGAATGGTTTGACAGGGTTATTGAATGTTGTAGTCCTGGATTCTGAATCCCATTCAGTTTCGATTTCTACTTTATCTTATTTTCAAAAGACCGGAAGGGGGAATTTTAAATTGATTTACCCCTTTAATTAATTTAACAATATATCTTTTTACTAATTTACCCTGGCAATCAAAAATTTTAAATAAAAGACATTGACATATACCCGGTCGATATAAAAAAATGCAAAATGCTTATTCGGGCAAGCAGAATTATATTCCTAAACAATTTCACACGAAAAACCCGGATGTTTGCCCACTGTGTTCCGGTTAACGAATAAATCAACTCCACGATAAATTGACCAGGCCAGACAAATTAAAGTAAACAGGACACAAACATCAAACTGGTCAAAAGGCTCAGAATTGAATAGTCTGGCCATTTATAAATCTCCAAAATCTACCTCTAAAATGTCGTAATCATAACGCTATAATGTCGTAATTATACCCTTTCCTGTTGCCGTTGAGCATGTATCTTTGGAGTATCATTTTACCTTAAAACTGATCAACATGAGAAAATTAAAATTACAAATGAACATTTTACTTGGCGACAAATGGGACGATGAAATGACAAATTTAAGTATTGGTAATCTTAAAAAGGTGGACGCCATTTTACTTGGGCGAAAAACGGCCGAAGATTTTATTCCGTATTGGGAAAAAGTCGCCGGGAATCCCCAAGACGATTTTTACGAACTTGGAAGACCACTGCATGATATTCCCAAAGTTGTTTTTTCAAGGGAACTGAAAACCAGCAAATGGGATAATGCAACTATCGTGAAAGGCGATATTACTGAACAAATAAAAGTATTGAAAAAGAAAAAAGGCAAAGACATCATTGTTTATGGCGGTGATTCATTTGTATCAACGTTAATCCAACATGGATTAATTGACGAATTTTATTTACTTGTAAATCCTGTTGCAATGGGTGGCGGAAAGCCTATTTTCAATCCATTGAAAAACAATGTACAGCTACGGCTTAAGAAATGCAAACCATTTCCTTGTGGAGCAGTTTTGCTGTGTTACACGAGATAGAAAAAACACATGACGGAAGGATACAATTTGTAGTTCAACGATGCCTGTTTCGTCTTCCAATATGCGAAGCAATTCCAGAAATTCCGGGTGTTGATGAAGATATTCAGCCATAACTTGTTTTACGCGAACATCGGTGTAAGCAAGCGTTTAGCCTTACCGTTCCCGTATCGGTCAAGGGTCTGCTGCAGTTCGATTTTAAATACCGTTACCTTTCGACCGTAACAGATCACACCAATATCTCAAATGAGTAACGATGAGCAATCGTTTCCTCCTGAGGCCGGATTATTTTCGAACCAATTCGTTGAAAGTTTACGAAGGGTTGGAAATTTATGCGGGAATTTACAACGATTTAAATTAATTACTCAATTACTGCTGTTCAATATTTTTATATGTTCGAGCCCATTACGGACACCCTAACGGCACATTCTTCGAACCGTTTTATTGAAGATTTGAGAAAGTTAGCGTGCTTAAATTTCTAATTACCTGTCCTGCATCGTCACCCCGCCTGAAATCTACATTCGGATTCCTGGGTTTGATTCATAAAGCAAATGGTTTGAAAACCAAAGATATCCGTGAAATGATAAACTGAACTTTACCTGCGGACTAACGTGCAAAGGCGAGGTGTTCAAGACCGGCAGTGGATATGTCATAAATAATTCAATCAAAAGTAATTTACTAAAAATATGGAAGAGGTTATATTTCTGATTACAAGGGCTGTGTTGTTTTCCTGTTCGATGACGATCATCTATTTAGCCGCGATCCCTGAGAAGGAAATCCAGGACTCCCTGTGGTAACAGTGCGGTTTAAGTCCAGGTTGCAGTTTTTGTATATAAACTTTATTAATAAGAGGCTAAAAGTTGTTTTAAAGATTGATCACAAATGCGGGAATTACAAATAACACAGACCTACACTATAAAGGATAACCGTTCGCTGGATGTTTATTTTAATGAGGTCAGTAAGATCCCATTGCTGACAGCAACTGAAGAAATCATCATCACCAGGCAGGTTGCTGATGGCAATAGTGCTGCTATAACCCGCCTGATCAATGCAAACCTCCGTTTTGTTATCTCCGTAGCGAAACAATACCAAAACCCTGAGATCGGCCTGAATGATCTTATTAACGAAGGCAATATCGGGTTAATAACTGCTGCAAAAAAGTTTGATCCAACGAAAGGATTTAAGTTTATATCCTATGCCGTTTGGTGGATACGGCAGGCTATTACCGCTGCATTGCATGAGCAGACCCGGTTGATTCATCTTCCCTATAATCAGATTACGGTGTTAAATCGCTACGTCCGCGAAAGTACCCGTTTTGAACAGGCAGAAGGACGCAAGCCATCCATCTGGGAGATTGCTGAAGTGATGGGCCTGCAGGCAGAAAATCTGGTCGATATTTTGAAAAATGCTACCGATAAAGTGATGCTTGACCGTCCGCTCGGGGATGGCAGTAATTTTACCCTGCTTGATTTAATTTCCGCCAATGATCATTTTCCAGATGCGGATATCATACAGGAGTCATTGAGGCAAGAGGTAGATCTTGCCATGTCCGTACTCGAAAAACGAGAGAAAGATATACTTGCGATGTATTTCGGTCTGGATTGCTTTATACCCTGCCGGTTGGAGGAAATTGCGGAACAGTATAGGTTATCCGTAGAACATGTTCGCCGTTTGAAAGATGGTGCCCTGATCAAGATCAGGTGCTCACGCGTGGCACCAAGGTTAGCGTCCTACCTTGCCTGATAAAGTGGAGAATAACTCCATATGATATTGTATGTTACGGCAATTCTGTGGTTCCGTAGTGCAGTTCCAAACAAGTACAAAAATGAAATCAAACATATTAATAATTGATGATGAGGTTAAGCTGAGCGCCCTGCTGGCCCGGATATTGGAAATGGAAGACTATCATGTATTACAGGTCGGCAATGCCAAAGCAGGCTTACAAATAGTTGAACGCGAAGACATAAGGGTGGTATTAAGCGATGTTAAGCTCCCGGATGCTAATGGCGTTGAATTAATAAAAAAAATCAAACAGCTAAAACCTTATATAGAGGTAATTAACCTTACCGCGTTCGGCACAATTGGCGATAGCGTAATGGCAATTAAAAACGGTGCATTTGATTACCTGACAAAAGGCGACGATAACGAAAGAATTATTCCGCTGGTAAATAAAGCCGCAGAAAAAGCAAACCTACAATACCGTGTAAATGAACTTCAGCTGCAAATGAAGACCCAACACGGCTTTTCAACTATTTTGGGTAATTCGCCCGCTATTTCCGAAGCAATTTCGCTGGCAAAAAAAGTTACTAAAACAGACGCTACCGTGCTGCTACTTGGCGAAACAGGCACAGGCAAAGATGTTTTTGCCGAGGCGCTTCATTATGAGAGTTTACGAAAGGATAAGCCGTTTGTTGCCGTTAACTGCAGCGCTTTTAGTAAAGAGCTTTTAGAAAGCGAGTTGTTTGGATACAAAGCAGGCTCGTTTACAGGAGCCGGCGCAAAAGACAAAAAAGGCCTGTTTGAAGAAGCTAACAGCGGCACCATTTTTTTGGATGAACTGGGCGAAATGAGCCTTGACCTGCAGGCAAAATTGCTAAGGGTGCTTGAAAACGGAACATTTATGAAAGTCGGCGAAACAAAAACAACCAAAGTTGATGTTCGCCTGATTGCCGCTACCAACCGGAATTTACAAAAAGAGGCAGCAGAAAATCATTTCCGGCTTGACTTGTATTACCGCCTGTCGGGCTTTTCAATTGAACTGCCCCCCCTGCGCGAACGTATGGGCGACATTGAAATGCTTGCCCGCCATTTTATAAAAATTTACGAGGGGAAGGTTAACAAGAAAGTTCCGGACGCCGATGAAAGCTTTTTTAAGCTGCTAAACCAGCACAAATGGAACGGCAACATCCGCGAGTTGAAAAATGCGATAGAAAGAGTCATCATCCTGATGGAATCGCCGGTATTAACTCCAAAACTACTGCCATACGAGTTTCATAGCGGCGGCTACGACGACCTTGTTGCTTTAGACCTTGATAGCGTGGAGAAACATCACATCAGGCGAATATTAGGGCATACCAAAGGAAATAAAACAGAAGCCGCCAGGATACTGGGAATAGGACTTGCCACGCTGTACCGAAAAATTGAGGAATACCACATACTCACGAATTAATCATTTTGAAGCAAGGATAGAGTTAGAAGCAACCACCGTATGATGACAATGCTCATTATTCCCATCGCAATTTTTCACTGATAAAGTCGATGAGATGAGCCGACATGTTCTGGTGCTCGGAGAAACTTGGGTGCCCTCTTGTTCCCTTGTATGGAAATAGGAATAGCAATACTTTTGGATCATTTAGGATGTGGACGGCTTCATGCAGGTAGTTGATCCAGGGCGAGCCTGGTTTAACCACATCCATGCTTCCGAGTGAACAAATCATGAAAGCATTCGGAAAGCAGTTCCGAATCTTATTGGTCAGTAAACAATAGGATTTGATAAGTTCCCGCTTATCAGGAATTGAAGAACCGAACCATCTCAGGTAATCTTCAGAATATCGATGGGAGATAATGAATGCGTCATTTTGCCATAAATTAATAACAACAAGGTCTGGCTGGCGTAAACCCAGATACTGGTTCTCATCGACAATTCCGGAAATCAAGTCCAGTATGTTAAGGGAACGCCTGCTTGCAGAAACACCAATACCGCTAATAGCCGTACAAGCATATTCCGCGTTAAATCTTCTGGCAGTTATTGCCGCGTAAGTATTATAACCATCTTCGTACGCCGGAAGCCAGTTATCCGTGCGGTGTTGATCCTGAAGTGCATATCCGGTGCTGATGGAATCACCAATAACCGCCATCAACCTTGCCTTTGCCACGATATCAGGAAGTACCGGACCGGCATCATAAAGGGTGAAGTAAAAGAACAAGGATGTTCCTCTCCCTGTTTCCGTACGTTTATATAACTCGATACTATTCACAATTTGATCCAGGCCTTCCGCTATTAAATAATCCCGCTTCCCTGATTCAAGATGCAGGATACTTGCTTCCTTTCCGTTGACCACAATCGTAAAATAATTATCCCCATGTTCGTCAGAGAAACACGCCGACAGGGCACGACCCCTGAAAGCGATCTTCACGGACGATCCGGTCCAGGTTAATAGAGCAGCCTCTGCCGATGTGCGGATACTGCCGGAATATTTAATGCCGGGATCATCGAACCGAATTGTCTGAATGGTGGTCATAGCAGCTTATAGATTATAGGTTCCCGTAAGTATCGTTTTTCATATGCAGGACAAAGGCCATCAGGATAATGACCTTTGTCCTGCATATTGATCGTTTAGCTTACAGTAACAGGCGCATTTTTAGCTGTACTGAAGTAACAGATGATCATACCCGCTCCCGGTAAGATAATGACGCTTAAACCAAAGCTTTTGGACATCAGCGCCCCTATGAGGCAGCCAAATAAAAAACCGCCGATAGTTAAACTTTGCTTTTTAAGGCTTTGTACAGATATGCCATCCTTAAATGCAGAACTGATGGAGTTGCCGAGATCAAGCGAAGCCTGTGTTACATTACCGGTCATCATGGTTGTTGGACCAAAGGTTTCTTTAGCGTATAGCTTGCCAAATGCATTTTGCAGTCCCATGGCAAATACGATCATCATAACAACCACATAAGTTTCCCAGGTAAGACCCGGTTTACGCATAAACACTACTGAAATAATGCCGCTCAGTACAAGAATAACACCTTCTAACAGCAGTATTTTATAACGGTTAAAGGTCCTTGTCGCTATCTGCCCGCCAATCATTACGGATATTATAAATACCGGGAAAGTCAATAGTTTGATCCACGCCTTCGCGTCAGACCCTTTGATAATCTGGTAAGCGAACACAATAAAATTACCGGTTACGTGGGCGGAAAAAATAGAACCTGCCGATACAAAGGTGACGGTATCACAGTAACCCGCTACTGTAGATAACAGCAGGGTTACAAACCAGATGCTTTTTTGATTTTCCATAAATTATTATCTTAAATGCGACCGCAACATCCAGGCCATTTTTTCATGTGTTTCCATGAGGCTTGTAACATAATCGCTGGTGCCAAGATCTTTCATGTCGTTAGCAAAAATATTAATGTTCTCCCGAAAGTGAATGATCAGGCTTTCGTGGTCGTTCAGTAATTCTGCAATAAAACCGGCACCATCATTTTTGTTATGCAGCACCTCGGAGAAGTGGGTTAGCTCTAAAAAACTTTTCAATGTAGCCGGCGCATAATGCCCAATGGATCTGATGCGTTCTGCAACGCTGTCTATGATCTCATCCAATTCCTGATACTGGCTCTCAAAGAAAAGGTGTTTGCTGTGGAAATCAGGACCTTCTATGTTCCAATGTGCGTTCCTGGTTTTGGTATAAAGTACATACTCATCTGCAAGAATTTTATTTAACGCATGAGCCACCTTTGCGAGGTTTTCTGATAATATTCCGATTTTTGGTTCCATTGTTATAAATATTTAAAAGTTAAAAAAATGATTAAATAGGTACTGGTCAAGCGATATGCTGCCCGGTCCTGTTGCAAGCAATAGCAGAAAGCAAATGGTGTACATATAAGGAACATCCCTAACCTCAATTGAGTCGTTCTTATGCACCACAAAGTAACCTACCGCGGTGATGCCAATGGTTGGCAGCACTGCCAGGCGCGTAAACACGCCCAGTATTACCAGCACGGGCACTACAGTATCTGAAATTGTGGCTATCAGGTTGTTTAAGCCCTGTGGTAAACCAAGTGGATTGGGCACTACCTCAGGTTTACCGTTGTTGCCCCTGAATTTTTTCATTCCGTGCACACGGAAAAGTTCGATAGCCAGCAGCATGCGGAAGGCAAGCATAGCCCAGTTAGACAACGATGAGCCTAAGTCTGAATAAAGCAGCTGTTTAATAATCTCGTTCATGATTATTGCAGTTTAAAATGCGAAACATGAACAACCCAGTGCACCCCAGAAAGCCGTATAATCGTTAACCGGAACATTGCTCATGCGAGCGTCATTATGGTTATGGCCATGTACATTACAACTGCCGATACAGGCATGCACAGCAGTTGCGATCTGTAGCTGTACCGTAGCATCGTCAAATCTGCGTTTTTCAGCTTTGGCCTGTTTGGAATATGCCGGGGCTAAATGATTGCTGCCCGGGAAATAGCCGTTGTAAATAGTGGTTGGCGACCAATCGGGCAATACCGGTATTGGTGGCGGGTTATGGGTGGCAAAAGCATCTTTGGCATAAACTACCTGGCCGCCTAATACGGTCAGGTCGGCTTCAATGGATTTTATCTCCTCTTCATCAACGGTAAAATAATCGCGGTCGAGCACCACAAGATCAGCCAGCTGACCAGTTTTTATGCTTCCCTTTTTTTGCTGCTCGTTGGAGAACCAGGCACTGCCCCTGGTGTAAAGTTCAAGGGCGGTTTCACGGCTAAGCCTGGTGTCATCATCATATAAAGGCATTCCGCCTACCGTTTTGCCTGATGTAAGCCAGTACAATGCCAGCCATGGGTTATAACTTGATACCCGGGTAGCGTCAGTACCGCCACCTACGGGTACCCCCATTTCCAGCATCTTTTTTACCGGCGGGGTTTGCAGGGCAGCTCTTTTACCGTAACGGTCCGCAAAATATTCGCCCTGGAAAGCCATCCTATTCTGTATCGCAATACCTCCGCCAAGTGCCTTAACACGCTCTATATTTTTTTCGTTGATGGTTTCTGCATGATCAAATATCCACGGCAGGCCGTCGAATGGGATGTCGCGATTTACCTTCTCAAATACGTTTAAAAAGCGGGTGATGCTTTCATTATAAGTAGCATGCAGACGAAACGGCCAGCGATTTTCAACCAGCAGGCGCACAACTCGTTCCAGTTCTTCCTCCATTTGTTCGGGCAATTCGGGCCGGGGCTGCAAAAAGTCCTCAAAATCTGCCGCCGAAAAAACAAGCATTTCACCTGCACCGTTATGGCGGTACATATCATCGCCCTGATATAGCTTTACGCTTTTTGTCCAGTTTTCGAAATCTTCTTTCTCCTGTTTGGGGTGTTGGGTAAACAGGTTATAGGCTATCCTTACGGTTAGTTCACCTTTATCGTTCAATTCCTTAATCACCTTATAATCATCCGGGAAGTTCTGGAAACCGCCCCCGGCATCAATTACGCTGGTGATACCAAAGCGATTCATTTCGCGCATATAATGGCGGGTAGAATTAACCTGGTGTTCGTAGGATAATGTTGGACCTTTAGCCAGTGTAGAATACAGGATCATGGCATTGGGTGTGGCCAGGATAAGGCCTGTAGGCTCCCCTTTTGAATTCCGTTCAATATGCCCTCCGGGTGGCGCCGGCGTATCTTTGGTATAACCAACGGCCTTTAGCGCAGCGCGGTTCATAAAAGCACGGTCATATAAATGCATTATAAAAACAGGAGTATCCGGTGATATCGCGTTGATTTCGGCCAGGGTAGGCATGCGCCTTTCTGCGAACTGAAATTCGGACCAGCCGCCTATTACACGCACCCATTGCGGTGATGGTGTACGGTCTACCTGTTCTTTGAGCATCCGCAGGGCATCGGCCAGTGAGGGCACGCCGTCCCATCGTAATTCCAGGTTATAGTTAAGCCCGCCCCGTATCAGGTGCGTGTGCGAATCGTTTATGCCGGGTATTACCCTTTTCTTTTGAAGATCGATAACGGTTGTGCCGTCGCCGGCATACTTTAATATCGGGCCATCATCGCCCACGGCAATAATCTTACCCTTATGTATTGCCACTGCTGTTGCGGCAGGTAGCTTGGCGTCAACGGTATGAATTTTACCGTTGAACAATACCATATCTGCTTTTTTCATAACCGGTTGTATTATTTTTTGGTTGACAAATAGGTTTTAATGGCATCGCCGGAAGGTGTAAAAAATGCCTGGCCGGCCAACAGGGTAACTTTTGTTAAAGGCTTGTGGGTGGTTACCTTTTTATTCACCAGGTATTCTTCTGTCTCATACGCTTCCAATGCGCCTTTTACCACGTTAGCCGCAACAGTACCGGTAGGTGAATCTATGCCCCCATCCTTAAGATCGCTGGCGTGTGAATAGCTGCTTACACCCAAACGCAGTGCTTCGCGCATGCCAACCCTGCCAATGTCTGTCATCAAATCCGGGGTAAAATCGTTGCGGTTACCTAATCCGATCAGTAATAACTTTTGCGCTGGTATACTGCCTTTAGGTGGGGAGATCAACAAAGTTTCCAGGGCGTGACCTGCAAATTTTCCGCTTTTACGCAAATCTGTTATCAGGCCTTTTAAAGCCTGGTCAACATGCAGGAGGCCATTGGCTGCCGCAGGAAGCGCCTGCGGACTGGTCATATCCCCTTCGGTATATTCAAATACACATACTATTTGCAAGGGTGTGGCCTGGCCGGAAGGGCTTTGCACCTTACCCTCTATAGTTATGCCATCTACTTTACCCAAGACTGCAGTTGTACCTACAGCCGTCAGCTGAGGTTTTGCGTCTTGTGCCGATAGGGTTGTGCTGACAGTGATCAGCAGCAATAAGGAAGTGATGGACACCTTAAAGATTTGTTTCAGCATTTCAAACTGAATTTTAGATAATGTTTTCATGACGTTATGTGTTATAAAGAAGTTTTAAAATTTAAAGACGAATTGAAGGTTGTAGAACCAGGAACTTGCTGTAGGCTGTATCACGTCCTGGATAAAAGCCCCCGTTTTAAAATATTGCACGCCGCTGTTCAGCGAAAAAAACTTGCTGAACCGGTACTCTGCGCTCACGAGATATGTTGTACCTATATATTTTTGTGATGAGCTTGCACCCGGGAGATTAAAATTACCGCTTGGCCTGTATAAGCCATCTTGTGTAGAATAGCGCCAGTTAAACACTACGTCGGCTTGTATATCGCAATGCTCAGACAGGCTATAAGTAGCATAGGGATGCAGGTCTATTAAGTTGGCGGGGCCAATAAGCGGGTTGAAACCGAAGTATCCCCCCTTTGGATAAAGCGGGTCGAAGGTTTGCAGGTTTCCATCCCCTTTCTTCGTATCACCAGAAATGTAATCGTTCCTGATGTTGATACTCGGCTTACCTTTTACCTTATCGAAAACATAGCCCATGTCTATGGCGGCTGTCCAGGCATTGATATTACCTTTCCCAAACGTACCAAACTGGTATGCGCCTTCGAGGTTGTAAATAAAACCACCGCCGTTTTTCCAATACCGGGTAGCAATGGTATGCCTTGTTTCGTTGGCTACACCTTCCTCAAACTCTTTATCCTTATTTTTTGTGCCTAAATAGTAGAAATCAAAATTACCACCCCCTGGAACGTTAAGCGTTGAATATACCCCCCATAGATTTACCTGATGTGTAAGCTTGTTATCAAACACGCCGGGGTAAACGTTATCGGCCATCATGGCAAATCCATCTACCGTGAAATTTTTAGATTTATACATGGCCTTGGCGCCGGTAAAATACAAGCGTACATTTGTGCCTTCGCGAACAGAGATCAACCTGCCTGTACCGTAATTAAGCTCCTGACGGCCTGCTCTGACGGAAAAACTTTGATCATCCTTTTGCCACACTTTTAGTTCGGCAAAAAGATTCTCAATATTCAGCTTATCCTCGTCAACCGGAGCGGGACCATATTTGCTTCCATTCTCCAGGCCGCTGTTGACCTGCGCAAACACCCTGAACCGACTGCCTAACTGTAGATTGGTGTTTAAAGAGTAGCGCTGTAACAGGCTATAGTTGTAACCTTGCCCGGCTATCCAGTTCTCATCAACCTTACCGGCGTATTCATAACGAATCTCGCCGCCAACAGAAAGATAAATGCTGCGGTTTGCAGCTAACCCAATGTACTTTATCTTATTATAAATTTTACCGGTGGTATCCAATTTAAGCGCACTGTAATCCTCGTCATAGCGCATCAGTTTAAATGATTGCGCCATGGCAACCTGCCACCCAAACCAGAATACCCCGAACAATAAGATTATTTTCTTCACGAAAAAATGATAGTATAATTAAAGGTTAGTACAGAAACCGCAGCATTATCTTAGTGAACCAGCATATGGCGAGAATACTGGATGCCGATGCCGTATGCACCGCCATATTTTTTCATCAGGTCGGTTACAGCAAAATAAGTTTCCTGGCGGGCCCAGTCACGCTGTAGTTCCAGCAAGTATTGAATAGATGTTATCGGTTTAACACCTGATTGTATCATGCGTTGAACAGCGCGTTCGTGTGCCTCTGTGCTAACATCACCGCAGGCATCAGTAATTGCGTATACTTCGTATCCTTCGCTTATTGCAGATAAGGCCGGGCCTACGATGCAAACGCCTGTCCATAAACCGGCCAAAACAATTTTCTTTTTGCCGGTACCGGTGATCGCTTTATAGGCAGCCTCATCCTCCCAGGTATTCATTGAGGTGCGGTCTATATAGCCCGAAGTTGCCTGTGGATAGAACTCTTGTATTTCCGGAAAAACCGGTCCGCTGAACGATTCTTCGGCAACAGTAGTAACAATCGTAGCAACGTTAAAAATTTTAGATGCACCGGAGATGATTGCCGTATTTGTACGCAATTCGCTTAAAGGGATGCTTTTAGTGGCAAAGGCCATTTGTCCTTCAAAATCAATCAGAACCAATACATGGTTGTTGGGAGTTAATAAGTCTGGTGACGGTTTCATAATATAAATTTTTATAAATTAATTGTAAGGCATTTGATCTATTGCTTGCCTACCTTGCATTTATATCAAAAATCCGTTAATTCGCCCCTTTAATCCTTTGGCTTTCAAAGAAAAGCCTTTCAAAATCACCATTGATAACATACTGACAAATAAGTACTTACATAAGGGCATGATTTTTTATACCTTAAAAGCGCCTGGCCGGTACACTTCTGAAAAAAGTCGAAAAATTATGGGGGGGGGCGTCAAAACCCGTGTGATTGCTACAGATGACACCCTGTTTTTTAGGATACCGGCTAACTCATCTTATAATTGCATCGCGAACTGTAAACCTATAGCTCCGTCATTAAAGGATGGAAGGAGTATCATTTCCCTTTTTGGTTTTTGTTTAATATCGATCCCGGTGCTGCTTTTCTGCTTTTCTCGTGCTTTAGATGTTAGATTATTACGGATGACCGGATACAGGAGGTACGCTCCTTTAGTGGCCAATATTCCGAAACCTGCACCGGCAACAACATCGCTGAACCAATGATCCTTATGATAGATGCGAAAAGCACCGGTGGTAGCTGCCAATGCATAGCCAACCACACCGTAATAGGGAGACTTTCCACCCAGTTCCTGAGCCATGAACTCTGCCCCGGCAAATGCATTAGCAGAATGGCCTGACGGGAAGGAATAGGAATTGGATCCATTCGGCCGTACACGGTGCGTAGCCCTTTTTAAAGAAAAAACAGTCAATTCAACCATTCCCTGTGCTAATAAATAAGTCATGGAGCGATCAACGAAAGTATTTTTACCGTGTATGCCTGCCAAATTAAGCCCGTAGGTCAGCATTACCGGAGCATATTGAAGATAATTTTCCATATGATTATTAGGAACCCAATCGTGCTTTAATGTTTCGTTATAGATCGACTTATCTAACCTCCTGACCGGATGAAGATAAAAAGAGGATGTCCCGTACACGATCATAATTGATGGTGGCACAAGGGTCCACAATTTGCTGTGTAAATGACTAACGGTATCCGGTACGGTAAAAAGGTCTTTTTTTAAAGTATCTATAATTCTTATTCTTTTACCTCTAGTGGTATCATTTAGTTGCTGTGCAGAGCATTGGCCTGCAAGCGCCAAGGCTAACCAAATCATGATAGAAATGGTAAGTATTTTATATCTAACCGAAAAGAAAATTGATTTGACCATGCTAATTTATCGTTTACCAAAAAAAGCATGTGGCCGGCGGAAAACGCTTTCTAAATCAAAGAATGTTATTTTAATTTCAACTTTCTGTTAAGAAACGTTCAAGTGCTGTAGGATTGCCAGCGTTATTGAGTCCCGGTTTTATGCTGTTTTTTGGCTTCTTCTTTTTGTTTCGCCCTGAAATATCCCCTAAAGAGAAAATTGTGTTTAAGCGCTTCCATATTTTGATTAAAACCGTCAGTTCCATTTTTAATATTAAGCAATGACCTACTCACGTTCTCCGCGGATGCTGAATCTGTAAGTAGTAGGTTTAACACCCCCTTTCCATGTAAGATCTCGTCATGAATATTGGAAGCTGTATTGTTTAATTTTAAGGAGGCCTCATTGACATTGGCAGAAGCGCCTTCCAGCTGGTTCACGGTTTTTGAGACAGAACGAGCGAAACTGCTATCTGCAATTAATAATCCCAGGGCACCTTTTCCATTTTTCGTTTGATAGGCAAGATCGCGAAATACGGCGGTCACCTCCGCCGTGTTTTGCATGGTTAACTGTGCACCGGCCAACGACGAACGAAGTTGCTTTGCTGTGTTGCTGTCCTTCAGTAACTTCATCAACTGACTGGAGTCGAGTGCCAGCACCGTATTTTTTAACACCTCGGAAACCAATGCGACATTATCCCCGATGCGCGATAGTTTCGGTAACATTTGTTCAATCCCTACAGGTTGACTGGTGGCCAGATCATCCCCATCCTTTATAAGATCTGCATTTCCTCTGCCTGGTGTAATATTGATCACTTTGTTGCCCATTAAGCCTTCGGAGCCAATTGTGGCAACTGAATTCCGGTGAATAAAATGCCCGGTTTGATTATCAACCAGTAATGTAACCTCAATGGTCGTATCGTTTAAAATTTGAACTTTTTTAACGCTGCCCGCAGCTGTGCCTGCATATAATACATTATCCCCTTCTACAAGGCCATTAAGATCAGAAAAATGAATTTTTACCTGGATACCCGATCCCCAATTGTTTTTATTTTCACCCACCAGGTAAAGCGCAATTACCAGAATAACCAATCCGCACATGACGAATATTCCAAGTTTAATATTGTTGCTTTCCGTCTTCATTCCTTATTCGAAAAACTGTTTAATTTTTAAATCCTGGGAAAGCTCCAGTTCCCGATAGGTTCCTTCCGTATAACATTTACCGTCAAGTAACAGGACAATCCGGTTGGCTGTTGTTTTAACGCAATTCATATCGTGGGAAATTATAATGGAGGAGGTATGGTATTTTTCCTGCAACTTAAGAATGAGCACATCGATTTCCCTTGCCGTAACGGGGTCAAGCCCTGTTGTTGGTTCATCGTATAAAATAATCCTTGGGTTTAAAATCATTGTTCTGGCAAGCGCAATTCTCTTCTGCATACCACCAGACAACTCAGCGGGCATCATGTCTACGGTATGGGCCAAATTGACATTTTCAAGCGCATCCAGAATCATATCATTGATTTCGTTTTCGGTAATTTTAATCCAATGTCTTCTCAGTGGAAATTCCAGGTTTTCGCGGACGCTCATCGAATCATATAAGGCGTTACCCTGGAATAGGAATCCAATAGTCGCGCGAAGCCGGTCCAACTCATGCTTGTCGATCCCAACTACACTTTTTCCGTAAACCTTTATACTTCCTTCATCCGGGACCAGCAACCCGATTACGCATTTGATCAGTACAGATTTGCCCGCTCCCGACTTTCCAAGTACAACCACATTCTCCTGGCTGTTTAACCGAAGGCTGAAATCATCAAGTATCTTACGCTCACCGAATGACTTATACAGATGTTCTATCACAAGAGGCTCCTCATTGGTCATAAGATCAATTCCCTTACCCGATATATCATGCATCATTTTCATGAAAATTAATTAAGGTTGAGCAGGTTGGTTATTTGTACAGCAAGCAGATCCATAATAAAAATGGTTACCGAGGCCAAGACAACAGCTGAATTCGCAGAATTGCCTACGCCTCTTGTTCCCTTGTTGGAGGTAAAGCCTTTGTAGCATCCGATCATACTTACAGCAAATCCAAAAAAAAAGGTCTTTATAAGCGCAGGGAACAGATCATTGAATGACAAATGCTGAATTACCTGGTTGAAGAATAGCTTAAAGCTTGTTTCGTACCCCATGTTAACGCCAAGATATGATCCGAAGAGACAAATAACGTCAGAAAGAATAGTGAGTACAGGCAACGTCAGTGTAGCTGCAATAACCCGGGTAGCAACCAGAAATTTAAATGGATTCGTTCCGCTTATTTCCATGGCGTCTATTTGTTCAGTGACTTTCATTGATCCGAGTTCGGCGCCAATGCTGCTTCCTATCTTACCTGCAAATACCAATGCTGTCAATACAGGTCCGATTTCCCGGATAATTGCAATAGCCACCATGCCGGGTAGTTCAGATTGCACGCCATACCTGGCCAGTGAGGGCTGAAGCTGCATGGTCAACACGAGGCCCATAATAAAACCGGTTAAACCCACAAGGCCTAATGACCGGTATCCTATGGTATAAGACTGGATGAGAAACTCCCTTACTTCGTACCTGGATTGCTTTCCCATAAACAAGAATTGCCCGGTAAATTTCGCCAGGCTACCTGCTTCTTCCAGCAATGTTTTCGTTCTTACAAAAATCGCCATATTTCAATGGAGTATTTAATTTCGTGTTTATTTATTCAAAAAACAAGAGCACCTGCGCCCCGACAAAGAAACCACTAGAAGGTTAATTTCATCTTTTAATTTCCTTCATAGCGTATATCAAACATCCATTAATGCACAACATTAATCCTTTAATTTTCAAAGAAAAGTCTTTTAAAATCGTCCCCGATAATCTAACTGGCAGATTGGGACATATATAAAGAGCATGATCCTCTATAACTTAAAGGCGCCTGGCCGGTACACTTCTGAAAGAAAGTCGAAAAATTATTGGGGTCGTCAAAACCCATGTGATTGGCAATTTCCTTGATTATAAAACTGGAATTAGATAACAGGTATTTGGATTCAGAAATGATCTTGTTATTAATATATTGCTTTGCATTCAACCCGTTGTGTTTTTTAAGCAAGAAATTTAAATGGTTCGGGTGAACATTGAGTGTCTTTGCATAAAATTGCACGCTCCTGTACGTTTTATAATTATATTCCAGTAATTCTGAAAACCTGTGAATAACGGGGTGATAACCTATTACATTGCCCATAAGTGATGCTTTAGAGAACAAACGGTCACAATGGATTAATAGTTCCAGTATCTTAACGGCCAGCATATCATTGTCTTCATTCTTTATTTTATCTTCTTCATTCATCATTTGCTCAAATATGCTGGATAAGGATTTGGCTTGTGACTTATCAAGATATAAATAAGGCCTGATAGAAGTCCTGAATATTTTTCGGTTGATAATGGATTCTTTTGGTAATGCGGTTTTAGAAAAAAAGTCGGGGTCAAAATGCAATAGGAATCCTTTGCAGGTTAGGGTATCAAAATGACTGGAATAAACAACCCTGCTGGGAATTATAAAAAGGGTATTGTTAAGTATCGGGAAAGCATGTTGGCCGATATTATTTAAACCCGAGCCTTCCTTAATTAAGGCAACTGTGTAAATAGACTGCCTGCTTGGCGGAACTGTGCCATTGAAGACCCGGACCACACCTTCGAGGTCGTGCAACGAGTACTCAAATTTGTATTTTAGTCGCTTATCAAGATCGATTACTCCGTCCCCTGAAAATTTAGTGAAAGCCTGTAAATACCTGGCCAATACTTTATCTTTTTCAGGTCGGGTTTCAGTAACATGTAAATTCATAACATAATAATTAATTGGCGTACAACCAATTGGAGTAACCAATCAAAATGCCATTAATTAATTTGCTGACAAACAAGTATTTATATAAAAAATTGTAATTTTGAATGCTTTTATATCGGCAATTGTTTTAATAAAATAGCGAAATAACAACAATTCAAGGTCACATGAAATATTTATCAACCCTTTCAAACAGCGATCAGCTATTTCAGAATTCAATTATTTTGGCAGTTGCTAAATCGGAAACTATCGATGATTTATTAATTGTAGCCTCGATGATGGCGTCCTATCTCAAATTCCAAGGCGCTTACATAAGCCTGTCCGATAGTGATTATGATAGTTACAGCTTTTGGGGACACGATGCTAATAATGAAGGAATATTTGGACAAGCTGGGGAATTAACCAACTACGGTACATTTTCAAGTGAAGAGCCATACGTCAAAAACGTCATCAAATCAGTCGGTCCTTTTGTGTTTAATCTTGCTCAATTATCTCAGGAAGAGAACCTACCTGATCATTTCAGACACTGTGTTCAACTCGGATACCAGACCCTCCTTCCCTTTGTAGTCAGAAACCAATCGCTCGTAGTGGGTATTATTTGGTTTGCAGGATACGATAGCTATGAACCGCTCAACGCTGCAGATGCGATTATAACCGATTTATTAACTCCCTTAGGAAGGGTTTTAAACAATATCATTACCAATATAAAAATTGAGGAGGAACAAAGGAACAGGCAGTTATTACTATCGCTTGGGCGAGACCTCGCTGATATCAGAACAAAAACACAATTTCAGGATATTATCGACAGCCGGTTTAAACCCAGATTTAGTTTTACGCATAGTTATGTGGGTATCATCAGCGACGATCTGACTTATTTTACGTCATTTATGATGGATAGAAACTCCAGAAGCCGTCATCACCCGGATTTCAATTTCGAAAATGGCACAATTCATGAAATTGACCGATTACTTTATGAATATTTAATAATGGCCGAAGATCCTAAAATATTCGACCTTGATGAATTGATAAAAATGCCGGATGTTCCTGATTACATCAGAATCAATTATGAGGTTGGCACAAAGGAAATGGTATGTTTTCAGCTAAGGAAAAGCAGGGGTGTAAGGGCTTTTCTTGTTTTTTATTTTGACCGCAAAAAGTCTATTAATAAACGTAATCTCAGGATGCTGAAAGATCTTGGCGAGTTATTATCGACAGCTATAGCCAATATACTTACCTATGAAGAACTTCAAAAGCAAGAATTAAAAAATAAGTTGCTATTAGATTTCAGCAACAAGGTAGCTTCGGCACGAGATCCTAAGGGACTGGCTAAAATTGTAAAAAAGCAGTTGAGAGACGCTTTTGCATGCGAGTGCTGCAAGATAAGAGTTATTAATAGTGAAACCTTTACGCATTTCCCCTTTCTTGAAGATGCCCAGGCGGATAACCAGCCACTGTATCATCAATATGGTCATTTTCCTGTCAATGACGGCTTTTTCAATCAGCTGCTTGAATCGGAAGACTTTTTAGAATTTGAAGTCGAAAAATTGCTAAAGGCAGGAACCGGACCAGGTTACATTCATCAGGAAGTTGCACTGGACATCAAATGGATTTGGGGAGTAACGCTTAAAGATGGGACTGATACACCGGCTGTACTCCTCATATATTTCAGGGAAATTAATCCTATCAAGGCCGAGGCAAAGGACTTGCTGCTGAGAATGACCTACCTGTTGTCATTTGCCATATCCAATTATATTGCCAGGTTCAGGGTTGAAGAGCGGGAAAAAGAAAAAGATGTACTGCTTGATCTCGGGCATGAGATGATCACCATCAGGGACAAAACTGATTTACTGACGCTGATCAATGTCAAACTAAAACGGTTGATTACTATTGATCATACCTCCCTTATACTCTTAAACGAGGATGGGAAAAAGTTCAAATCATTCTTAATTGACCCTAATTCTGCTATACGGCTTGAAGGGAACATGGATAACGCTACCATAAATTGGCAAAATGTTGATGAAACGATCATTAAGATTGCGTTGAAATCATATTATCCGGTAATTATCAACCTGGACAAAATCATAAACAATCCTGCAACACCCGATTATATTCGTATAAATTATGACGCCGGGATTCGGGAAATGTGTGTATTAACGCTAAGAAACAATAAAAAAAACATTGGCCTGCTGATGTTATTCAGTGACCACAAACAAACATTTTTAAGAAATGGGTTAAAAATCCTAAAGGGACTTACTCATCAGCTCTCTATCGCCCTCTCAGATATCATATCCAGGGAACAGATTTTTAAGCGGGAGCAGGAAAGAGATTACCTGCTTGCTGCCAGTAATTTCATGGCGAAAATAAAAGACAAAAAAGACCTCCTGGAAGTATTAAATGACTATCTTAAAAAACTGGTGCATTTTACCACAAGCATTATTCTGCTGCTCTCAGAAGACAGAAGTACGATGAATGTTTTCCTGGCCGATCCCGATTTTAAATCTAATTTACGCCCACTAAAAAAAGACATCCTCCAGTATCGATTTAATGTTGATGACGATATTTTGGAAAATACCTTAAAGACCGAGCATGCCTCCGTTACAGACCTTTCTGAGTATTTCAAACAGCAGGATGTAACACCGCCGGACTGGCTGAAATTCTATTATGATGCTGACATGAAGTGGCTGGTTACCATGCCGTTACTGAATGATGTTGAGCCTTTTGGAATAGCTATTTTTCTTTCTAACCGAATCATCGATTTTGAAAAAGATGCTCTCGGAACTATCGAAGGTGTTTCGAATCAAATGGCGATTGCGGTATCAAATATCCTGGCCAACGAAGCAATACGTAAAAGAGAGCTCGAAAAGGAAGTATTATTGTCTTTAAGCCATGACATGTCAAGGATCAGGGATAAAAACGACCTTATTTCGATGATCAATAACCAGTTTAAGAAGTTGTTTTATTTTAATTATTCAACTATCGGCGTAACTAATGAAGATTCGTTAACTTTTTCATTCTTCCTGACCGACCCAAATTCCTTATCAAGGGTACATAAAGATTATGACGCGATTAACTCGTCAAAGTTTCCTTTAACAGACGGCTTTTTGGATAATTATATCTGGCACGACGAACCGTATATTTTTGATTTAGTAGCAG
>Ga0193717_1000697_pt1 | contig 21384 bp, 22 predicted proteins | sample U2c2metaG_FD_145900 | JGI IMG/M metagenome (GOLD analysis project Ga0193717, IMG submission 145900) | Soil microbial communities from a riparian zone of the East river system, Colorado, United States - U2c2 | ecosystem: Environmental > Terrestrial > Soil > Riparian zone | place: USA: East River...
TCGCGGGCTTTCTTCTCGTGGCGTTCGCCTGCCTCGGCCGCATCTGGTGTTCCCTGTTCATCGCCGGCCACAAAGACGAAGTGCTGGTCACCACCGGGCCCTACGCCCATTGCCGTCACCCGCTGTATTCATTTTCAATACTCGGCGCGCTCGGCCTGGGGCTCACCAGCCGCTCCGCCCTTCTGTGCATCCTGGTCGTGGCACTGATCGCCGCGCTGTTGATTTACGCCGCATCCTGCGAAGAGCAGTTCCTCGCCGATGCATTCCCGGATGAATTCAAGGCATACCTCGTCGCAACGCCGAACAAATGGATTCCCAAGTCCGGACGTGCGGCGTTGCCCGCGGTGTTGGATGTGCGTCCTGCGGTGTTCTGGAAGGCGTTCCTGGATGCGGCTTCGTTCTTAATGTTGTGGATGCTGGTGGCCCTGGCGGCGGAGTACCGCCTCACGCACAGTTTCTGACAGCGTTCGGTGCGGCTCGGGTGTAGGCTTTTGCACCATGATCACGCGTGACTTGATGAATCGTGCCTTGCTGCTCTGCGCCATTCTCGGTGCCGGTTTCCTAACTACTTCCTGCATGACATCATCCGGGGCGGTGAAGGAAGCGTCTGCGTTATCACTGCTCAATACGCAATGGCGGCTCACGCAGCTGGGCGGCGAGATCATCGACAATCCGCCGAAAGAGCAGGCGGTCCACTTCCTGCTGCAGCCTTCGAACACCAACCTCGTCGGCTTCTCCGGCTGCAATCGCATGTTCGGTCAATACGCGCTCGACGGCGCATCGCTCAAGTTAAACGGGCTTGGCGGCACGAGAATGTTCTGCCAGGCGCGCATGGAACTCGAGCAGAAATTCCTTGCCATGTTTGGCGAGGTCGCTGGCTGGAAGATGACGGGCAGCACGTTGGAGCTGCTGGATACGAACGCCAAGACCGTCGCCACGTTCAATACGCCGTGAGAGCGCTCAGCCTATTGACGTTGTCGATGGCATTGGGCGCCTGCGGCGCGCCAGCACCTGCGCCGAAGCCTTTACCCCAGTACGAAGCGGTAGTGTCGAGCGACTCGCCGTCGCTGGGGAAGCGGATGCGCGGCATGTACAGCTACATGGCGGATGCCGGCTGGTACACGGATTGCCTCTCGGGCACGCGTATGCCGGTGGCGCAAGAAGGAGATAACGCCGCGCTCGAAGCAGCCTATTCGAAGGCGAAAAACTTAGCCGGCGCGCCGCTGCTCGCCGTCGTCGAAGGCCACGTGGAAGAACGCATGCCGATGGAAGGAACTCTGAAGCGGCCAACGCTGATCGTGGACAAGTTCATCTCGATCGAGCCGCGGGGTTGCTCCGGGCCGCAATCCACCGCGCAACTCGAGAACACTTACTGGAAGCTCATGACGCTCGGCGGGGAGTCAATGGAGGCGCCTGAAGGCACGCGCGAGATACATATCGTGCTGCATTCGGAAGGCAATCGTGTCGCCGGATTTTCGGGTTGCAACCAGATGATGGGCAGCTACACGCTGAAAGGTGCAGAGCTCACGTTCAACCAGATGGGCGGCACGATGATGGCCTGCGTCAATGGCATGGAGCAGGAACAGAAGTTTCATCAGCTGTTTCCGCGCGTTGTGGGCTGGAAAATCGCGGGTGAGACCCTGCAAATGCTCGACGGCGCTGGCGCGGTGCTCGCGACCTTCGAGTCGCGCTACTTGAGATAGCTCGCCCCGCCGCCGGTGCAACCGGCCGGGCACCTGCCGCGTCTCAACCCTGCTTCCAACTCATGTGGGGTTCTCATGTCGCGCCTGATTGTCGTTTTTTTGTTGGTCACCCCTTTCGTGCCCGTGGCCGCAGGGGCGCCCGCGACACCCGTGGTTATCGAACACGTCACAGTGCTGCCAATGACGGCGGACGGCGAACCGGTTCGCGATGCGACGGTGACGCTGAGGGATGGGCGTATTGCATCAATCGAACCCGGTAAGACACCGGCGCCGCGCGGAGCCAAGCGCATCAACGGCCGCGGCAAGTTCCTGCTGCCCGGCTTCACCGACATGCACATGCACCTGGAGAACGATCGTGGAATGAGCATCGCCACCGGCGATAAATCGATTCCCTACGGGCTCATAAATCTCGAAGAGGTGCTGATGCCCTACCTCGCCAACGGTGTCACGCAGGTGTTCAACCTGACTGCAATGTCCGAGACGATCGGGCAGCGCGTCGAGATCGAGAGTGGCCGGGTGTTAGGTCCGCACATTGCGACGGCCGCGCTCATCGACGGCTCGCCGCCGATGTGGCCGATGGGAATATCCCGCGCGGCCGCGACGCCGGAAGACGGCCGCCAGGCCGTACGAGACGCATCGGCGGAGGGTTACGATTTCATCAAGGTCTACAGCAAACTCAGCCTGGAGACCTTCACCGCCATTGTCGATGAGGCGCGCAAACACAAGATGCGCGTGGTCGGGCACATTCCTGGGCGCGGGCAGAACATCACCGGGCGCTTCTTCCAGCCGGGATTCGATCTGGTCGCGCACGCCGAAGAGTTTGCGCAGCACACGAATCCCCCGTCTTACGAAGCGATCCCGCGTTATGTGGAGATGGCGAAGAACAATGGCACCTGGCTTACGGCCACGCTCACGCTCGATGAGCGACTCGTCGAGGAAATCCGCGATCCCTCGTCGCTGACGCGGCGCCCGGAGCTGCTCTATCTACCGCCGCACGGATATCGGGACGTGATCCACGACAACCGTTATCTCAAGGACAGGAGCGAGAAGCGCATCGCCTATATCCAGGCGGTCGTCGATTTCAATCGCGAGCTCGTGAAGGCATTCGCGGCGGCCGGTGTTCCGGTGCTCACGGGCACCGATGCGCCGGTCCCCGGGGTGATGCCGGGGTTTTCGCTGCACGACGAGTTCCAGGCGCTGGCAAAGGCCGGCATGAGCAACCGCCAGGTGCTCGACGGAACGACACGACTGGCAGCGGAGTGGCTAGGCACGATCGACGACCGGGGCACGGTGGAAGTCGGCAAGCGCGCCGATCTCGTGCTACTGGACGCGAACCCGCTCGACGATATCGCGAACACACGGCGCATCGCCGCGGTGTTCGTCAACGGACGCTACCTGCCGCGCGCGGATCTGGAGAAACGCCTGGCCGCGCTCGCCGCCAAAAACAAGACTCGATGAGGTGCGGCCCCATTTGCTAGCAAATGGGGAGTGTCCCCATTATTTCGTGCAGCGGTACTGACGCGTCACGCGCCACTTGTTACAGGATTCGGGCGTGCCGTCGAGGCACTGGCGGTCTTCGCCCTTGCGCTGCGCGTTGGGATAACCCCAATCCTTGCAGCGCTCGCGCGCCATTTGCAGACCCGCGCGTTCGTCCAGCTGTGGGCTCTCGAACTTCCGGTACTCATATGCCAAGTCGACCGTGGCCGCGTCCTGGTCGCTTCCGGCTTCATTCCAGAGCTTGTAGGTGGTACAGCCGGCAGCAAGCGCGAGGATGGCGATGAGGAGTAGACGATTCATGGACCCACTGTAGCGTTTTTTGCTACCGGACTGGAGTCGGGCTTCTGGTATATATGTGCGCGCCATGTCAACGCGTTGTCAGCTTCAAAACGCCTGATGGAGCTTCCCGAACAGGTTCCGGGCGCGGAATCGTCGCAATTCAAGCTGCTGGCCACACGCCGCTTCCTGCCGTTCTTTCTCACGCAGTTTCTCGGCGCCTTCAATGACAACCTGTTTCGCAATGCCGTCATCGTCTCCCTCACCTTCGGTGCGGCAGCGGCCAGCGACGCCGGTGTTATGGCGAATGTATCGCAGGGACTATTCATCCTGCCGTTTTTTCTGTTTTCGGCGCTGTCCGGCCAGCTCGCGGACAAATACGAAAAGAGCCGGCTGATACGCCAGACCCGACTCGCGGAAGTCGTGCTGATGTGCTGCGGAGCGGTGGCACTGTACGTCGGCCAGGTCTCGATCCTTCTCGGCGTGATCTTCCTGTTAGGCGTGCTGGCCACCATGTTCGGCCCGCTCAAGTATTCACTGATGCCCCAGCATCTGCGGCAGAGCGAGCTGGTGGGCGGCAATGCGCTCGTGGACGCCGGCACGTTCATTGCCATTCTCGTGGGCACCATTGCCGGCGGCCTGCTGGCGCCCACGCAGGCCGCAGAAGTGGCGGCCGCGACAGGCGCCGATGCGCACTTCGCCGCCGCAGTGACGATGGTGGCCGTGGCGGTGCTCATGTACTTGTGCTCGCGCGGCATCCCCCGTGCCGACGCCACCGATCCGACGCTCAAGATCAACTTCAACCCGATCACGTCGACCTGGGAAGTGATCCGCTTCGCCGCGAAGACGCGCCCGATCCTTCTCTCGTTGTTAGGCATCTCGTGGTTCTGGCTGGTGGGCGCGCTGATCCTGGCGCAGTTGCCCGCCTACGCGCGTGACGTGGTCGGCGGCGACAAGACCGTGTACACGTTGTTGCTCGCCGCATTCTCCATCGGCACGGCGCTCGGTTCACTGGCCTGCGAACGGCTCTCCGGCCACAAGGTGGAGATCGGCCTCGTGCCGCTCGGCTCCATCGGCATGACGGTGTGCCTGCTCGACCTCTATTTCGAGCATCCCGGTGTGCACGAAGCAGGCGCCGCCGTGATTTCCTGGACGCAATTCCTGGCCGCGGGCGGTTGGGGCATTGCGATCGACTGCGCACTGATCGGCCTGTTCGGCGGCCTGTTCATCGTGCCGCTGTATGCGCTGATCCTGCAACGCAGCGCCGAGAGCCATCGCGCGCGCATCATCGCCTGCAACAACATCATTAATGCCGGCTTCATGGTGACCGCCGCGTTGTTAGCCATCGTCTGGCTCGAAGTGCTCAACTTCACCATCCCGCAGCTCTTCATCCTGGCGGCGGTGCTGAATGCCATCGTGGCGGCGTACATCTACACGCTGGTGCCCGAGTTCCTGATGCGGTTCCTGTCCTGGGTGCTCGTGAACATCATGTACCGCATCAAGGTGCGCGGTCTCGAGCTCATACCAGAGACCGGGCCGGTGCTCATCGTCTGCAATCACGTGAGCTTCATGGATCCGCTGGTGATCGGCGGCAACGTGCGCCGGCCGATCCGCTTCGTCATGGATCACAACATCTTCAAGATCCCGGTGATCAGTTTCATCTTCCGCACCGCGCGCGCCATTCCCATCGCGCCGAGTCACGAAGATCCGGCCGCATTGCAGAAGGCCTTCGACCAGATCGACGCCGAGTTCGCCGACGGCGAAATCGTCTGCATCTTCCCCGAGGGCAAGCTCACCAAACATGGTGAGCTCAACGAGTTCAAGAAAGGCGTCGAGAAGATTCTCGAGCGCCGGCCCGTGCCCGTGGTGCCCATGGCGCTTCGCGGCCTTTATGGCAGCTTTTTCAGCCGGCACGGTGGCAAGGCGCCGATGACCTGGCCACCGCGACGCTTCAGGTCACGCATCGAAGTCGTCGTCACCGCGCCCGTGCCGGGCGACGACGCCAGCGCCACCGGGCTACAGAAGATCGTCGCCGGCCTGCGCGGCGAGTGGCAGTAAATGGTGCCAGGCACCGTTTCCTATGAAACGGTGCCTGGCACCATTTTGAAGGCCGATGTATTCGGCCGCGTGCGGCACATCGGCAACGTCGTGGTCCGTGAAGCTGACCACGCGCGCCCCTGGGCGCGCGCGCTGGCGCTGCACCTGATGCGCCGCGAGCACCGCGCGCTGTCGCGGCTCGCGCTGGGCGCGGGCATCGAAGGCATCCCTCGCATCCTCGATCTCGACGCCGCGCAGCTCACGCGAACCTGGATCGAAGGCGCACCCATGCAAATCGCGCAACCGCGCGACCCCGCCTATTTCTGCGCGGCGCTGCGCCTGCTGCGCCGGCTGCACGCGGCCAACGTCATCCACAACGATCTCGCCAAGGAAACCAACTGGCTGGTGACCCCGGATGGGCGGCCCGCCCTCGTCGATTTCCAGCTGGCCATGACCCTCGGCAAGCGCGGCGCCCTCGCCCGCGCGCTCGGCCACGATGACCTGCGCCACCTGCTCAAGCACAAGCGCACCTATCTTCCCGATCGCCTGACCGCGCGCGAGAAGCGCATCCTCACCAAACACTCGCTGGTTTCCCGCCTCTGGATGGGCAGCGGCAAGAAGGTCTATCTATTCGTCACCCGCAAGATATTGCGGTGGCGCGACCGCGAGGGCGCGGGAGACCGATCGATCTGACGACTGCCGATTCACGCGGCTCGTACCGCCAGCGACCGGTCAGGCCGGCATAACATCCAGTCGATCCGCGTCCACCGTCGTCGAGCGGTGAATCGCAATGCGAGCGCAAGGACGGCCAGGCTCGCCAGCAGCGCGAACACGGTCACGAGATCCTCGCGCTCTCTCGCGATCACCGCGACCGCCATGAGTGTCAGCATGACGCCGATGCCCAGCAAGACTTCGAGCCATCGCAAACCTCGCGTGATCATGAGGCCCAGATAGGTGCTCAGCACAGTGCCGAGAATCAGCAGCGGCAAACCGACTGCCAGCATCGTGACCGGCAAACCCGCATAACTGCCGATGCCGAACAGGATCAGGATCAACGAGCCGAGCACGATACCGTTGTGGCGCCAGAAGGAACGTTCCACCTGCCTGAAGAGATCTTCCCTCGTCCAATTGCCCCGCAGCCACAATGCCCGGCTGCGCCCTGCGGCCTCTCCCGCTATCGCGCCGGAAACGGTGCTGAAGATCGTGAGAAAAAACAGCCAGATCTGCAAGAAGCCTTCTGCGAATCGCGTGGCGATGAGGAGCGGCACCACGAACGCGGCGATCAGCAGCCATGGGTTTGCGGTTCCCAACATGAGGTCGAATTCTCGGCCCGCTGTGCCACGCGCCGGCGCGAGCGCGAAGGCCGCGGAACGATCCCGGCCGCGCCGCGCGCGAACAGCCTTGTAACGCGGCCACAAGAGAAAGCCGGCGCCGAACACCAGCCAGCTGATCGCGATCTGCAGCAGGTTCCACGACAGTGAAACCGTGAGGTCACTGATGTCCCGGGCGGGCGTGAAAATCACGATCGCCATCACCAGCAACCCCTTCGAGAATCCCGCGACGTCGCGCTGCCGGCTGATGAACCACATCGCGAGGTACAACCATCCGGCGAACAACACCGCCGACGTGAACATGAGTTTCGCGAGTTGAAGGGTAAATTCCAGGTATTGCGGATTTTTCGCGAGGTCCGCGAAGCTGCCAGCGTTTCCCGCGACGTACCCGGCGGGCGTCACCAGCGCAGCGGGAATGGCTACGATGACCACCGTGACGAACGCGCTCAATAGCAGCTTCAGCCGGCCGCCCGGCAGAACACCGATGGAATGGCTGCCCCCGAGGCGCCCGAACATCATCGGCATCAATGAGCTGCCGGCGAAAAATACAATCATCCCGATGCTCGCGAGCCAGAGCATCTCGCCCGACTGCGGCTGCGTCATCAGGACGTAGAAGGCAACGGCGATGAGGACGAGGCCGCCGAACGTGCATACGCGCGTCACCAGCGAGCCCATGAAGTACGACCAGACGAGCCGCGCCACGGCTTTCATCGGTGCAGCTCCACGAAAATCTCTTCGAGCCCGAGCGCCTCCACGTCAACCTGCACGGACGCGCCCTTCTCCAGCGCCTCCTGCGCTTCCGGCGTCCAGTCGCGCACCACCGCGGTCGCGAACGCGCCGTCGCGCCGAACGTTGAGCACGCCGGGAATCTGAAACGCAGGCAGTTCCGGCCCCGTGCCGCGAATGTGTAGACGAACAATCGATTCCTTCAGCGAATCGAGATCGCCCTGCCAGTCGAGCCGGCCTTCCTTGAGAATCCAGATGCGGTTCGCAAGCCGCTCGATGTCCGAGACGATGTGCGAGGAGAACACGATAGCGCGCTGGCCGTCGGTCGAGATGGTGAGCAGCTGTTCGAGAAACTGCCGGCGCGCAATCGGATCGAGGCTGGCGACCGGCTCATCGAGGATCAGCAACTCTGGCTGGTGGCCGAAGGCCAGCAGAATAGATAGCTTCTGCCGCTCGCCCACCGACATGCTCTTGATGCGGACATCCAGGGGCACGCCCCACTCCCCGCACAGGCGGGAGATGAGCGCGGAATCCCAGCGCGGATAGAACGAGGCGATGACGCGCAGTTGATCGGCCGCACTCAACTGATCGAGCAATTCGTCCTGCTGCGGCACGAAACCTACACGGGCCTTGATATTCCCGGGCAGGCTGTGGCTCTCGTGTCCAAAGACGCGTATTGCCCCCGCCGTGGGCGGCGTGAATCCCAGCATGAGGTCGAGCAGCGTGGTCTTGCCCGCGCCGTTCTTGCCGAGTACGCCGATCACGTCGCCCGGCGACACACCAAACGAGATGTCCTGCAGTACCTGCTTACTTCCGAAGGCCTTGCTCAGCTTCGAGGCTTCGACGGTGGCGCTATTCATCGTTCTGCTCCCATTCGCGTCGGACGGCCTTCACCAGCTCCGCTTCGCTCAGTTGAAGTTGTTTGGCGGCAATGACCGTTTGCTTGACCAGCGGTCCGATCTGCTCCAGCCGCTTCGGCAGCTGCGAATGGTTCCGGGACTGGCTGGCCACCGTCATCGGCTTGCCGCGGTTGCGCTCGAGCAGTCCTTCCGTTTCCAGGATGCTGTAGGCGCGGGAAATGGTCATGGGGTTGATGGTGTGCCGGATCGCGAGGTCGCGAACCGAGGGCAGCGCGGTTCCCGGCGCGAGCTGGCCGCTCGCGACCATGCGCCTCACCTGCTCGAGGATTTGCCGGTAGATCGGAACGCCCGATTGCGGATTGAGGATGAACACGAGATACCCAGTGACACTGTGTATCGAGACATTAATACACTAGGGCGGGTGCTGTCGAGAACTACTTCACGAATCAGCGTTTGGGCGGATATCGCCTGTGCAGTTCCGCGATCGAAGCCTTTGTCAGTTTCCGCAGCACGTCACGGTCGATGTCGTCGAGCGACTTGATGTACAGGCAACCCGCGCCGGCTTTGTGTTTGCCGAGCTTCGCCGTGAGCGCCTTGGCCGGAAGATTCGGCGCCATGTATAGCGACAGCTCGTTTTTGCGCGGCGCGAAGCCGATGAGCGGCGCGTCACCCTCCCGCCCGCTCGGATAGACGTAGTGATAAGAATCGAAGCCCACGATGCTCGGGCCCCACATCTTCGCCGGCTTGCCGGTGAGCTCCTTGAACAGCTTTACCAGTTCCTGGCTGTCCTTCAGTTGCTGACCCGCAGTCTTTGTCTTCAGGAATGCGGCGACGCTGACCTTGGTCGGCTTGGTCTTGTTTTCAGCCATATCAGGACTCCTGCAACTCCCGTGACGATGCACGCCCAATGCAGCGTGCTCAATGAAACCGCGTGAAGAAATGGATTCGCATCGCTCCACGGGGCGAATGGATGCATGTCGGCGTGCATGATGCCGTCGAGAACGATGTGAGAAAAGCTACCGAGCAGCGCCCCCACGATCACCGGCGCGAGCGTCAGCTGCTGCCACTCGAACCAGTTGGGCAATGGGGCTTTCCGCACCAGCCAGCGCATGAACATGAACAGCGCCATCGTCATAGCCCCAACCAGCGCGGCTCCGACGAAGGTGTGTAGGAAGCGATGCACCGGAAAGTTGCCGCGCAAGACGTTGTAGATGGACTCGACGTCGGTGATGCAGTTGGCGGCGACGAAAGCGATGAAGCTCACGCGGCGTGGCGCCACTCCATGAAACAGCACGCCGGGACCAAAGTGAAATGGCGTGACGGGCACGTTGGAATCACACGTCTTTGGCGTAAACGATGAAACCGAAGTGTTTCGCGACCTTGTCGTACAACGTGCGGCCGGGCGTGTTCGTGGTGTGCGTCTGCCAGTACACGCGCTTGGAGCCCGCCTCCTTCGCTATCTCGTAGACGCGCTCGATGAGCGCGCGGCCGATGCCATGGCCGCGGTAGTCAGGCGCCGTGAACAAGTCCTGCAGGTAGCACAGGCGTTCCATGCGTGAGGTGCTGCGGTGATAGAGGTAGTGGCAGAAGCCGACGACCTTGTGGTCGCGTTCCGCCACGATGCAGTGCACCGGTTCGCTGGCGTCGAAGAAGCGCCGCCAGAGCGTGTCATTCATCTCGTCGGACAGCGCAGCGGGACCCGTGCGCTCGTAAAACGTGTTGTATTCATCCCATAGTGGTTTCCAGGCGTCGTAGTCGGCAGGCGTAACGGGGCGGACATTGATGGACGCTCGTTTCTTCGTCATTTCTTCGTTTCTGCCTTCGGCATGGATGCAGTAGTGTTCTCCGCGGGCACCAGTTCGCCCACGCACGCGGGAAATTCTCGCAGCAGCTCGCCCTCGGCGCTGTAGAACCGCTCGTAGCTCAACTCTTTCTGCTGGGCACGCAGCGTGTCATAGCGCAGAAACCACTGCTGCACGCTTCCGACGACCCAGGAGTTCTTTATACGCGAGAGCTGCAGTCCGACCGACTTTCCCGGCTTCTCGGCCACGATGAACACCTGCTCGGTGCATTGCGGCCCCTCTTCGCAGGGGCAGCCGGTGACAACCGGGGAGATGTTCAGCAGGACCTTAGGAACGTACCTCTCCGCGACGAGCTGGATCTCGCGAACCTCGTTGTCCGAGATGTTCAGATAGCGCAAAGGCGCGTCGCGCCGCGTCGGCTGCAACGCGAGGACGTGCTTCTGCAACTCCCAGCGTTTCAGGAACTCAGTTGCCTTTGGGCTCATTTGCGATTGGCTTTTGCGCTCTTCTGCGCTGGCCGCCACCGCGACGAGCAGAGCGACACTCAAGATTGAAGCAATGCGCATGGCTTTCTCCCTTGTCCGGATGCTATTGGCGGCACCTGCATGCAGGCAAATGCCTGTACTGCTTGAGGCTTCTTACCGGGTAAAGGTTGAAGAGAAGCCATGACAAACCGGCAATATTCCGCTGCACCCCTGTTCATCACAAATAAGAATACCTATCATCTGACGCGCGAATCGGCCCTTTCGGGCCTCCTTGCTCTCGCCTGCGGCGCTTCGTAACCTAGCGCCGCTTCGGCACCCGCCGGACGGAGAATTCATGGGTATTGCCGCTTCTCACAACCTGCGTCGCCCCGACGCGGGCATTCAGCGTCCCTTCGGCGTGCGCATCACGCTCAAGGCGGGCGATCCGTTCAAGAAGCTGCTCGGCGCTGACTGGAACAAGACGCACTGGTACGGCACCGCCGCCGAACGCGATGCGGCGCTCATCGAGATGGCGCGCAAGCATGAATACTCACGCCCCGGCGACAAGCCGGCGCTGAAATTCGACAAGGTGGAAAAGCTGCACGAGAGCCGCGGGCTGTAATGGGGAAATGGGGACACTCCCCATTTCCTAGGAAAAGGGGTCGCACCTCATCACTCGTCGATGCAGCCAGTTTTGATCGCAACCGGTAGCGGCTTCCCCGCATTCGCGCTGCACTGTCGCGGATACTCGATCCAGTAGCATTCGTTGCGCGCTTCCAGGTACGCAACCAGCAAGTCGGGCTGCGACTCGATCTCGGACAACCAGATACGGTGCGCGGCCTTCCCGCCACCAAGCACCTGCGGGTTTTGAGTAAGGACCTCCTCGAGGCAGTTCAAGCCGCGTAACGCGTCATCCAGCGGAACGCTGTCCAGCTTTATCTCGTGAGGATCTCCGGCAACCTTCATATACAGACGGATTTCCGGCGGCTCTTCACAGGACCAGCGCCGGCCCTTCTTCGTGCAATAGCGGTCGAAGTAGGCGTGATACGCATCGAGCTCGATGCCGTCATCACACTGCACCAACGCCGCGAGTTTGCGGTGGCCGTGCACGACGGCGCTGTATCCCTGGATGCCAATCGCGGTCTTTCCAGGAGAATTCGCGCATGCCACCCTTTCGATGGCCGCTCGCTGCGAATTGGAGAGCGTGACGGGTTCCCCGACCTGCACGAGACCCGCCATTGCATCACTGGCGAGCGCGCACAAGAGCAGCAAGGCAAAGGCGGAAGCGAGTCGCATGGGCATGCGAGGTGCGGCCCCTTTTGCTAGGAAATGGGGAGTGTCCCCATTAAAAGGTTCTGCCGAGGAACAGGTAGTACGCCGAGCCGCCGCCTTCATCGAAGCCGGTGGCGAAATAGACAGGGCCTAACAAGGTATCCAGGCCGATGAACAGGCTGCCGTTGGTCCGGGCGCTCTCGAGCGAGACGTCGTGCCGCGAGGTCCACACGTTGCCGACCTCGAGCGACGTGCCGACGTACACCGGCACGTTGAGGAATCCCTGGCCACGCCGCCCGACCTGCCGGTAGTAGATGCCGCGCGCAATCGCGAAGTGCGGGCCCACCAGTGTTTCGGGTGCGATGCCCGACATGTTGAAGAATCCACCCAGCGAGAAATACGAACGAAGAACGTCGGCGTCGTTGTCGAGCCGCGTGCCGGCGCTGGTCCAGAGAATGGCGGTGTGGCGCCCCCACGAGTGCGCGTAGAGCTGGTCGAACACCATGAGATCCGCGTCTTGCGAATCTCCGCCGCCCTCCCGTTCACCCCTCCATCCGAGCTGAAACGAGGCGCCGCGGCGCGGGAAGTTCACGTTGTCGAGGGTGTCGTAGCGGAATTCACTGAAGAAATTGTGTGTGTCGAATTCACTGGGCGGCAGCAGCGGATCTCCGACGCGCACGCGGGCCGAGCCGATGGTTCGCCCGGCGCCCACGCGGATTTCGCCGTAGTTGCCGAGCTCTCGACCGAGGTCCACGCCGAAATCCGTAGTGCGCACGCGATATTCGGCCAGGATGTCTTCTTCGGCGGTCACCAGCGGCAATGTACGAATCTGGAACTCCGCGTGCGGCATCACGAACCAGCGCGAGCGATACCCCACGGGCAGATACACCTCGGTGGACACGCGTGGCGTCTCGCCCACTTGCAGGTCCACGACCCACTCGCCGCCGTACTTGGTGATCTCGGCCATCGTGGTCCGGGCGGCGGCATTGAACGAGGAATTTCCCTCGAAGTCGTTCTGCAGCTGCAACCCGAAGCGCAAATAGTTAGGACCCCAGGAATTGCGGCGCGTGGTCAACGCCAGGCCGTAACCGGGCTCGCTGCCATCCGCCGGCGCCTCGCCCTGCACGAGGCGATAGTCGAAGATTTCCAGGTTGCCCTGGCCATACAACTCGCCGACGCGGTTCTCGAGCTTGGGCACGTTGACGGGCTTGCCCACCTGGTCGCTGAACAGCGACTCGATGGCGCCCGCATAGCGCTCGGACCCCTGCTCGACACGCAGGAACTTGATTTCCGGCATGCCGCTGCGCCGGGCGGCACGCGCGGCGAGGATGCGTTCGAATTCCTCCGCCGGTATACCCAGTGCGGCAAGGCGCTGCGTCTGGCCGCGCGCCGCTTCCTCGCCGATACGCATCGCCTTGGTGTGCGCGGTGAAATCGAGTGACGAGAAATCCCCGAGCGCCGGATCGATCACGACGTCGGTGGCTTTCAGTGTTTTGCGCTGCTCGGCGGTGTTGTGCCGGATCAGGATAGCCAGCATCTGGTTGGACACCGTCGCCACGGATTCGAGCTTGCCGCGTTCGAGCAGCGGGAAACCGCAGTCGACGACGATGAGGATGTCCACGCCCATGTCGCGCGCCACGTCGATGGGCAGGTTCGACGACAGGCCACCGTCGACCAGCAGGCGTCCCTCGGATTCCACCGGCGAGAACACGCCGGGCGCCGACAGGCTCGCGCGCATCGCCGTAGTTAGGTCGCCGTGGTCGATGATGACGCGGTCGCCGGTGACGATGTCGGTGGCCACGGCGCGGAACGGAATGGCGAGGTCGTCGAAGTTCTGGATCTGAGCCACCGGCAGCGTGAGGCCGCGCAGGATCTGCGTGAGCTTCTGCCCCTGAACCAGGCCACGCGGCAGGCGGAAGCGTCCGCCTTTCAAGCCGAGCGGAAACTTCACCAGGTAGTTCTGGTCTTCGAGCTTGCGACGAAAATTGAGTGAGCTGCGCGGCGGACTGTCACGGAAAGCGTCTTGCCAGTCGACCGACGTCATGACACGTTCGACGTCGGCCGCCGAGAGTCCGGAGGCGTACAGGCCGCCGACGACCGCTCCCATGCTGGTGCCGGCGATGACATCGACGGGCACGTGGTTTTCTTCGAGCACCTTGAGCACGCCGATGTGAGCCGCGCCGCGCGCGCCACCGCCCGACAACACGAGCCCGATTCGCGGGCGGCCCGCCGCGCCGGAAGGCGTCGCTTCCTGCGCGGGCAGCGCAGCGGCCAACCCGAGGCAGAGCACGGCAAACAGCGCTGATTTTCTTGCTTCAATAGCCATCGGTAGCGTGGCAAGGATAGTCGTTCGCAGGGATAATCGCCCAGCCAAACATGCGCATTCTTCTCACTCTTGTGGCTTTGGCTCCGTTAGTCGCAAGCGCGGCGGACGAGACCATGGATACCACCGAGCCGCAGGACATCGTCGTGACCGCCACTCGCGACAAGCGCTCGGCGTTCCTGACACCGGCCAGCATCAGCCGCATCGATGACGAGACCATCGCGGCCATCGACTCCAAACACCAGGCTGACGTCCTCAATCGCAACGCCGGCGTCTACATCCAGCGCGGCAGCGGCGCGGAGAGCCTCGGCGCCATCCGTTCGCCCGTGCTCACCGGTGCCGGCGCCTGCGGGGCGTTCCTGGTCGCGGAAGATAGCCTGCCCATCCGCCCCACGGGCTTCTGCAATCTCAACGAGATGTTCGAGCTCAACTACGAGCAGGCCCGACAGATCGAAGTGCTTCGTGGCCCGGGCTCCGCGATGTTTGGCGCCAGCGCCGTGCACGGCGTGATCAATCTGATTACTCCCAGCGTCCGATCGCTGCCTGGCTTCTCCGCGGGCCTGGAAGGTGGCTCGGATTCCTTCAAACGCATCACCTTCGCCACCTCGATCGAGTCCGATGACGCGACGCGCGGCTTTGGCGCCTATGGCGTCGCCTCGCGCGCGCCGGGCTGGCGTGACTCCTCGGGCGTCGATGAAGCGAAGTTGAACCTTCTGGGAGATATGGACGTTGGCGGCGGACATCTGCGTGTGCGCGCCGCCGGCACCGTGCTCAACCAGGAAACCGCGGGCTTCATCACGGGCTACGAGAGTTACCGCGACGAAGACATCGCGCGCACCAACCCGAATCCGGAAAGTTTCCGTGATGCGTCGAGCGCACGCCTGTCGGCACACTTCGAGCAAGCCGATGTGTTCGGTGCCAACAGCAATTTCGAGCTCGCCGGAATCTACCGGCGCTCGCGCATGGATTTTCTGCAGCACTTCCTGATCGGCAAACCGCTCGAGCACAACGCACAAACCAGTTTCATGCTGAGCGGCATCGCGTCGAAACCCTTCGGCGCATTCACCGCGCGGCTGGCGCTCGACGCGGAAATCGCGAACTCCGAGCTCACGGAATTTCAGACGGGATTGGCCACGGATGGCACGCCACCCGCCAACGCCATTCGTCCGCCGGGTCTTCACTATGACTACACGGTCGACTCCTGGACGCTGGGCGCCACGCTCGCGTTCGAGTACCGCATCACCGACCAGCTGACGGCGACCGCCGCCCTGCGCGCCGATCAGACTAACTACGACTACGACAACCGCATGCTCGACGGCAACTCAGGCGCGGACGGTACGCCGTGCGGCGCCGGCGGATGCCTGTTCTCGCGCCCCGCCGATCGGCAGGACCGCTTCGACAACTATTCGCCGAGCTTCACGCTCGCCTGGCATCCGGCCGCACGCCATCTGCTGTACCTGAACCTTGCTACCGGCTTTCGTCCGCCGGAGACGACCGAGCTCTACCGGCTGCAGCGCCAACAGACCGAGGCGGACCTGGACAGCGAAAGCCTCGACTCGGCGGAAATCGGCTGGAAGTTCAGCGGCGGCGCCTACTCGGCGACCACCGCGCTTTATGCAATGCGCAAGGACCATGTGATCCTGCGCGAAACCAACGGATTCAATGTGGGCGATGGATCGACGCGTCACCGCGGCATCGAATATGAAATGCGCCGCGACGGCGAGCATACGACGGTGTCGCTCAACGGCACGTTTGCGCGTCACGAATACGCGTTCTCGCGCGCCGTCGAAGGCGGCGAAACCATCATCGATGGCAACGACATCGACACCGCGCCTCGCAATCTCCACTCGCTGAGTTTCGGCGTGGATCTTGGATCTCTGGCCGGGCTCGACGGCCTTCATGCCGCCATCGATGCCAGCTACGTCGGCAAGTACTATCTCGACGCGGCCAACACGGCCAGTTATCCGGGGCACACGGTGGCGAACGCGCGCGTTCTCTGGCGACCGGCGGGCAGCTTCGATTTCGCGCTGCACATCGACAATCTTTTCGACAAGCGCTACGCGGACCGCGCAGACTTCGCTTTCGGCAACTATCGCTATTTTCCGGCGCGTGGTCGCGCGGTGTTCCTGTCCGTGGACTACGCTCGCAATTGAGAGGAATGACGTGGCCTGGCTTATCTACATTGTTTCTGGATTGCTCTCGTTAGGACTCATCGTCCATTGCATCAAGACCGGGAGGAACACCATCTGGGTGTACGTCCTGGTGGTGCTCATCACCTTTCCGTTCGTCGGAGCGCTGGTCTACATCGGCGCGGAAATTCTTCCCGAGCTGATGAAGTCCCGCACCAGCCAGCGTGCCATGCGCGGCATCCGCACCACGCTCGATCCGGAAGGCAACCTGCGCAAGTTCGAGACCGAAATGCAGGCCACGGGCAACGTCGCCTCGCGACAGAAATATGCGGATGAGCTGGTGCGCCTCGGAAGAGCGTCCGAGGCGCTGCCTATCTATCAGACTTGTCTGACAGGCGTTTTCGCCGACGATCCCAAGCTGCTGCTGGGCTACGCCCACGCGCAGTTCGAGGCTAAGGATCCGGCCGCGGCGCGCCGCACGCTCGACGATCTCATCCAGAAGCACCCGGCCTTCAAGTCCCCGGACGGACATCTGCTGTACGCGCGCGCGGTCGAGGCCGAGGGCGACGTGGCGAAGGCATTGTCGGAGTACGCAACGCTGGCCGAGTACTACCCGGGAGCCGAGGCGGGTGTGCGTTACGCGAGATTATTGAACAGGTCGGATCAGCGGCCGCTGGCCCAGCAGACGCTCAAAGCGCTGCTGGACCGGGCCAAATTCGCTCCAGCTCACTATCGCAAGGCCCAGCGAGAGTGGCTGGACGAAGCGCACCGGGAGCTGCAGAACCGCTAGTTATTTCTTGCGGTTGATGGAACGGAACGAGACGCCTTCCATCATGGCCTTGTAGCGCACCGCTCCGGGTGAGCGGCCCAGCTTCTGCGCGGCGACACGCGCCGACACTTTCTGCTTGGCGAACTGGCGCAACTTCTTCATGTCACCCGCCGACCATTCGCGCATGTGCCGAGCACCTTTCTTCTTGGCTGCCATTCGGAGTCCTCTCATTCGTGTGGTAGGAATTAGAGTGCCGTAGTCTAACAACAATTCCCCAGGTTGGAGTCAATCGTCGCCGGATGCAGACATGTGGGACAACGGCGCCTATCAACCTCATGCCAGCCCCTCAAACAAGTTTAATAGTCTTGGGATCGAAGTTAGGAGCCGGAAATCGCAGCGGCAGCTGCTCAAATTCGTAAATAAGCAGCTGTGAGACCGCGAAATCGCGGAACCATTTGCGATTTGCGGGCACTACGTACCACGGCGCGTGATCGGTGGAACACCTGGCAAACATCGCTTCGAAGGCGCGCGTGTAGGCGGCCCACTGCTGCCGCTTCTCCAGATCGCCGGTATCGAACTTCCAACTCTTTCGCCTGTCGACCAACCGCTCCCGAAAACGCGCGAGCTGCTCCTCCTTGCTGATCTGCAGGAAAATTTTTACAACTCGCGTGCCGCAGGCAGTCAGCAGGCGCTCGAAATCATTGATCTGTTCATAACGCCGGCTCCAGACATCCTCGGGGACCAGATCGTTCACGCGCACGATGAGCACGTCTTCGTAGTGTGAGCGGTTGAACACCGCGATTTCGCCCCGCTGCGGTGCACGCTTGTGGATGCGCCACAAATAGTCGTGGCTCAAATCCTCAGCGCTCGGCCCCTTGAAAGCCGACACCGTGCAACCCTGCGGGTTGAAAGCGCCAAACACACGTCTGATGGTGCTGTCCTTGCCGCCCCCATCGATGGCCTGCAAGGCCACCAGCATGGCGAAGCGCCGGTCGGCGAACATCTTGTATTGCAGCTCTTCGAGGCGGACCAGGTTCTCCGCCGTGGCGGCCACCGCCTTGTCCTTGTCCCAGCCAAAACAGCGATCGGCCTCGGCATCGAGGAGTTTGGTGCGTGAACCCGGCCGGATTCGCATCCGGTCGGGAATGTCGCGTCGCGGCACTGGTCTCTGGCTCACTTTGGCACCTGCTGAGTAATGCAGTGAATGTTTCCGCCGCCTAACAGGATTTCCCGCGCCGGCACGCCGACCACCTTGCGGCCCGGGAACGCCCGCTTGAGTCGGGCGGCAGCCAGCTTGTCAGTCTTGCTGTCGAGCAGCGGCATGACGATGCCCCTATTGGCGATGTAGAAGTTGACGTAACTGGCGGCCAGCCGCGCGCCGGCTTCGCGCTTCTGTGAGGTCTCGCGCGTCAGGATGCCGGCGGCTTCGCTCACGGTGAGCTCCAGCGGCCCGGGCATTGGCAGCTTTATCACGCGGATCGCGCGGCCGCGCGCATCTCGTGCCGCTTTCAGGCGCTCGAGGGCATCGGCCGACACCGCGAATTGCGGATCACGGGTGTCGTCGGTCCAGTGCAGTGCGACGACGCCGGGTCTGACGAAGCAGGCGAGGTTGTCGATGTGGCCACCGGTTTCGTCCGCGATCACGCCGTCGCCCAGCCAGATGACCGACTGCACGCCGAGGTAGGCCTTGAGATGCTCCTCGATCTGTGCGCGGTTCAGCTCGGCATTGCGGTTGGGGTTCAGCAAACATTGTTCGGTGACGAGCGCCGTGCCCTGCCCGTCCACATGGATGGCGCCACCTTCATTGATCAGCGGCGCGCGGTAGCGATCGCAGCCCTCGATCTCGAGGACTTTGTGAGCCACCGCATCGTCCTGATCCCACGGGAAATACAGCCCGCTTTGCAATCCACCCCAGGCATTGAAACGCCAGTCGACACCGCGCTTGACGCCTTTCTTGTTGGTTACGAACGTGGGACCGACGTCCCGCATCCAGGAGTCGTCGTGCGAGATCTCGACCAAGCGGACGTGCGGCGCGAGTTGTGCGCGGGCGTATTCGAAGTAATCGGCGGAGACGCCGACGGTGACGGGCTCGAAGAGCGCAATGGCAGCGGCGACCTCAGCGAATGCGCGCTGCGCGGGCTGTGCCCCGGCGCGCCAGTTGTCGGGGCGTTCCGGCCAGAGGATCCAGCATCCTGCGTGTGGCGCGAACTCGGCCGGCATGGAAAAGCCGTCGGCGAGCGGGGTGGAGTCGAGCGTTTTTGCCATGGGACCGGATTGTAGCGGGCCCCGGATGTCACAAAGCACGCTGTGCTAGCATCGCGGCCCTTCCGACCCCCCGCGTAATGAGAAAGCAAACACGATGGCAACGCAGCCCACGAGTCCTAAAGTCACGCCGCCGGCAGGCGGAGCGAAGATCACGATCCAGAACGGCAAGCTGACGGTCCCCGATCAGCCGATCATCCCGTTCATCATTGGTGATGGCACCGGTCCCGACATCTGGCATGCCAGCGTGCGCGTCATGGATGCCGCGGTGGCCAAGGCCTACGGCGGCAAAAAGAAGATTCACTGGCTCGAGATCTTCGCGGGCGAAAAGTCTTTCAAGGCGTTCAACAACTGGCTGCCGGACGAAACCGTCGAGGCCTGCCGCGAATACCTGGTGTCCATCAAGGGCCCGTTGACCACGCCGATTGGCGGAGGCATACGCTCGCTCAACGTCGCGCTTCGTCAGTTGTTAGACCTGTATGTCTGCCTGCGCCCGGTGCGCTGGTTCAAGGGCGTGCCCTCCCCGGTCAAGGCGCCCGAGAAGGTCGACATGGTGATCTTCCGTGAGAACACCGAAGACATTTACGCCGGCATCGAATTCGAGCATGGCTCCGAGGAGAACAAGAAGTTCAAGGAGCTGTTCAAGGCGGCCTTCCCGAAGGCCTATGCCAAGATCCGCTTTCCCGACACCTCCGGCATCGGCTTCAAGCCCGTGTCGCAGGAAGGCACGGAGCGTCTGTTCAAGTCGGCGCTGGAATACGCGATTGCGTTCAAGCGGCGCAGCGTCACCATCGTCCACAAGGGCAACATCCAGAAGTTCACCGAGGGCGCATTCCGTAACTGGGCCTATGCGCTCGCGGAGCGGGACTTCGGCGACAAGTTCTACACCTGGGAACAGTGGGGCCGCACCAAGGCCGCGTCGGGCGAGAAGGCCGCGAACGACGAGCAGGCTGCCGCGCTCAAGAGCGGCCGCATCCTGGTGAAGGACGCCATCGCCGACATCGCGCTGCAGCAGGTGCTGACGCGACCCGATGAGTTCGATGTGATCGCCACGACGAACCTCAACGGCGACTATCTATCCGATGCGCTGGCGGCGCAGGTGGGTGGCATCGGCATCGCGCCGGGAGCCAACATCAACTACATCACCGGCCACGCGGTGTTCGAAGCCACGCACGGCACGGCGCCGAAGTACGCCGACCAGGACAAGGTAAATCCAGGGTCTGTGATTCTCTCGGGCGAGATGATGCTGCGTTACATGGGCTGGACCGAAGCGGCCGACGCCATCATCACGGCAATGGACAAGACCATTGCCCAGAAGACCGTCACTTACGACTTTGCGCGCCTCATGGACGGCGCCAAGGAAGTGAAGTGCTCGGAGTTCGGAGATGCTCTCATCCGCAACATGTAATTGGGGACACTCCCCATTTCCTAGCAAAAGGGGACGCACCTGACGGTGCGTCCCTTTTTTTTAGGCCAAGCTTTTCAAGCTACCGCCGGCGCGATCGCGGCATCACCACGCAGCTCTTCAACTGCGGCCGCATCGATCCCGGCCTCTTCGCAGGCATGCTCGATCATCCCGAATGCGCAGAACTGCGGCGACAGTCGCTCGATCGCAAACAGCCGCGCAAGGTAGACCACCGTGACTTCTGCCGCGGCCGACGGGAATTCGCGCAAGCGGCGCCACTCGGCTGCGGTGGCCGCGGCATGGGTCGGAACGCCCCAGGCGCGCACCGTACGGTCTAGCAGCTCCCCACCATGCTCGGCGCACAGGTCCGCCCGGGTGGCAGCATCGAGGCGCACGCGCAGGGCGTGTTCCTGCGTACCAATCGCCCGCAGGGTGAGCAGGTCGCCCAATCGATGTAGCAGCGCGGCAATCGCACAGGTTTTGGAATCGGCACGCAGCAGCGGCGCGATGCGCAAGGAGAATGACGCC
>Ga0193717_1000698_pt1 | contig 21357 bp, 22 predicted proteins | sample U2c2metaG_FD_145900 | JGI IMG/M metagenome (GOLD analysis project Ga0193717, IMG submission 145900) | Soil microbial communities from a riparian zone of the East river system, Colorado, United States - U2c2 | ecosystem: Environmental > Terrestrial > Soil > Riparian zone | place: USA: East River...
GCGGGGATCGTGGCCGCGTTCCAGGGTCTGTTGCCGGATAAGGGAAGCCGCGCGCATGTTGTTGATCTCGATGATGCCCGCCGCGGTCTCCTCGAGGGGCAGTCCGAGCCGGTCCGCCAGGCGCCCGACAGCCGCGCGGGCCGCTTCGAGGTCCAGCGGCATCCTGCCTTCCAGGAACGATTCCGGCCGCAGCAGGCCGAGCACGACGTCGGCGTCGGTCACCGTCGGTTCGGTGCCGCCGCGCCCGTAACAGGCGGGACCGGGTTCGGAACCCGCGCTCTCCGGGCCGACCCGCAGCGCGCCGGTCGCTTCGTCGAACCGCGCGATAGTGCCGCCGCCACAGGCGACCGTGCGCACGTCGAGATGCGGGAGGCGGTAGGTGTACTGGTCGATCACGTTCTCGTCGGCGACCATCGGACGCCCGCCCGCGACCAGCCCGATGTCGAACGACGTACCGCCCATGTCGGTCGCGACCACGTTCTCGTGCCCGTAGACCCCCGCGAGCGCGGCGACGCCGGTCAGGCCCCCGGCGGGGCCGGAATCGATGGTGCCGAGGGAGGTCTTGTTCGCCGCGGACACCGGGAGCACGCCGCCGTTGGACTGCATGACCAGCATCGGTGTGCCGACGCCGCCCTCGCGCAGTTGTCCGGCGAGCTTGTCCAGGTAACGGGAGCAGGCCGGGCCGACGTAGCCGTTGATCACGGTCGCGACGGTCCGTTCGAACTCGCCGAGCCTCGGCGAGACATCCACCGACGTCGAAACGAACACCTCGGGATGGCGTTCGGCCAGTACTGCGGCCAGTGCCCGCTCATGCGACGGGTTGGCGAACGACCACAGCAGCGCGATGGCCACCGAGTCCAGCTCGTACTCCGCGATGAACGCCGACAGCGCGGCGGCCGCCGCCTCGACGTCGAGCTCGACGACGACCTTACCGGCGGAATCAACCCGTTCGTGTACTTCGAGGACCGCGCCGGGGACGATCAGCGGATCCGGCAACCGGCTCCCGTGCACGGAATAGACCTGCTCGATGGGCCTGCCCGCGACGCGGCCGTGGCCACGCATGAGCTTGAGCGCGTCGCCGTGCCCGGCGGTGGCCACCAAGCCGACGCGGGCGCCGCGGCGCTCCAGCACGGCGTTGGTGCCAATGGTCGTGCCGTGCCCGAACCGGGCGGCTCCGGCGAGCAGCGTGCCGGGGTCGGTCCCCGCGGCTTCGGCCGTCAGCGCCAGCGCGGCGAGCACGCCTTCGACGGGATCTTCCTTGGTGGACAGGGCTTTCGCGGTGAAATGCGCACCTTGTCCGGTGATCGCAACGCAGTCGGTGAACGTGCCACCGATGTCCACTCCGATGTAGTACATCGGGCCTCCCGGGTTGAGGACCAGTGTCGACCGAGCCCGTGTCGATCGCTCGATCGACACCATAAGCACGACCATTCCCTGCCGTCAAGACATCGAGGTTGCGATGCCGATCAATCGATCGACATAAGCTAGGATGGGTGCGAAGCCAGGACGGCGCCGTGTGCTTGAGTGTGCGGACCGGACACACCGGACCGAGGTGAGGAGGCTTCCGATGGCACGCAAACTGTCACTCGACGGCGGGCCGAGCGTGGCCGAGGAGATCCTCACCGGCGCCGCACGGTTGTTTTACGACCGCGGCTATGACGCCACTTCGATCCGCGACCTCGCGGAGACCATCGGCATCTCGTCGTCGACGCTGTACCACCATTACACGAACAAGCAGGAGATCCTGCGGGCCGTCCTGCACCGGTTCATGGTCAACTTCAACGCGGCCATCATCCCCGTGCTCCGCGACCCGACCCTGTCCGCGACCAAGCGCGTCCGCGAGGCGACCCGGCTGCACCTGGAGATCACCGACGAGCGGAGGCCGGAGCTACTGCGGTTCACCCAGTTCCGCAACGTGCTGGACGAGGCCCAGCTCAGGCCGCTGATCCAACTGCAGTGGGACTACCACGACGCGGTCAAGTCGGTGATCAAGGAAGGCCGCGACACCGGCGAGTTCACCGTCGACGACGTCGACCTGGCGACCATGGCGATCCTCGACATGCTCAACGGCGTGCGCTCGTGGTTCAGCCACTCCGGCGCGCTCAGCATGAACGACGTCGTGCAGCGGTACGTGACGATGATCGACAAACTGCTTTCCTGACCACGTCGTTCAGGACATCGCGGATGTCACCGGGTGAGGCCGGCGGCGCGGAGCCGACCGGTGGCGCCGACATCCACGCTGATCCTGACCTGCGAACCGCCCGGCGCCACACCGCCGCCGGCGAGCGCGCCCGCGATCACGACGAAGAGGAGCAGCGGCATCAGTATCGTCCTGACCAGCATCGCCCATGGTGCCTTGCCGCCGATCCGGCCACCGTCCGCGACGCGCACGAGCTGGGTGCCGGTGAGAACCGCGCCGAGTGCGCGACCGTTGCGGTAGCACAGGCCGTACAGCAACGGCACCAGGAACAACAGCGCCAAGAGAATCAGGACCATCACTCCGTCGTCGAGGTTCACCGCCTGACCCACGCCCGCCAGTACCACGAAGCCGACCGCCACACCGAATACGAACACGACAAAATCGACCAGCCAGGCCAGGAACTGCACCCCGGCCCTGGCCTCGACAAAAAGGACACCGTCGCCGAACGTTGCCAGCCGCTTGGCGGTTCGCGGCCCGAGCACCCACTCCGCCTGGGCCTTCGCGCTGTCCTGGCGAGGGAGCGGCCAGCTTGGCCTTGGGGCGGTCATAACTCTCTCTCCTGTGGTCTGGCCTGTGCGCAGTGCTTTCTCAGTACGGCGACTCGGCGTTGCCTGAAAATATCCGATACGTCCGCTGGGCAGTGTGGGTCAATCAACCTATTGACAGGCGCGGCGTGTCGCGGGATGCCCTGAACGACGCGTTCAGGACGTTGAGTGACAGGAACGCGTCGTTCATGGCACCGCCGTTCGGGCGGTGGCAGGTAGCGGACAAGCCTGGCAGGGGTCCCGCCGCCGGTCGCTAGCCTGACCGGGAGTCGTCGAGGAGAGGAGCGGATCGTGGTTGACAGGCAACTCAGGATCGCCCAGGTGATCATGTTCGTGCAGGCCGTGGCCTCGCTCGGGATCTGGGTGGTGCAGCTGCTGACGATCAGCGCGCGCCTCGATCACGGCCAGGACGTCGCGGGTTCGGTGTGGTTCGTGATCGTGATCAATCCCCTGATCGCGGTCCTCGTCGCCCTCGCCGCCGCCTTCCTGACCCGACGCCCGTGGGCGCGCGGCCTCGCACTGGCCATGGAGGCGGTGGGGGTCGTGAGCGCGCTGGTCAGCGTGATCACGGGGTTCTACCAGGCCGGGATCGCGATTGCGCTGGCCATCGGCGTCATGGTGCTGGTGGCTTCCGGCTCACAGCGTTCCGCCCAGACCGCATGAGGAGACTCGTTGCTGTGAAAGACCATGCCGTGCCCCGGTTCCGCCTGGCCACCCTCGCCGGCGCTGTCGTCCTGTTCGCCACCGGCTGCGCCGGCCCGCCTCCGATGAACTGCGACGGGAACTTTTGCGAAACGCCCGGCTACTGGCCGAGCACCGCCACGCAGATCGAGAACGGCTTCGTGGCCGTCCTGAGCGCCATCGGCCTGGTCCCGATCGTCCCCCGCAGCGCGAACGGCCCCGCCCGCCGGACAATTGGCCAGTAGCAACGGAGGCTTGGCCGTCCCCGGCCTCAGCGAACGCGAGTGAGGCCGAACGCGGCCTTCATCACGATCAGCAGCAGCGTGCCGAGGATGAGCGGCTGCCCGAACACGAGCTGCACCAGCATCGGCATGGCATGCAGCGTCGCCGCCGGGATGAACAGCCCGCCGATGGCGGTGATGAACGGGACACCGGCGAGCATCAGGTTTTCCCGCGTCCATTCGACACCGGACAGCACATCGACGGCGCTGGCGAACAACACTCCGAAAAGGACTGTCCCGGCCGCGGCCAATACCGGGAGCGGCACGGCCTGGAGCAATCTGTCGAACGGTTCGAGGCCGCCGAGGACGAGCAGGATGATCCCGGTCGTGAGCGTGACGTACCGGGAGCCGACCTTCGTCACGCGCAGCAGGCCGATGTTGTCCGGATACGCCAGCGTCGACATCCCGCCGAACACCGCGCCGACAGTACTGCCGAGGACCTCGCCGAAGACACCTTGCGACACCCGGTGTGCGGAAAGCTCCTGACCGCCCCACTTCGCCACGATGTCATAGGTGGCAATGCTTTCGGCGATCGCCGGCAGCAAAGTAATAAAGAAGATGAGCACCAGATCGGGTTGCACGGCGAAACCGAACGGGAAGATCCGCGGCACCGTGAGCCCCAGGTTGCCACCCACTTCGCCGAACGACGTCGGCTCGAACACGGCGTACACCACGGTACCGAGCACGACGGCGACCAGTACCGCACCCCGGCGCAGGAGCGTTCCCTTGGGCAACACGGTGAAGACGACGACCAGTATCGCCGCGACAGCTCCGGCGAGCAGGTTGATCCCGGGGAATCCCTTGCTCTCCGGGGTGCCCAGCCAATTCGGCAACGCGGTACTCGTCAGCTGGGTCGCCAGGATCAGGATGATCACCCCCGAGATGATCGGATCGCGGACGAACCGCCCCAGATAGGTAATGAGCCCGAACCGCTTGAGCGGCAACGCGAGCACACACCAGATCGCCCCGGCGACGGTCATCGAACCGAACGCCGCACCGAGCCCGCCCGACCCGTGTCCGACGGCGAGCAACGCGGCCAGCGAGCCCGCGTACGGCCCCTGGATGATCGGCAACCGCAGCAGGAACACCGACTGCAGGATCACGACCAGGCCCGAGGTCATGAACGTGACACCGTACAGATACGCGGTGTCCGTTGTGGACAGTTTGAACGCGGTCCCGATCAGCGCCGGGAAGATCAGCAGCCCGGCCATGCCCAGGATGTTCTGGACGCCGAGCCCGATGGCACTGGAAACCCGCACCCGGTCGTCGATGCCGATGTCGAAGACCGGTTTCGCGGGTGCCGCTTCCGGCGCGACTGTTTCGGTGGTCACGGCTACCCTGCCTGCCGGGTTTTCCGCAGGCGGCCGATCAGCCGTTTGAAGAATCCGCTGAGGACGGTCCGCAGAAGGCCGGTGGCCTTCAGCGGTGACGCTTCCACCGCGACCGCGGCCGGTGCCGCGACTCCGGGTTCGCCCTCTTCGATCAGTTCCCGCGCCTTGGTCGCGAGCTCGCCCACCATCCGGCCGGAAACGTCCGCCATGATCCCGCGCCCGAACTGCGCGAGCTTCCCGGAGATCGTCAGATCGGTCGACAGGGACACGCTCGAACCGCCCGGGATGGCGGTAACCCGCATCATCGCGGTCGCCTTGGCCGTTCCCGCTCCTTTGGCGTCCTTGCCGATCGCCCTGAGCACCGCGACCCGTTTGACGGCGTCGCGTTCGACCACCTCCGCGACACCCGTATAGGCCGCGGTCACCGGGCCAACCTTGATCTTCACCTTGCCGCGGTACGAGTCGTCCCCCAGGTCCTCGGTGAGCTCGGCGCCCGGGAAGCAGGCGGCCACGTTGTGCGCGTCCTGCAGGAACGCGAACACCCGGTCCGGGTCGGCGTCGACGTCGAACGAGTTCTCGATCAGCATCAGGAACCTCTCACCTCTGCTAGGGCCTGCTCGTCACCGTGAATCGCTTCGACGATCCTGGCCGGGGTGACCGGGGCCCGGTTCACCCGCGCGCCCAGCGGCCGCAGCGCGTCCTCCACGGCGTTGGCGATGGTCGCGGGCGCCGGGATCGTCCCGCCTTCACCAGCACCCTTGACGCCGAGTGGGTTCAGCGGGCTGGGCGAATGGATGTGGAACAGCTCGACATTCGGCACTTCCGCCGCGGAGACGAGCGAGTAGTCGAGGTAACTGGTGGCCTGCGGCTGGCCTTCCGCGTCGTACGCCGCTTCCTCGTACATCGCGTTGCCGAGGCCGTGGGCGAAACCGCCGAGCACCTGGCCGTCCACGAGCTTGGGGTTGATGACGTTCCCGCAGTCGTGGCCGATCACGTACTTGAGGATCTCGATCCCGCCGGTCTCCGGGTCCACCTCGACCATCGCGGCATGCGCGCCACTGGCGTAGGCGGCCCGCTCCGGAGCGAAGTAGCTCGACGTCTCCAGTCCGGCGGAAATGCCCACCGGCAACGTGATGCCGTGCTTGCCGATATTCGCCACCCGCGCGATCTCCAGTAGCGACAACGACTTCTCCAGGTCGCCGTTGAGACAAGCCCGGTCACCGGTGAAGCCGACCTCGGCGGGGTCGCAGCCGAGCAGGTTCGCCGCGGTGTCCACGAGCCGGACCCGCATCTGCTGGGCCGCGTCCAGCACCGCGGGCCCGGCCGTCGCGGTGATGCGTGAGGCGAAAGTCCCCTGTCCGAACGGGATCCGGCTGGTGTCGCCGGTCAGGACGTCGATGTGGTCCATGGCGATACCCAAGCCGTCCGACGCGATCTGGGCGTACACCGTTTCGTAGCCCTGCCCCTGTCCGGCGGCGGCGAGCGTGACCAGGACACGGCCGGTATTGGTCAGCCGGACCTTCGCGCCCTCGTACGGGCCGAGGCCGCACCCTTCGACGTAGGCGGCGATACCGATGCCGATGTACCGGCCTTCGGCACGGAGTTTTGCTTGCTCCGCCCGGGCTTCGGCGTATCCGAGCCGGTCGAGCGTGCCTTCCAGCAGCCGGGGGAAGTCACCGCTGTCATACGTCAGCGGGCTGCCGTCGCGGAACGTGATCCCCACTTTGTAAGGGAATTCGTCGGCCTGGATCAGGTTGCGGAACCGGACCTCGGCCGGGTCGAGCCCGAGATGCTCGGCGACGCGGTCCATCATGCGTTCCATCGCGAACACCGCCTGCGGCCTGCCGGCGCCGCGGACCGAAGACGTCGGCACCATGTTGGTGTAGCAGGCCCGTAGCTCGATCTCGATATTGGGAATCCGGTACGGGCCGGGCACGGTGGCCGTGGTGATCGACGGAACCTGAAGCCCCGCACAGTAAGCGCCCTGATCGTGCTCGATGACGTCCTTCACCGCGAGCAGCATGCCGTCGTCGTCGAAACCGACCTCGATCCGGTGCGTCTGCGAGCGTTCCATCATCGCGCTGACGAAGTTCTCCTGCCGGTCCTCGACCCATTTCACCGGACGCCGCAGCTTCTTCGCCACCCACGGGATGACGACCTCTTCGCCGTAGAACTGGGCCTTGGGCCCGAACCCGCCGCCGACGTCCGGTGGCGCGATGACCCGGATGTCGTCCTCGGCCATCTCGTAGATCACCGAAAGCTGTTGGCGCGCATAGTGCGGGGACTGCGTGGTGTCCCAAATGGTCAGTTGCCCGGTCGCGGGCTCGTAGCGCGCGGCGACCGCGCGGGGTTCCATCGAGTGGCCGCCGCCGCGCATGACGAAGAACTCCTCGGAGAGCCGGTTCGGCGCGGTACGCAACGCTTCGGCCGTGTTGCCCGCGCTCTGTGTCAGCAGCACGGCGACATTGCTTTCGGCATCGGAATGCGCCAGCGGCCCGTCCGGTTCGAGCGCCGCCGCCGTGGAAGCCACCGCGGGCAGGACTTCGTAGTCGACGTCGATGAGTTCGAGGGCGTCCTCGGCGATGTAGCGCGTCTCCGCGATCACGACGGCGACCGGCTCACCGACGTAGTGCAGTTCCTCGGGCGGCATCGGCAGCCGGGGGAAGTCCTTGAGCTGGGGGTGGAGCACCTTGGGCGCCAAGGGTTTCTGAATCTCGGCGAGGTCCGCGCCGGAGAACACCGCGATCACGCCGGGCAGTTCCTTCGCCGCGGAGAGGTCGATCCGCAGGATCCGCGCGTGTGCGTTGGAGGACCGCAGGAACGCCGCCGCCAGCGCGTCGGGCAGGTCGAGGTCGTCGAGGTAGCGGCCGCGGCCGGTCAGCAGCCGCTCGTCCTCCCGGCGCGGGACGCTGGTGCCGATCATGGTCGTCATTCGCCGGCCTCCAGTACGGCCTTGACCAGGCCGGTGTACCCGGTGCAGCGGCAGATGTTCCCGCTCAGCACCTCACGGGCATGGCCCTCGTCGCGGATCGCGCCTTCACGCATCGCGGCGGTGACGCTCATCAGGAAACCCGAAGTGCAGAAACCGCACTGCAGCGCGTGGTTCTTCTTGAACGCCGCCTGCAGCCGGTTCAATTCGCCGTCCTCGGCCAGCCCTTCGACCGTCTCGATCGCGGTACCGTCGGCTTGCACGGCCAGCATCAGGCACGAGCGGCTCGCGGCGCCGTCGACGATCACCGTGCACGCGCCGCAGACGCCGTGCTCACAGCCGAGATGGGTACCGGTCAGGCGCAGCTTTTCGCGGAGGAAGTCGGCGAGGGTCATCCGGTCGTCCACGACCTCGTCGTAGGCGGCGCCGTTGACCGTCCCGGTGATCCGGTGGCCGGTGTCGACGTCAGGCATGGGCGGCCTCCTGCTTGGTACGGATGTCCACGAGCGCCCGGTTCACCAGCACACCGGTGAGACGGCTGCGGTAGGTGGCACTCGCGTGGATGTCAGTGGTCGGCTCGACCTCGGCGCGGGCGGCGTCGGCGATCTCCGACGCCGACGTCTCGCCGAGCCGGGACCCGGTGACCAGGCCTTCGACCGCGTGGAGCCGTTGCGGAACCGGCGCGACGCCGGCCGCCGCGATCCGGCACTCGGTGACGACCCCGTCTCCGTCCACTTCGCACAGTGCCGCCACCCCGGCCAGCGCGAAGTCGCCGCGCCGGGTCGCGAACTCCTGGAACGCCGAGAACTGGTTCGGCGGCGGACGCCGGACCGACACCTCCAGCAGGATCTCGTCCGGCTCGAGGACCGTGGTCAGGTGGAACAGGAAGAAGTCCGCCGCGGCGACCGTGCGGGTCCCCCTCGCCGAGACGAGGGTGAAGGTGGCGTCCAAAACGGACAGCACGCTCGGCAGTTCAGCCGCGGGGTCGGCGTGCGCGAGGCTGCCGCAGATGGTTCCCCGGTTGCGGATCTGCGGGTGCGCGACCTGACGCAGCGCCTCGGTGAGCACGGGCAGCACCCGCGCGGCCTCCTCGGAACGTTCGAGCTGCCGCTGCCGCACCAAGGCCGGGATGGTGATCGTCCCGGCGTCGAAGCGTGGTTCGCCGAGGTGGCCGCCGAGCCGGTTGATGTCGATAAGGTGGTCGACGCGCGCGAGCCGGAAGTTCAGCATCGGCATCAGGCTTTGCCCGCCCGCCAGCACCTTCGCGTCGTCCCCGAATTCCTGGAGGAGTTCCAGTGCTTCGCCGAGTTCGCGCGGAGCGTGGTAAGTGAACCGGCCGGGCTTCACTGGGCCTCCACTGTGGACAGATGCGCGCGGATCCGCGCGGCGAGGGCCGGTCGCTCGATGAGCGACATGTGCCGCAGCCCGGGCAGGACTTCCAGTGTCGCGCCGGTGATCCCGGCGGCGAGCGCCTCGGCCATCGACGGTGGAGTGGCGTAGTCATGCTCGCCGACGAGCACAAGCGTCGACGCGCGGACCGCGGGAAGCAGCGCACGAGAGTCGAGTTCGCCCATCGCGACCGACGCGGCGCCGTGGGCTTCGCTGTCGGTGTGCAGGAAGATCTGCACCACGCGATCGGCCTCGGCGGCGTGGTTTTCCCGGAATTCCGGGGAGAACCAGCGGTCCAGCTGGAACGGAACCTGCTTGAGCCGCGGCACGTCCCTGGCCTTCTCCGCCCGTTCCGTCCACGCCTTGACGGCGTCTTCGCCGTACCAGGCGGTGGTGTCGGCGAGCACCAGCGACCGGACACGGCCGGGGAACAACCCGGCGAAGGTGACCGCGACACTGCCCCCCATGGACAGTCCGAGCAGGCTGATCTTGTCCAGCCCCAAGGAATCCAGCGCGTCGGCGAGATCACGGGCGAGGTCTTCGATGGTGAACGGCTTGCCGTCCCATTCACTCCCGCCATGGCCGCGCAGATCCACCGCGAGGACGTCGAACTCATCGGAGAGCGTCTCCGCCAGCGGCTCCCACAGCTCGCCGGACAACGCCAGCGGGTGCAACAGGATCAGGGGTTCACCGCTCCCCCAGCGCCGGTAGGCGAGCCGGGTGGCGGTGGTTTCGACGGTCTTCACGGTTTCCTTCCGAAGAGCTTGGCGGCGTTGGAGTACAGGATCGCGTCGGTTTCGTGCGGTTTGAGCCCGCTGCCGAGCACGGTCCGCACCGGCTCGGGATCGCCGAGCGCGAACGGGTAGTCGCTGCCGAGCAACACGCGTTCGGCGCCGACGAACCCGGTCAAGAAAACGATGGCGGCGCCGGACAGGGCGACCGTGTCGTAGTAGAAGTCCCGGAGGTACGCGGAAGGCGTCTCGCGAGCCAGCGGCGCGACGAACGCTTCCTTGGTCCGGTAGCCACCGTCGAGCCGGTTCGCCTGGTACGGCAGGAATCCGCCACCGTGGACGAGTACGAGCTCGAGTCCGGGGTGGCGGTCGAGCAGGCCGTGCAGGATCAGCTCGGTGACGGCCAGGGTGTTGTCCAGCAGCCTGCCGTGGACGTTGCCCAGCCCGCCGATCGTCGTGAGCTCGCCGGACGGGCCGCAGGTCGGCGGATGCAGCATGATCGGGATACCTTGCTCCTCCGCGAGCGTCCACAGTGGAGTGAGCGCCGGGTCGTGCAGTGCGGGCCCGCTGAGCGGGTTCGTGGAGAGCATGAGCCCGGAGATCTCCGGGCGCTTCCACAGCTCGCCGAGATCGGCCGCGGCCTGTTCGCCGTCGTCGGTGGCGACCGACGCGAGGGCTGTCGCACCGAGCGAGACCGCCGACTCCGACATCGCGTCATTCAGCCTTCGCGTCCAGTCCCGCGCGGCTCGCGGCCCCAGCTGTCCGGTTTGGATGTCCATCCAGGGTGAGAGCACCTGCCGGGTCACGCCCGCCTTGCACATCCACGCCGCGCGCGGGCCGGGCTCGGTCATCCGCGCGCCGATCGGACGGGTGTCGCCCATGCCCGGGACGGAAACCACCCAGCCCTGCTCGACGCGGGCCGCGCCGAAGCCGGACACCGGCGTCTTGGCCAGCTCCTCGAGCAGCGAGGCCGGCACGATATGCGCGTGCGCGTCGATGACCACCTCACCAACCACCTCACTGACGCGGTCGAGATCCCGGTCCGTATTCGTCCGACTCACCTCCGTTATCCGCCACCATCGGGGGAACACTTCGACGCTAGGTTCGGGCGGTCCCGGCGACCAGCGCGCTTTGCTGTCGGCCCCGGTTAGCAGCTCTAACACCGGTTTCCTCGCATCGGCCCGCCGGACGTGATGCGATGGGCCGCCGGGGGCTTTCAGGAAGGTGTGATGACAGTGGGCAACTCGGTCTTCCCGCGCCGGAAGGTCGTCGTGGCGATCACCGGTGCCAGCGGTGTGTGCATCGGCGTGCGGATGCTGGACCTCCTGCGCGAACAAGAGGACATCGAAACGCATCTGGTGGTGTCGAAGGCCGGGATCATGACACTGCGGTACGAATGCGACATGTCGCTGCAGGACGTCCAGTCCCGCGCCGACGTCACCCATCGCGCCAGCGAGATCGGCGCGAGCATCGCGTCGGGTTCCTACCCGGTGGAAGCGATGCTGGTCGCGCCCTGCTCGGTCAAGACGATGTCCGCGATCGCCACCGGCTACACCGACGACCTCGTCAGCCGCGCGGCGGACGTCTGCCTCAAGGAAGGCCGCCCGCTGCTGCTGCTCGTCCGCGAAAGCCCGCTGCACCTGGGGCACCTGCGCTCGATGGTCGCCGCCACCGAAGCGGGCGCCATCATCGCGCCGCCGGTGCCCGCCTTCTATCCTCGTCCGGACTCGGTCGACGACATCGTCGACTACACGGCTCGCCGTGCGCTGGCCAGGGTGGGACTATGGGAGCTGGCGCCCGTCGCGTGGGAAGGTGAGCTCACCGGGCCGAACGGCCGGAACAACGGGACCGGGTGACGGTCGGGGAAGGGAATCGGGTGCTGGAGGCACGGCGGCTGCAGATCTTCTCGGCGGTGGCCGAGCGCGGCTCCTTCACCGCCGCCGCCGAAGCGCTGTTCATGACCCACTCCGCGGTGTCCCAGCAGATGGCGCTGCTGGAGCGGCAACTCGGCGTCCCGCTGATGATCCGCGGGCCGCGCGGGATCGAGCTCACCGAGTCCGGCAAGATCCTCGCCGAGCGCAGCACCGGCCTGCTCGGGACCATCGCCAACATCGAACGCGAAATGCTCGACCTCAAGGCGTCCCACTCCTTCGTCCGGCTCGGCGCGTTCCCCACCGCGGGCGCCGACCTGATCCCGAAGGTCGTCAGCGAATACCGCAAACGCTTCCCCGGTACCAAGATCGTGCTGCGCTCGGCGCACGCCTCCGACATGGCCACGAGCCTGCGTGACGGGTCCATCCACCTGGGACTGGTGTGGGACTACGACTTCATGCCGCGCTCGGTCCCCGCCGACATCGAGCGGCTGCACCTCACCGACGACCCGCTGTGCGTACTGGTGCCCGCCGACCATCCGGTGGCCGGGGAGTCCGAAGTGGAGCTCCGGGAACTGGCGGGCGAGGACTGGGTGGTCCGCAGCCACAACCCGCCCTACGACGAGTCGTTCACGACCCTGTGCCGCCTGGCCGGCTTCGAGCCACGCATCGGGTTCGTCACCGAGGACTACCTGTCCACCCAAGGCCTGGTGGCGGCCGGGATCGGCATCGGGCTCGCCCCAAGGCTGGCCCTCGTCGCGCAGCGGCCGGACGTCGTGGCCGTGTCGATCGCGGGACCGTCCCCGCGCCGGCGGATCGCGGCGGTGCGGCTGCTGCGCGACGAGGGCCAGCCGCAGGCCGCCCAGGACATGCTCGACGTGCTCCGAGACGTGAGCACCACCGATGCGGAGGCCGAGTGACGGCGAACGGAACCCGGCCGGGCAGCGAAATGCTGCGGCAGATGCTGCGCGAAGGGCAAGCGGACAGCTCGCTGGTCGACCACATCGTCGAGGACCTCGCGATGCAGATCATCGACGGCCGCCTGCAACCCGGCGAGGACGTCAACTCGGTCGAACTCGCGCGCCGCTACAACAGCAGCCGTACGCCCGTACGCGAAGCTCTCGTGACGCTGCAACGGGAAGGGCTGGTGGAGATCCCGGCCCGGCGGCGGCCGCGGGTGTCCTCGGTGACGCTGACGCAGGCTCGGGAGATGTACGAGGTCCGGGCGAACCTGCACGGCCTGGTCAGCGAGCTCATCGTGCGCAACGCCGACGACGAAGCCCTCGCCGTGCTCGCGGCCTGCCAAGCGCACCTGCGGGCCGACGCCGAACGCGGCGACGTCGACGGGTACTTCTGGCACAACGTGACCTTCCGGCAGACCGAGGCCGAGGTCGCCGGGAACAGGCAGCTGACCCGGCTGCTGGGCTCGCTCGGGCTGCGGACGTTGCAGCTTCGGCACGTCAGCCTTTCCTTGCCAGGGCGGCTCGACCGCTCGGTGGACGACCACGAACGGCTACTCGCGGCCTATGCCGACCGCGACGCCCCGCTCGCCGTCGCGCTGACGAAGTCGATCATCAAGACCGGGCTGCTGGCGATCGAACAGTCCGGCTGGTCCGGTCTCGAACTCGAGTCCTAGACAACCCGCGTCCGCGGGGCCGCGCTTGGTGACCGGGCTCGGCGCCACGAGATGTCGACATCTCGTGATACCCCGCGTCCGCAACTACCGCCATCTGTCTACAGATGGCGAAGATTTGCCTAGACCCGGCCCGAGCGTTCGATGGCGTGATAACCGCGCAGCACCAACGATCGGCTGACGGCGGCGGCGAGCGCGGCGTCGCGGTCGGCGTACGCACGGACCAGCCGCTCGTGGTCGGCCAGGGAATGCAGTAACCGTCCGGGAAGCGACAGGCTCAGGTGCCGGAACCGGTGCATCTGCAGGCCCAGCGAGCTGAGCCGCCGCTGCAGTTCGCCGTTCTTCGACAGGCTCGCCTCGGCGTTGCGGAAACCGACGTTGTGCCAGAAGTATCCGTCGACGTCCCCGCGGCGCGCGTCCGCCGCGAGCAGTGCCTGCCACTCCGCGAGTCCGTGGATCTCCTCGTCGGTCGCGCGTTCCACGAGCAGTTGGCTGACCAGGCCGTAGAGACTGGCGCGGATCTCGTAGATTTCGCGGACCTGCGGGAGCGCCACCGGCGAGACGTACGGCCGCCGCCGGGGCGGGATGATCACCAGATCTTCCCGCTCCAGCAGCAGCAATGCCTCGCGAACCGGCGTCCGGCTGGTGTTGAACCGCCGGGCGAGCTCCGCCGAGTTGACCTCGTGTCCCGGCCGCAGCCGCCCTTCGACGATGTTGACGGCGAGCTCCTGAAAGATCGTGAACGCCAGCGAAGAGCTGCCATCGGTTCCCCGCAGTGCGGTGAACAGCATTTCCGTCCGCAGATCACCGACGTCGCCCGCCAGCACTACCCCAGCACCTCGGGCCAGCGGCGGCTCACCGACGCGACGAGGTCCTCACTCGATTCGGCGACCGCCGGGAAGTCCCCCAGCCGTTCGAACGGGCGGCAGGCGTCGATGATCGCGCGGCTGTTGAAGGCGATTTCCCCGGGCAGGGTAAGGGGATCGACCCGGCTTCCCCAGGTTCGCTTCATCACCTCGATGTCGATCTCCGGGTTGGTACGGCCGCACATCGCCCAGACGACCTCGCCGAGGTCACGCGGGTTGACGTCGCTGTCGACCACCACGGTGAACCGGTTCATGTAGGCCGCGGTGGGCAGCTGCGCGGTCAGGTACGCGGCTTGCCTGGCGTGCCCGGGATAGCGCTGCTCCAGCGAGACGATCAGCAGCGAGCGTCCGCCACCCGCCTCATGCGCCCACACCCCGCGGACTCCTGGCAGGCCGGTCTTGCGCAGGGAGTCGGTGATGATCGCGGATTTCATCACCGTGCGCATATACGAATAGTCGTGCGGTGGCTTGCCCGGCGGCGCGCCGAGCAGGATCGGATCGTCGCGGTAGTAGACCTTTTCGACGTCGATGGTGAGGATCGGGTCGCGCGAACCCGAGTAGTAGCCGGTCCATTCGCCGAACGGGCCCTCCGGGCGTTTGTTGTCCGGGCGGATCCAGCCCTCGATGGCGATTTCGCTGTCGTACGGCAACGGCAGGCCGGTCACGAGCCCCGGCACGGTCCGGACCGGGGCGCCCGTCATCGCGCCGACGTAGTCGTACTCGGAGACGTCACCGGGCACTTCGACCCCGGCCGCGACCAGGTACGCGGGGTGGTGCCCGAGCGAGGCCGCGATCGGGGCGCGGCCCTCGGCTTCGAACCAGCGTCGCAGATGCTGGGCGCCGTGCTTGCCCGCCTCGATGTTGACGCTCGCCGACCGGCCCTCGTCCTGGACCTGCATGCGGTACGCGCCCAGGTTGATGCGGCCGGTGTCGTAGTCACGGGTGACCACCGCGCAGCCGGTGCCGATGTAGCGGCCGCCGTCCTGCTCGTGCCAGCGTGGCACGGGAAAGCTCAGCAGATCCGGGTTGTCGACGACGTTGGACAGCAACGGTCCATCTTGGACGGTCACCGCGGCGAACTCGCCGGCCCGCCGTGTCCACTCCCCCGGTTTCACCGCCAGTTTCTCGACGAGGTCCTCGTCGGTGTTGTCCCAGCCGAGCCCGAGCACCGAGCCGAGCAGGCGCGGATTGCTGACCGAGCCCGTCAGCACGCGCGAACCCGCCGGATAGTCCTTGATGGAGTCGAACATCAGCGCCTTCGGGTGGCCGCGCCGATAGTTCACCTGCGACAGCGCGCCGATCTCCAATTCCCAATGCGCGCCTTCGAGCGTCTGGAGCTCGCCCGCCTTTTCGGCCTCCGCCAGCCAGTGCCGGAGATCCGCGCCGCTTTCGCTCATGCCGCTCCCTGCTCGAGTTCCCGGAGATACCCGGTGGCCGCGTCCGCGGTGATCACGTCCGCGTACTTCTGGTTCATGTCGAACAAACTCAGCCAATGCGAGGCTTCGAACCGGTCGAAACAGCAGTCGCCGACGACACCGACGCGGTATCCGCTGGTGCACGCGTCCACCACGGTCGACCGGACGCAGCCGCTCGTCGCCTCACCGCAGACGAGCACGGTGTCGTGCTTGCCCGCGCGCAAGATCGTCTTCAGCGGGGTTTCGTGGAATCCGCTCGGCCCGATCTTGGTGAGCACGATGTCTTCGGGACCTGGCTCCACTTCGGACACGATGGCGTTCGGGTCCTTGCCGCCGGGCATGGGTTTCAGCCGCTTGGCGGGTTTCCGGTTCCAGCGCCCGTATTCGGGCGGTGTCTGGTGGAAGTAGGCGATCGGCACGCCGGAGTCCCTCGCCACTTTGAGGAACTCCGCCGTCCGGTCGACCGCTTCCCAGCCACGCTCACCGCAGGCGCTGGGCCACTCGGCCACCGCGGACAGGAGGTCCCGCCGCGGATGGCCCAGTGCCGCGTAGTACAGGTCGACGACCAGCACCACCGGGTTGCCGCCGAGCCCGAACGGCGTGCTCTTCGCCCACGACGTCGTGTCCAGTAAGGCTTTGTCCTGGCCGGTGAGGAATTTCGACCATTCGGTGGCGAACTCGGTCATGGCGTGTACATGGTGTTGTCGATGTACTTGGCGATGTCCTGCGGGGCGGTGGACTTGCTCGCCTGCGCGGCTTCGTCGAACGCCTGCCGGATCACCTTCTCCTCGACGACCGGTGTCTTCGCCCAGACGTCGAGGAAGAAGTCGTAGGCGTACTTGGCGAGCTCGGGACTCTGCACGCCGCTGTACTTCTGGATGGCGGTGATCGTCTCCGGCTCGTGCGAGCGGATGTACTGCAGCGCTTCGGCTTCCGCGGCGACGAACCGCTTGACCACCTCACGGTTGTTCTGCAGATACTTGGCCTGCACGGTGTACGCGCCGAGCGGGAACTGCAGGTTCGCCAGCGACGCCAGCCGGACAGCGCCCTTCTCCCGGCTTTCGGTGCCGTTCGGCGGCTGAGTGAGGATCGCCGACACCGCACCGCTGCCGAGCGCGGCCACTTCGGCCGGGATGCTCTTGACGAACACCGCGGTGACGTCCGATCGTTTCATCCCGTTGCTCTCCAGCAACGCCGTGAGCCCGTAGTCACTTTGTGCGCCAGGAGAGGAGATCGCGACCTTCTTGCCCTTGAGGTCGGCCAGTGTCTTGATCTCCGGGCTGGCCCACATCTCCAGGTTGTAGTGCGGCTCGGACATCGCCACGTACCGCAGTTCGGCGCCCTTCATGATCGCCGCCGCGGTGTCCTGCGCGACCCCGACGCCGATCTGCACGCTGTCGCTGGCGAGCCCGGCGACCAGCTGCGAACTGTCGTTGAGCCGGACCAGTTCCACCTTCAGGCCGTGTTTGGCGAAGATGCCGTAATCCGCGGCGGTGTACAGATCCGAATAGCCGGCACCGGGCGCGGTGTAGCCGATCTTGACCGGCAGCGCCCCGCTGGCGTCCGCGGTCACCGTCCCGGTTCCCTTGCCACAGGCGGCGAGACTCACTACCAAACCGGCGGCCACCGCCACGGAAGTCCAGAACCTGGTTCTCATAACGCACCTGCCCAGTGGGTGAATCGACGCTCGATCAACCGGACACCCCAGTTGAGTACCAAGGCCACGACGGCGAGGATGACGATCCCGGCCATGGCGTTGTCCATGTTGAAGTTGGAGGTCTGGTTCTGCACGTAGTAGCCGAGTCCTTGGCTGGCAAGGAAAAGCTCGGCGACGATCGCGCCGACCAGTGCCCGGCCGACGGCCAGCCGGACCCCCGCGAGGATGTACGGGAGGGTGGCGGGCAGGGCGACGGCGTAGAAGAACTTCAGCCGCGGTGTGCAGAACACCGTGGCGACCCGGCTGTAGTCGCCGTCCAGGTTCCGCACCCCGGCGGTGATGTTGATGATGAGCGGCAGGATGCCCGCCCACACGATGATGATCACGCGCGAGGTGTTGTCGATGCCGAACCAGAAGATGATGATCGGCAGGAACATCACGTACGGCACCGAGTACAGGATGTTGACCATCGGTTCGGTCAGGTCGTGGAGCAGTTTGCTGCGGCCGAGGACCAGGCCGATGGGAATACCGAGGATGAAGGTGATTCCCAGGCCCCACAACAGTTCGTAGCCGGTGGCGCCCAGTGCCGGGAAGATCTCTCCAGAGCTGAAGAGGGCGACTTCGGCCTTCGCGATGCGGACCGGATCGCTGCTGAACGACACTTCGACGAGGCCGACCGCGGTGCTGATCTGCCAGACGACCAGCACGATGAGGATGCCGGTGGTGCCGAGAAGACCGCTACGGTGCCGTCGCACCCAAGTGGACAGTCCCGACAGCTCCGTTGTTTCCGTTGCTCGTTTCACCGCTGGCGGCCGTCCGCTCAGCGTTGCCGGTGGTGACGCCGTTGTCATGGTTGATCACTGAGCCTTCTGGGTCCGCTGGGGCTTCGGGTACGGAGTCGTCCTGCTGCTGGTGGAGCGCTTCGAGGATCTTGTCGCCGTAGGCAAGGAATTCCGCGCTGCGCCGCCACGCCGCTTCGCGCGGGCGGGGTGCGTCGATGACCACTTCGAGGGCGACATGCGCCGGGGACGGCGAGAAGACGATGACCCGGTCCGCCAGCAACACGGCTTCGTTGACGTCGTGCGTGACGAACATGGCCGTCTTCTTCGTGCTGACGCTGTCCGCCTGCCAGATGCGAAGTAGTTCGTCCTGCAGGTTTTCCCTGGTCTGCGCGTCAAGCGCGCCGAAGGGCTCGTCGAGCAGGAGCAGGGTCGGGTCGGTCGCCAACGCACGGGCCAGGTTCACCCGCTGCTTCATGCCACCGGAGAGCTCGTGCGGATACTTGTCGGCCACCGAAGCCAACCCGACGATTTCGAGCAGCCGCACCGCCCGCGCCCGCACCTCGTCGGTGAGCTTGCCGAGCATCTGCGGTCCGAAAAGGACATTCGCGAGCACCGTGCGCCAGGGGTAGAGCGACGCGTGCTGGAACACGAGCGATCGCTCCGGACCTGGCCCCTTGATGGGCTTTCCGGCGAGTTCGAGATCCCCGGCCGCCACCGGGACCAACCCGGCGACGGCTTCGAGGAAGGTGGTCTTGCCGCACCCACTCGGGCCGACGATGACCACGAACTCCTCGTCGCGGATCTGGAGGTCGAGGTTCTCGCAGGCGAGCGAAAAGGCGCCGGTCCGGCGGCCGCGATGGCCGAGCCGGAGGTTCCTGGCGTCGAGACAGACATCCGACACCGGTATCACCGGCCGTTCGGGGACTGAGGGCATGCTGATGGGTCAAGCTGAGTCACTACCGCTCCTCTTGCCGATGCTTCGCTGCGAATCGGGACAAGGTGTCGACACTTCGAGAGAGTGTCATCCCGGGCGCTTGATCATGTCAAGAACGTTCGCAAAGCTAAGTGGCTTCAGAATGAGACTATGCACGAGTTTTCTGGCTATATCGGGCACATTTTTGCGAGTTTGACCATCCGAGCACGGGCGATCGCGCAGTGCGGCCAACTGTCCATGTGAGCCTCTTTCACAAACTGTCGACACTCTGCGGCAGGCTCTGTCTAGCTCAGTGCTGCCCCGCGCCGGGTTCCCCGTTGTGGCAGGGTGAGGTAAGGGGCCCTGGTAGATGTGGCCCGAGGAGAGGAGAACTCCGTGGCAGAACTGGCGGTCGGGGCGTGGCTGAGTCCCGTGTGGTCCCCCGAGGACGTGCTGACAGTGGCGAGTGAAGTCGAGCAGGCCGGCTACGACAGCGTGTGGATGCCGGATCACTTCATGGCCAACTCCGGTACCGAGGAGATCGCGGAGCCGGTGATGTACGAGTGCTTCAGCCTGCTGGCCGCGCTGGCGGCGGCGGTGCCCCGGGTCCGGCTGGGCAGTTTGGTCGCCGGTATCACCTACCGGCACCCAGCCGTGCTGGCGAACACGGCGGCGACCATCGACGCGCTCAGCGGCGGCCGCCTGGTACTCGGCGTGGGCGCGGGCTGGCAGCTCAACGAGCACGCCGCCTACGGCATCCAGCTCGGTTCCGTCCGCGAGCGCATCGACCGGTTCGAGGAAAGCCTGGCCGTGCTCCGGGGGCTGCTGACCGAGCCGCGGACCACGATCACCGGCGAGTACTACACGATCACCGACGCGCCGCGCGTACCCGTCGTCCGCCCGCGGGTTCCGATCCTGATCGGCGCCAGCGGGGAACGCCGCATGCTCGGCATCGTCGCCGAACACGCGGATGAGTGGAACTGCTGGTCGACGCCCGAAGTCTTCGCGCAGAAGTCCGCCGTGCTCGACGAACACTGCGAGCGGATCGGCCGCGACCCACGGTCCATCCGCCGCACCACGCAGGCGATGCTGCAGCCCGGGAAAGAGACGTCGGCGTCTGGGCGATTCGTCGTCGGTGGCTCTGTGCAACAGATCGTCGACGCGATCGGCCGTTGGCGCGAGGCGGGCCTGGACGAGCTGCTCGTCCCGACCTTCGGCACAGTGGACGAAGCCCGAGAGTTGTACGCCTGGCTGCAGAAGGAAATCCTGCCGCAGGTGCGCTGAAGGGCCCCGGACGGACCCCCGGTTCAGCACCGAATCGGGGGTGTCGGCAAGCGCCGGATTACGACGGCAGGTCGCCGGTCGCGGCGAACTCCAAGTTCTGGTTCGCGTCGCGCCGGTAGGCGTAGTGGATGAACCCCTTGTGGAAGTTGCCCACCTTGTCGTACAGCGCGCGAGCTGGGGCGTCTTCCAGCGTATTCCAGTAGAGGCCTGGGAAGCCCTGCTCCTTGGCGTCCCGCGCCACCCACTCGATCACTGCCGACGCGACACCTCGCCGCCGAACTTCCGTGTCCACGAACAGGTCCGCCAGATAGCATTTCCCGGAGTACCAGACACTGGCGTGGAACAGGTAGTGCGCGATGCCGACCATCTTGCCGTCCAGCCGGGCGGCGATCCCACGTATCGGCTCGTCGTCGAGCAGCCGTCGCCAGGTCCGTTCGTAGTCGTCGTCGCCGCGTTCGACCTCGAAGTAGGTGTCTTTACCACGGGCCAGCACTTCCCAGCAGGCGCGGTCGGATTCGGCCAGGAAGCTGATCTCCACCATGCTGCCCATCCTGCCCCAGGTCGTGGTGGTCGGTCAGCGGCGGCCGGTGGCCAGGATGACGAGGAACTGGCCGCCGCCCGCCTCGATGGCGGCGGTCACCGGCAGCCCTGGCAGCAGTCGGGAGAACCGGTCCACCAGCCAATCCGCCGCCTCTTGGGCGTCCTGCTTCGTCGGACAACGGGCCACCATCTCGCGGCCCCCCTTGCGCTCCAGCCTCCCGGCAACGGTGATCAGCGGCGCGGGTTCGACCACGTACAGGCGGTCCGGCCAGGGGATGACCACCTTGACCGCGCCCTTGCGGGTGTTGC
>Ga0193717_1000699_pt1 | contig 21349 bp, 14 predicted proteins | sample U2c2metaG_FD_145900 | JGI IMG/M metagenome (GOLD analysis project Ga0193717, IMG submission 145900) | Soil microbial communities from a riparian zone of the East river system, Colorado, United States - U2c2 | ecosystem: Environmental > Terrestrial > Soil > Riparian zone | place: USA: East River...
CCGCATTTTACAACACCAACGGCGCCAGTTCTCCACAGAACCAGATACCCCGCACACACGGCGACTTCATGTGGTCACAGTTTGCCGCTGCCAGGACAGCCAGTGTGAGTAGCGTTTATATCTCCATGTTCGATGAGATGAACGAAGCCACGGGCATACTCAACTGCGCCGAAGATGCCGGCTCCATCCCCGCCGGAAAATATTTCCTTACCCTGGATGCCGACGGAACACATGTCTCCTCCGACTTTTATCTCCGTCTCGTCAGCGACGGCGGCAAAATGATCAAAGGACAGATCGCGCTCACCTCCACTCATCCCACCCCGCATGTACTCACCCCGCCAGTCAGCCTGACGCCGCACGTAATGGCAGGCGCTTCCATCCAGGTCAACTGGTCGGCCGTCACCGACGCACCCTGTTATAATCTCAAACGTTCCACCACCAATGGCGGCCCCTATACTACAGTAGCGGCAGGTGTCCCCGCAGGCGGCTTCCTGGATACCGGCCTGACTCCCGGTACAAGGTATTATTATGTGGTCACTTCGGGACATATCAATGGCGGAGAGAGCGGCAATAGCCCGCAGGTCAGCGCTGTCGCTATTCAATAAGATATTTTGGAAAATTTATGCAAAAACGAAGGCGCCGGAATTTTACCCGGCGCCTTGTTTTGTCGATGCTCTTTACCTTTAATGAACTTTGATACTCCGATGTTCTTCCGTTTGATTGACATTTCTTATCACCACTTCCACTCTTCTGTTGCACTGTCTTCCCAGTTCCGTTTTATTATCACAGATGGGATTGTCCTTGCCAAAACCGCGGGCGATGATCCTTGACTTTTCAATACCTCCTTTTATCAGCGCGTTGGTGACTGCCTGTGCCCTGGCCTTGGAGAGGCGTCGGTTCACTGCCACGCTGCCTTTGCTGTCGGTATAACCGTCAACATAGAAAGTCGAGTTCGGCAGTTGCTCGTTCATGACTTTGGCCGCATTAGTCAGAATAGTATCTGATTCAGCCCGGATAGTAGATTTGCCATAATCGAAAAGAATATTCTTGAAAGAGGCCGTTATCTGTAAAACAACTTTCTGGATAGGACAACCTCTTGTAGAAGCAGGGCCAGGGTCGTTGGGACAAAGGTCCTTGTCGTCGGGGATACCGTCGCCGTCCGTATCGGGTATAGGGCAGCCCTGGTATTGTGCTACACCGGCGACGGTGGGGCATTTATCGTCCTTATCTGGAATTCCGTCCCCATCAGTGTCAGGGCAGCCGTCGAATTTTTTCAGACCTGCGACTGTTTTACAGGAATCCTCTTCATCGTTTACGCCATCACCGTCTGTATCAGGGATCGGGCAACCGTTGTAGCGTTTCAGACCGGCCACTGTTTTGCAGGCATCCTCCTCGTCGTTGATACCATCTCCGTCGGTGTCTGGGATCGGGCATCCGTTGTAGCGTTTCAAGCCGGCCACTGCAGGGCATTTGTCCACGTCGTCGTATATGCCGTCCTTATCTGTATCGGGTTTGATCTTTTTCCTATAGGGCACTCCGAAATGAAATCCAAGGTGCAGATCGGCCTGTTTGGAATCATGCACCAGCGCAGAAAGTACACTTACCGATCCGATGAAGAAGGCCCCGATCCGAAAAGATACGCCGGCATTGAACTTTGTAAGATCGTTATAGCTCAGGGGCAGCTCGACGCTAAAGAGATGGTTCTCCCATCTTGGGGTCAGGCTATACGCATTATAATAGTATAACTTCAGCGTCCCCTGATGGTTTGTGTTGAACTGGCCTGCGGCGTTGATAGCAAATCCGCCGGATACAATATAGTCGAGGTTTGCCTGGATGGTGGTTGGCAGATCGACGTTGTAAGAGCTTGCCTGCGAGGTCCCGGTAAAATAAGGACTTGCATCAAGGATAGATTTGTACTGGTTGATCGGTTTTCCTGCGAACTGATTGAGGAAGAATTGCCCCGTCGTGGGAACATTTACGCTGTAGACGGAGGATTGGTTGGAACTTCTGTTGAACGAGATCCTTCCAACATCTAACAGGGAGACAGCCACGCGGAATTTGTATTTATTAGCGAAACGGTCTGTTACGTACATGGAATAGTCGGCATCCGGCCGGTATTCATATACCAGACCGATGTCCCCGGCGGCACCATGTCCATTGAATTTAAAGAAGTCTTTGAATTTGTAATCACTGAAGTTAGCGTCCGTGGTATTGATGGCCAGGGCGCCTGTGGTATTGGTCAGATAAGTATTTTTAGGGCCGTCGACCGTTCCGGCCAGTCCGTTGGTCGAAAGATAAGAATCGGCTGTACCGGCGAGATATTTAGCGGTAATGCCGAACTTAAAGAAATTATGGCTTTTGGTACTGCTTAAGACCTGTCCCCAGGAAATCCCTATCTCGGTCCAGCCTGTGCCGTGGACGAGCATGTTGTTATTGAAGTTGAATGGGATACCTGTGGTCGTGACCCCTTTGTCGAGGATCGTTCCGGCAAGATCACCACTGATATTCTTGCCGTTCGCGAATACGCGTGTACGTGTCGTAAGCGCAAGGGACGTCTTTGGATTAAGACTCATCATAAAGGAAGGGCCGAGAATGTCTACATATGAAAGGCTGTTTACGTTGTTGCTTCCTCTAAGCAGTTTTGACTTTAGGGAGTCGCCATTGAAAGAGCGGGTGATGTCGCTAAAACGTAATCCCGTGTGGCTGGTACCTACAAAACCATTGATCGCGAAGATGTTGACATCCCATTTGAAGCGATTGTCTGCAATATAGGCTGGGTTGAAGAAGACGCCATTGACGCCGGTGTAATTGCTGGTGCGATAGCCCGGGTAAGTTTGGGCCTTTGCGACTGCCGTCATGACGAGCAGGCACAGCGCTAGTACGATCTTTCTCATAAGCTGCGATACTTTTAGTTGTTGATACCACCGCAATAACCCGGCCTCGGCTTACTTCCAGGATCGGCCTCGCTGTTTTGGTTCCGCTGCAAGCAGTATTTTCTCCGTGTTCCGTTATTGAACAAATAGCGTTCGGCGGCGAACACTCATCCGGCTGGTCCTTGTTTTAGTGTGTTGAATGTGAGGCGCTTGCAACTCTGGCATTGTTTTGCGTGGTGGCTGGTCATGAAATATTCAATCCTGCTTGCTGTTGTCTTTTTCTCCCTTGGAGCCGACTGTCAGAATATTCAAAAAGTAGTCGTTGAAGCCAGCGACAGCGTATCCGGTTACTATCTGGCGATCCCGCCATCTTCGGGCAATATAAAAGGAGTGCTGGTGGTTCTGTGTCCGTATCGAGGCCCCGAAAGCATCCTGCCGGAGACGAAACTGCATAATGTGGCTGCGGGCAATGACCTGTTAACCGTTTATTGTTCTTTGGGAATGCGATTATTGCCGGATGAGTCAACGCTAGGATGGATGAATAAAGTGTTTGCGTCTGTCCTTTCGCGGTATAAGGTAGACAGCTCCAATTTTGCAGTTGGAGGATTTGATCTGGCGGGTATGTCTGTGTTGCGTTATGCGGAGCTGGCCAGGGAACATCCGGAGCAGTTTAGCATACACCCAAGGGTTATCTTTGGCATCGCCAGCCCGGTGGATCTGACGGGTCTTTACCAGCTGTCGGAGCGGCAGATAAAAAAGAACTATTTCCCGCCTGCGGTGGCGGATTCCCGTTTTGTGCTGGATCGCTTCGCCAAAGAACAAGGCACGCTCAGCGAACACCCCGATCATTATACCAGCCTGTCTCCTTTTACTACTGCTGCGACCTCGCCCGGCAACGAACAATATCTCCGGCATGTGGCGGTGCGTCTCTATTATGACACGGACCTGGATTGGCAGCTAAAGACCAGGCGCAACGGATATTATGATACTTATCTGCCTGACGGCTCCGAACTGATCGACCGGTTACTGTTACAGGGGAATACGAAAGCGGAGTTTGTCGCTTCGAAGCAACCGGGGATGAGAAGTAATGGCAACAGGCATGCGACCGCCTACTCCATCGTGGACGAGACGGATTGTATCCAATGGATCATAAAGGAACTGCATATCTTTAGTCCTTCGAATCCGATGTCTTATGTTGGACCATATACGTTTGGTGTTCCGGATGGATGGAGGATCGAGCGGTCTGCTTTTCCGCCGCCGTTTGCTCCCGGGGTGAAACTCACCGGCATTGAAGAGCTACGGCTCCCGGCGGGTTGGGGTGTGGCGGGGAGTGATGGGTATTGGTCGGCGGCCTATCTGCTTTGGCTCGATGCGGGTCAAAAGATCGATGCGGGTGTCTTGCAGGAAAATATAAAAGTCTATTATGATGGTTTGATCGTGACGGGCGGGGGGCCGGTGAAGAATATTATCCCTGCGAATAAGATGGTCCCTACGCGGGTGTCTATTGAGAAGGTTCATGCGGAGCCTGATGACGTCGAAACTTATACGGGTACGGTCGATATGCTGGATTTTATGGCTATGAAGCCGATCCGGCTGAATCTTATGGCGCATGTGAAGAGTTGTGGTGATGGGAAACATTTTCCTGTTTTTTTGGAGCTGTCGCCGAAGCCTTTTGAGGATGGATTGTGGAATGAGTTGAAGAGGATGAAGAAGGGGTTTAAGTGTGGGGAGTAAAAAATTATTTTATCAACTAATAGTTTTAGTATTTTTGTAGTGTCCTTGTTTCTTCCTTTAAGTTCGGTTTTTGGTAATTGGTGCCAAACATTTTAAATTTAAAGATCATGGAAGAAACAGGAAATATTATCTTTTATCAGGGCGGAACTGATGGTGTTCAGATTGAGGTTAAGCTTGAGGATGAAACTGTCTGGCTGACTCAAGCTCACATGCAGGAGCTTTTTCAGCAAACCAAGCAAAATATAAGCCTTCATATTAATAATATATTTAATGAAGGGGAATTAACCAGGGAAGCAACTGTCAAGGATTCCTTGACAGTTCGAGAAGAAGGCAATAGGAAGGTGCAAAGGAAGGTGGAATACTATTCTTTGGACGTTATTATTTCGGTGGGATATAGGGTCAAATCCAAACAAGGCACCCAATTCCGCATCTGGGCCAACAAAATCTTAAAAGACTATCTTACAAAGGGTTACGCTCTTGATAAAAAGAAGTTTACTGAGCAATCGCGTCAACTGGACGAGCTAAAGCAAACTGTAAAACTTTTGGGGAATGTTATCGAAAGCAAGGCCTTAAATTCAGACGAAGCCACAGGGCTATTAAGAGTGGTCACCGACTACGCCTACGCCCTCGACGTTCTTGACCGGTATGATCACCAGGTTTTGGAAATCGAAGCTACCTCGAAAAATGAGCTCTTCCAGATCACTTATCCGGCGGCCATGGAAGCCATCAAAAGCCTAAAAGATAAATTCGGTGGCAGCAGCCTTTTTGGTAATGAAAAGGACCAGTCTTTTCAGGGATCGCTGGCTGCTATCTATCAAACTTTTGGTAGTAAGGATCTGTATCCCAGCGTGGAGGAAAAAGCAGCTAACCTGTTATATTTTGTCATCAAGAATCATTCATTCTCAGACGGCAACAAACGGATCGCCGCTTTCCTCTTTGTATGGTTCCTGGAGAAGAACGGCATCTTGTATCGCCCCGATGGAAGCAAAAAAATTGCGGATAACGCTCTTGTTGCGCTGACGCTGATGATCGCGGAGAGCAAGCCGGAAGAGAAGGATATGATGATAAAGGTGGTGGTAAACCTAATCAATCTTAAGAATTGATGGACGCATTAATAAAGGCCGTCAAACACTTTATACGCATCAGAGAAGACGATCTACTTCAACAAAGAGAATGAATTTGCCTGCAACTATTGCAGCTTTTTGCCGGGTAAACCATCCGAAACCGGCATCCAGGCTTTAGAAGAAACGACTTTATATCTCATCAGCTATGATAATCTGCAGCGTTTGTACGCGGAGGTGAAGGAAGGGGAAAGGTTTGGCAGGGTGGCTATTGAGCAGGTGTGGGGGTTAAGCCACAGTCGCTGTCGCGAATAAGGAAAAGACTGGCGGGAGGCGACAAGGGCGCGCGATAATTGGCGTCAACGATGAGGGAAAACAATTGGCGGCCCGGCAGTTGGGTCTCCCAATAGTTCGGCTTTGGTTATGATAGCTACGTCTGTGTTGCTTTTCAGACGTTTGTCTGATTAAATGTTCAGCGTTGAGGTTTCCGGTGTCTGGCCTCCCTTGGAGGCGTTGCTTTTGCGATAGTTTCTTGGGCTGACACCTTTCAGGTTGCGGAAGAACTTGTTCAGATGGCTCAGATCCGTGAAGCCAAATTCATTGGATATTTCCTTGATCGTAAGGGTGCTGTATAAGAGTCTGTTCTCGATAAGCCTGCATTTATAATCGTTGATATAATCCTTTATCGATTGTCCCATTTGCTGCCGGAAGAGCAGGCGCAAACGCCCTGTGGTGAAATTCAGGTTGGCGGCTATGGTCTCTGTCTGCAACTTCGCCGGATCGTGGATAAACTGATGTATATAATGCAGCATCCGGGTCCAATCCCCGCTGATCGTATCGGACTGATCCTGTAGCTTGTCTTCCATGGCCGCCCTGAGAATGGAAATGACCCCACGCACCAGGTGGAGAATGACTTCATTGTTTGGAAGGGGCCTGAGCTTCCATTCTCTTACGATGAGATAGATCAGCTGGCTAACGTTGCCCAGATCATTGGCATGCTTCGAAAGTCCGTCATGATCGCGGGAGGCATTTCGTAAGTTGTTGAGAATAGCATCCCAGTCGGGTTGACCAGCGGAGGGCTGTCCCCCTGAAAGATAGACGTTCGTAAACTTCAGCACGCTGAACTGCGATTCTTCGGTTATATCGAAAATATGGTGATCTGCCGGGGTCAGCATATAAACACAGGGACCGGTATAATCATATTTTTCATCGTTCAGATAATGGTAGCCTTTGCCGGAATGGATAAAGACCAGTTCAAAATGATTGTGGTTATGTAGCTCGAAAGGCCATTTGTTTGTTGTAAAATGCCTTATGAAAAGTGAGTCGTGCTGGATAAATCGTATCACGCGGGAATTTGGTTTTTACCAATAAATGATCAAAATCTACCATTTTGAGCTGGGCGAGCGGTCATATTTTTGCAATATGAAGGTAAGTAAAATTGTCATTCCATTGATGGCGGTGTCCGCTGGGATCATAGTAGCGAATATTTATTATAACCAGCCCATCCTGAAAGAGATTGGAATATCGGTGCATGCCTCCGAAGCCAATGCGGGAAAAATTTCCATGTTTTCCCAACTGGGTTACGGGATTGGCATGTTCTTCCTTTTGCCGCTGGGCGACAAGCTCGACAGAAAGAAGCTGATCATTTTCCTTTCTTCCCTTCTTTTCCTCTCTCTGATCCTGCTGAGCTATTCCAGGACTATCCAACAGGTAGATCTATTGAGTTTTATTGTAGGGGTCTGCTCTTCCCCCGCCCAGATAATTCTGCCGATGGCGGCAACCATGGGCAAGTCGGGCAGAGGTAAGACGGTAGGCAGGGTATTCGCCGGCATACTCGTCGGTATCCTCGGCGCCCGCGTGGTTGCAGGGGCCCTTGCAGACTGGCTTGGGTGGAGATACGTCTTCAGGATCTCCGCCGCTCTCGTGCTGGTCAGCACTGTACTATTGCGTATATACTTGCCAGGTATACCGCCTAAATTCAAAGGGGGATATCTGCACCTGTTGCGATCGACCTTATCCCTGGTCACCGAATACAAAACCCTGTGGCAGGCCGCTTTGCTGGGGGCCTTTACTTTTGGTACATTTTGTTCCTTCTGGACTACCCTGACCTTTCATCTGAGCGCCGCCCCTATCGGGTACCCGCCGGCTACCATCGGCCTTTTTGGATTGATTGCCATCGGCGGGGCGCTGGTAGCCCCCTCGTTTGGGAAACTGGCCGATAAAGGCGATCATCATAATTCCCTGCTTTTTACCGTTGGTCTGATTATCGCAAGCATACTGCTGATGAAAATATTTCCTCTTTCCATCGTCGCGTTATGCGTGGGCATCTTTATTCTGGATATCGGCGTGCAGGCAACCCAGATCACCAACTTTACGCGCATCTATAGTCTTCATGAGCATGCGCATAGCCGGCTGAATACCGTCTATATGACCGCTTATTTTATCGGCGGGGCCATCGGAACTTTTTTCGGTGTTCTGGCGTGGAGACTCGGAGGTTGGGAGCTTTGCACCTGGCAAATGTTGCTATGGGGATGTATTGCGCTGTTGATCGTATGGTTGTCAGGTAAAAACGAACCCTTCCCGGTCACTCAACCAGGCCTTCGGTAAGCGGTAGCGGGCGGATTACCATTTCTCGAGTCCCAGCAGTTTTTTCCCCAACGGCGAAAGTTCGGCGACTGGGTTTTGGTGCTCTCTCTTCAGCGGGTCCCCGGGAAACGCGTAGCCTTCCATGGCATCCCTGTTCTGCCAGCTGTTGATGCGCCACTGTCTTAGCTCTTCATTCTCTTCCTGCGCGGGCATCATGGAGATATACTGTGCGATACGGACCTTGTTGCCGCTGGTATTGGGCCGTATGCCATGAGGCTGAAGGCTGTTGAAGATCAAAAGGTCTCCGGCATCCAGCTTTACCTTGACCAGTTCAAAACCCGTCGTGTCCGGTTTGTAATGATCCCTGTCCTCCGGTTGTGTCAGCTTCCAGGTCTCATAGGTCCGGAACAGCTCGGGGATACATTGAAAGCCGCCCATGTTCGGGTCCGTCTGGTCGGCCAGCGCCAATACGCCCTGGACGTTCTGGGGTTTCGTTTCGGGATCATAATCCCAGTGGATAAACCCTTTGTATTCGAAGCCGGGGCGCAGAGGGAAATTCAGGTTGGCGCGATCAATGGTGACCCAGAGTTTTTCGGTGCCCCAGATGTCGGCAAAGGCCTGATGAACTTTTGGATACTGCCTGTTATCCCACATATACTGCTGGTTGTAGATCTCTACCATGCCCGTATTGTTCAGCTCCTTCATCTGCATGACGGCGTTGGGTTTTTTGTACCAGGTCTCTATGTCTTCCGGGTCCTTACCCTCGTACTCCCAGAGATAGTCGGCCATTTTTTTCGCCTGTTCTTTCGGAACGGCATTTTTTATGATGACATAACCGTTGGTGATCCAGAAATTCCAGTCTTCCTCTGTGAGTATGCGAAGGGGTTCTCCGTTGCTGCGGTCGTTGAGTTTCTGCTGACTGGACTTTGCGGTGGACGGGTTGCCGGGTATTTCTTTGTGGGCGTTGGCGGGCGGTTGTGCGGCCATTGTTTGCGGTTGTGCGGCCATTGTCTGCGGCTGTGCGGCCTTTGTTTGCGGTTGCATAAAAATTGATTTAATGATATAAAGGTAAACCGGCCCCCGCGCATCCCTATTCTGCTCATTACCCACTATTTGCTCTGCATTGACATTTTTTGTATATTGAGGTATACTTATAGGGCAATAGGGCATATAATGATACAGCTCGAAACAATAGATTTCAAACCGGGTAAATCCTTTAAGCTCTTCTCTCCGCGGTTGAGAAACACCTTTTTATGGCATTATCACCCGGAGTTCGAACTGGTTTATGTAGAAGCGGACGCCGGTATCCGACATGTCGGGACGCATATTTCGACCTATACCCGGAGCGACCTGGTCTTTATCGGGAGCAACCTGCCGCATCTCAACTTCGACTATCGGCTGAGGAGCGATTATCACCAGATCGTGATCCAGCTGCGGTGTGACTTTATGGGTGGGGCCCTGGGCCTGGCCCCTGAGTTTGCCGGGATCGCGAAGCTCTTCAAGACGGCGCAGTATGGGATCGCCTTTGATGGCGGGACGAAACTGGAGGTGGCAAAGAGACTGCGGCAGATGGAAGGCCTGTCGTCCCTGGAGCAGCTGCTGCAGCTGATAGACATTTTCCAGATCCTGGCAGACTCGGATGAAAAGACGATCCTGAATAAAGACCTCAGCAGCCAGAACTTCATTCTGAAGGACAAGATCAGAATGGGCGCCATTTATGAATATATCGATGCCGAATATCATCGCCAGCCCGATGTCAATGTCGTGGCTCAGAAAGTCAACCTCACCACGCCCGCCTTTTGCCGGTATTTCCGGAGGCAGACGAATATGACTTTTACGGAGTTTGTTAATCAATATAGGATCGAACGGGCGAAGAATCTGCTGATGCAGAATAATAATGTGAGTGAGACCTGCTATGCTGTAGGGATAGACAGTCTGTCCTATTTTAATAAGCTTTTTAAAGAAATAGCCGGGGAGAATCCGTCAGATTTCAGACGGCGATGGAGTTGAACAAACTTGAACCGCGTTTGAACAGCGGGAGTTTCCGGGCCGGCTTATGTTTGCGCATATATATACCTATACTATGCGTAAACTTCATCTCTTACTTATCAGCCTATGCTTCGCGCTCCCGATGACTGCCCAAAAGACGCTCTGGAACAGCCCCGATGCCTACCTTGGGCAGAAGCCTCCGTCAGACACCCCCAAAATATTCGCGCTGGAACTCCTTGCGGAGAAGGACACCTTTGCTTTTGACCGGGTAGCCTTCTCGGACGACGGGAAGGAGTTCTATTATCCGACCAACAATAGCTGGTTTAACACTGTCAACGAAAAGATCCGCTATTTCAAATTCGAGGGCGGGAAATGGAACGGACCTTTTATTCTGATCGAACACTATTATGCTCCCACCTTTTCCATGGATGGGCAGACCCTTTATTTGGAGGGTGGTCAGAAGGATACGCTTCATTCCCTGATCTGGCAGATCCAGCGGAAGCAGAACGGCGGTTGGACCGAACCTTCGATCTATTTAAAAAAGGATTATGGGCTCTACGACTTTATGCCAACCAGTAGCGGGGTGGCCTATGTCGGCAGCAATGCCCATCAGGGTAAACGAAGGGACTTTAGCACCTATGATTTCTGCCAATTGAAAATGTCGGCGACGGACACGACGATCGAAAGACTTGAAGGCGCGATCAATACCCCGGCGTTTGACGGCGATTTTTTTGTAGCAAGGGATGAATCCTATATGATCGTCAGCGCAAAGGAGAAACCCGACTTTGAATGCGAACTGTGGATCAGCTTTCGTCAAAAGGATAAAAGCTGGGGTGCCCCGGTAAGTCTTGGCCCGCTGATCAATGACGGTGACGCGCACCGCTGGGGTGAATATGTGAGCCCCGACGGGAAATATTTGTTTTATGCGAGAGGTACGAGTCCAAAGGACTGTCATCTTTATTGGGTACGGTTCGACCGGCTCCTGGAAAAATTAAGGCGAAACCCTTAACTTGCGGGGGTATGAAAAAGAAAGATACCCTCTTAGCCATTGCTTTTTTAAGCATCTCCGTATTATTGGTTTCCTGGGGCGTTACGGGTCACCGTACGGTCGGGAAAATCGCCGAAAACCACCTGACAGCCAATGCCAAAAACGCCGTTCATGAGCTGTTGGGCGCAGAAACGCTGGCCGATGTCAGCACCTGGGCCGATGAGGTCCGCAACGAGCCTGAGTATAAGTCAACCGGGGCCTGGCACTATATCAATCTCCCCCTGGGACTGAGTTATTCCGATTTTCAGAAACAGGTGGAAGGGATGAGCGAAGCCAATGTCTTTAGCGCTCTTCACCAGCAGGAGCAGATCCTGAAGGATAAGTCGACAACGCGGGAACAGAAGATAGTAGCCTTAAAGTTCGTCGTGCATTTTGTGGGCGACTTACACCAGCCGATGCATGTGAGCCGCGCCGAAGACAAGGGAGGCAACAGCATCCAGCTTAATTATAATGGACAGGGGACCAACCTGCATAGCGTTTGGGACAGCAAGCTGATCGAACACGAGGGCGGGGACTATCAGCAGCTGGCCGCAAAATACGATCATGCCAGCCCGGCACAGATCAAAGAGTGGCAGAGCGATCCGTTGATAAAATGGATCTGGGAAAGCTATACCATCAGCTCAAAATTATATGCCGAGGTTGACGCCATGAAAAGCCGGAGCATTGATGATAGTTATTATACCGCTCATATCGGCATCATCCACGAGAGGCTGGAACAGGCTGGGGTGCGCCTGGCCGGTGTGTTGAATACCATATATAAGGATGGGGTGACCGCGAGTGCGGCTTCCGGCAAGGCTGCTGCAACGACTGAACAGCCCGCGACGGCGAAATCAATAGATATTAAGGACGCCGCTAATCATATCGACGAGTACGCAAAAGTCTGCGCCATGGTTTATGGATACAAGGCGCTGGATGGCCTGACACTGCTGAACCTGGGTGCGTCCTACCCCGACCAGCTGATGACGGTGGTGCTTAAAGGCGCTGCAAAGGAATCTGCTGCAAGCATCGACGGCAAGACGATCTGTGTTACGGGCAAGATCATCTTATATAAGGGTAAACCCGAGATCATCGTGACGGACCCGGCCATGCTTACAAAATAAGACCCGCTGAAAAAATTAGTCAATGGATTATGCCCCCGGCAGCTGCCGGGGGATTTTTTTATTTAATTCCCTACTAAATTAGTAGACTAATAGAATTTTCTATTACCTTTAACAAATGGTAACATGAAAAAGATGGTGACATAAAAAAACCGGTAAGAATTTCTTCTTACCGGCCGGAGGATGGGATCAGCCCAGTAACGCCAATCACTTACTGATCCTCATCCGGATCACATTAACGAAAAAAATCATTAACATGAATCTGTTTCAAAGGTATAGAATCCTTTTGATCCTGCTATTCCCATTATTTGCCCGTGCGCAAACGAATCCAAACAATATTTCCCTCTGGGGACGGGTCATCGACGAAAAATCGAAAGAGCCCTTAGCCGGGGCAGTGATCCACATCAAAGGCACTACCCACGAGGTTCTCACCAACAACGACGGCGAATTCAAATTCATTACGGGGCAGCATGTTCCGCTGGTCTACAGCGTGAGTTATGTCGGCTATCAGGGGATAGAAGTGCCGATCGATAGTTATGGCCATGTCATCATTCAATTAAAAGGAGGTAAGTCCGCCCTTGCCGAAGCAGTGGTTATAGGTTATGGCACCCAACGACGCAGTGACGTGACGGGCTCGGTGGCCAGTGTCCCCAAAGAGATCCTGACCCGTCCGACATCTTCCTTTGACAATCTCCTGCAAGGGGCGGTTGCCGGGGTCGTGGTAAGCCAGAGTTCGGGGCAACCGGGCGCCACTGTCATCGACGGCTTCATATATTATAATGACAACAGCCTGACCAATATGGCCCCTTCTTCGGGAACCGTGCCCGGGGTGACGGGTGTATCCTCGAACGGTCTGTCTACCATCAACCCTGCCGACATTGAATCCATCGATGTATTAAAGGATGCCTCCGCCACCGCCATTTATGGCAGCCGGGGCGCCAACGGGGTTGTCATCATCACCACCAAACGGGGTACCCGTAATAGCAATAATGTCTCTTACAGCGGGACGTTTGGCACCCAGCAGGCAGGCAAGAGATTGTCCGTATTGAATGGTCCCCAGTGGGCGAAATACTTTGACGACCTCTATGCCGCCACACCCACCATCCAGACAGGACTCGCCGCCAACAAAAAGTTGATAGACTCATCGGGTGCGGCGGGTGTCAACGGCGACTGGATCGGCGCTGCAGTGCGGACGGGCTACCAGCAGAATCACCAGCTGACAATCTATGGGGGCGATGAAAAGTCGCGTTATTCCATCTCCGGTAATTATTTTGATCAAAAGGGGATCGTGCTGGGCTCCGATTTCAAACGGTATTCGGGGAGATTCAATTATGAAAAGAATTACTCAAAGGCGTTTAAGATCGCTACCAGCATCTTTGGCAGTAATTCCGCCGAGAACAAGCTGACCGGGACGGCCTACAATGGCATCGGTTTTGGAAATGCCTTTTCTTCCCTCTATTTCAATAATCCTTTGCAGACCGTTCGCAATGCCGATGGGACCTATAACACCAGCGCCCAGCCGGCCATCAATCCGACACTGAACACCATCAGCGGTCAGCAATTTGGTGACAACTCCATTCAGGATATTGTCGCTACCATCAACCAGACAAAACTCACCCATGTCCTGGGTAATATCTCCGGTGAATACAAACTGACGAACGAGCTGACACTGCGATCGACCTTTGGTGCTGACATCCTGAACACGCGGCTCAACTACTACGCGCCTTCTTACACCAGCCTGGGTAATGGCGGGGGGACCATCACAGGGTCGGGCTCCGTGGGTACGATCAACTATCTCAGCTGGCTCAACGAGAACACCGTCTCCTGGTCGCATGCCATCGGCGGACGTCACTTTGTAGACGCGCTGGCAGGCTTTACCACGCAATATCAAAAAGCCGAGAATACTTTCCTGGCAGGACAGACCTTCCCTTCGGATGCGACTACCTATAACAATCTCTACAGCGCATCTGCCAACAAGGTGACGGGATCGGGAGAGGCGCTGCAGACCCGCAATTCCTGGCTGGGGCGTCTGTCTTATTCCTTCCAGCATAAATACAATGTCACGGTGACGGGAAGAGCGGACGGAGCGTCCCCGGCGGGTGCCAATAAAAAATGGGGCTTCTTTCCGTCGGTCGGTTTTTCCTGGAACGCCTCGGACGAAGACTTCTTCGAGCCGCTGTCCAAAACCATCAACAGCCTAAAACTCAGACTGACCGCGGGCCGTGTGGGCAACGCCAATTTCCCTGCATACAGTTCCATCGCGACGATCAACTCCTATGGCTATTACTTTGGCAGCCCGCTGGCCGGCACCAATGGCCTGGCATCTTCGCAGCTGTCCAATCCCGATCTTACCTGGGAGACGACGACCCAATACAATGCGGGTGTCGACGCGGGTCTACTGGATAAAAGGATCAGCCTGACGGCGGACGTATATTACAAAAAGACCACCAACCTGTTTATCAGCGGCACAGGCCTCGTCCCGCTGTCATCCGGTTATGCTTCCGCCTCCGAGAATATCGGCAGCCTCGAAAACAAAGGAGTAGAGCTGACCCTGACGACGGAAAACGTCCGGACAAAAGATTTCGTCTGGCGAAGCACCCTGCTCTATGCCAGAAATGTCAACAAGGTCCTGAGCCTTGGGCCCAGCCAGTCCTTCTTCCCGGTGGCGCCTACGGGACAGGTGTCTCCGGTCATCGTCAAAGTGGGACTGCCCGTGGGTACTTTCTGGGGTTATAGTACGGCAGGCCTGCTGACGACGGCTGACGTATACAGCAGCAAGCCGGCACCAAAGCTGTCAGGCGTCTCACAGGTGACAGGGGACAGGAAATATCTCGGATGGAGATGGCGTCGTCACTACGAATGACAAACACAATCTCGGAAATGCCCAACCGAAGTTCACCGCCAGCTTCAACAATACGTTTACCTACCGCAATTTTGACCTTTCTCTTTTCTTCCAGGGCTCTTTTGGCAATAAGATCTTCAACCTCCTGCAGCAACAGCTGGAAAAGACGACCACCACGGCCAATGTCTCGTCGACACTGCTTGACCGCTGGGATTCCACGGCCAACCCAAAAGGGCGATTCCCGAAAGTTGTCAATGCGCCCGTGGTACAGGTTGCCGATGTCTATATCGAAGACGGCAGCTATATCCGGCTGAAGAATATCACGCTTGGCTACAATTTCTCCTCCGATATCGCTTCGCGGATACTGGCCAAACAGATCCGTGTCTATGTCTCGGCCCAGAACCTGCTGACTATTACGCGTTATAAAGGTCTGGATCCTGAAGCGAATTTCTATGATCAGAATAATCTGCAACCGGGTATCGACTATGGTGTATACCCGAATTACAGAACCTATACGGTAGGCGTGAATGTGACATTTTAAAAATAAACAATGAAAAAAATACCAATAATAATACTACTGGCGCTGGCAGCTTGCAACAAACTCAACGAAAATCCGCAAGGAAGCCTGACTTCAGGAAATTTTTACAAAACGCAAAGTGATGCTGTGGCGGCCGTCACCGCGGTATATAGCACCCTGACCACGGATGTCAACAATGACTTTCCGATCTATGGCCGTAATCTCAACCTGGTGGTTGACAATCCCAGCGACAACCAGGTCTATAGCCCTTCCAATACCAACCCGGACGTCAGGGCAATGGGCACTGCGACGTATGTGAGTACCAATGACAGAGTTCATAAGATCTATGCCCAATTATACCGGGGTATAAACAAGGCCAACGTCGCGATAGACCAGATCCCGACTATTCCCGCAGCGCAGTTTGTAGATCCTTCTCATTCTGCGGCGAACCTGGTACGCGAGGCGAGGTTTATCCGGGCTTTATTGTATTTCGACCTGGTGCGGCTTTTCGGAGCTGTTCCGTTGGTCGTTCATGATCCTGGTACGGTGGCGAAAGCGGGCGATCTTGTCAGCAGGACGCCCAAGGATTCCGTGTATGCTCAGATCATTACCGACCTGGATTCAGCGACTGCCCTGCCCGCGACCTACAGCGGCGCTAATGTCGGGCGTATTACCGGGGGTGCGGCTCATGCGCTGTTGGCGAAGGTTTATGTAACGCGCCAGGACTGGTCTGATGCTGTTGCCGAACTTAAGAAAGTGATCACAGCCGGGACGGCAGGTCTTACGTCGGCGACGACGGGCGCCTATGGCTACGATCTCTTTCCGGTCTTTTCGGATGCTTTTCAGCCGGCTACCAAGAATGGGCGGGAGCATGTATTCTCGGCGCAGTTTAATGGAACTGCGGGTGGATTTACGAGTACCAATACCCTAAGTTCATTTACCTGGAGCAACTCCGCCTATACAGCCGATATACCTGCGGATAGCACGATCGTGGGGCTTTTTTCTGTCGCTGATCAGCGTCGTGGCGCCAGCTTCTATGACTCTCTTTTTAATCAGACGACGGGCAAATGGGTGAAATGGCCTTTTTTCAACTTCCTCAAATTTGTCGATCAGAGCAGTGGTTTTGTGACGGCATTACAGGGCAACCAGGGTGCCAACAGCAAGGTCAACTTCCCTGTGATCCGTTATTCGGAGGTCCTGCTGCTCTATGCGGAAGCCCTGAATGAATTATCGGGCGGCCTTTCTGCAGATGCCTATGCGGCTCTCAACATTGTAAGAGGACGGGCCTATAGCTCTTATACCAGTGGCGGCAACTACAGCGATCACAGTCATGACCTGCCTTTGGGGCTAAGCCAGTCAGCCTTCCGCGACACTGTCTTCACGGAAAGAAGGAAGGAATTCATACAGGAAAGTCAGCGGTGGTTTGACCTCGTTAGAAGGACAGACCTTGGGCCTGGTCGGTATTATCTGAACGCGGTACATAGCATGTACGGCAATCCGAAGTCTGCGGCCACGCTAAAAGATACTTTGTTTCCTATACCCCAGACAGAGATAGACCTCTATGGGGGACGTAACCCAAATTTTCAACAAAACCCGGGATGGTAAATATTATGAAAAAACAAACATTTCTCTTCGCGACTCTATCGGTCTTGACGACTGCCAGTCTGCAAGCCCAAACAACAAACGATCAGCCTTACCAGGGGGTGGTAGGCAAGACCCTGGCCGATTCAAAAGAATGGTGGGCTAAGCCACCCAGCGCTCCGGCAAACGCGCCCAACGTCGTCTGGATCATCCTCGATGACGTCGGCTTTGGCGCCATCAGCAGCTTTGGCGGTGTCATCCGTACTCCGACATTGGACAGTCTGTCCAACAACGGCCTGCGGTATACCAATTTCCATACTACGGCCATCTGCGCTCCGACGCGTTCGGCCCTACTGACGGGACGAAACAGTCACTTTGTGCATGAAGGTGGATTCTCGCATATAGCGCTGTCCGCGGGCTTTCCGGGATATGACGGCCGTATTCCCTCCTCTGCGGGGACCATCGCGGAGATACTTCGGGGCAACGGCTATAATACGTTTGCCGTGGGCAAATATGGCCTGACGCCGGATGAAGACGCGACGGATGCCGGTCCCTTTGACCGCTGGCCGAGTGGTAAGGGTTTTGAACATTTCTTTGGATTTTTGGGCAGCCAAACCGATCAGTACAAACCCGACCTGGTGGAAGACAATGCGCACGTCACACCCGACGGCCGGCATTTGAACGAACTGATAACGGATAAGGCTATCTCCTATATCAGTCGCCAGCAGAAGGCTGCGCCTGGCAAACCCTTCTTTTTATACTATGCACCCGGCGCCACTCATGCGCCGCACCAGGTAGACAAATACTGGAGCGATCAGTACAAAGGAAAATTCGATGAAGGCTGGGATGTTTTTCGCGAGCGGGTGCTGGCGAATCAAAAAAAGCTGGGTATCGTTCCCGCCTATGCGCAGCTGCCTGCCCGTAACTCCCGGGTCGAGGCGTGGAGCTCGCTGACGGCGGAGCAGAAGAAACTGTACGAACGCTTTATGGAAGTCTATGCGGGCTATCTTACCTATACCGACTACCAGATCGGCAGGGTGATCAACTACCTGCGGGAGAACAACCTGCTTGAAAATACTCTTGTCTTTGCCATCATCGGTGACAATGGCGCGAGCAAGGAAGGCACATATGAAGGATCGATCGAACCCCGGACGAATCCGGCGCGGCTGCGGACACAGGCGGATTATTTAAAGAAGAATCTGGCCGACATCGACAGCATTGGCACAGGGGCGGCTTTCACCAACTATCCTTTGGGTTGGGCACAGGCGGCAAATACACCATTCAGGGAATGGAAACAGGATGCCGATGCGGAAGGCGGAACGCACAATCCGTTGATTGCGTTTTATCCGCGTGGCATCAAGGAGAAGGGCGGCATCCGCACGCAATACGGGCATGTCATCGACCTGTTGCCAACTACACTGGAGATTCTTGGTATTCAACGGCCGGCCTACATCGGCGGCTTCAAACAGGACTCCATACAAGGCACATCGCTGGCTTATTCTATTTCCGACGCACAGGCTGCATCGAGACATGTGGTACAGCACTACTATATTTTTGGCTCGCGGTCGATCTACTACAATGGCTGGAAGGCGGAGGCGGCGCATCATCCCGACAATGTCGACTTCGACTTTAAACCCGGACAGACCATTACGGATAGGCCTTTTGACCAGGATGTGTGGGAGCTGTACAATCTGAATGAAGACTTTAATGAGCGGGTCAATCTTGCGGTAAAGAATCCGGAGAAGCTGGCGGAGCTGAAGAAAGTTTTTGATGCGCAGGCGACGGCGAACCATCTTTATCCGCTGATAAGCTGGTATGATGTGTATAATAAAAATATCCATCATCCAAATGGAAGCGCGACGCAGGGACCGATAAAATAAACAACGGCCTCCAGCCACCGGGGGGCCAAAATTTATGCCATGATACTACTATTATTTAAAAAGGTTTTGATCGGGGTGTTTGTCGCCCTGATCCCTTTTCTTATTTATTTCGGCGGACTGTGGCTGGTCCGGCTAATTTTATAAAACGATTTTATGAAAATCACGAAAGAGATCGCACGCTCGATCACGCGGGATGCGCTGCTCAGTGTGCTGCTTTACGCACTGCCGGTTGTGTTGATGCTGGTTTGGTTTTATTTTTCGGGTCAGCGGCCCTGGGTGACGGGGTCTGGCGCCCTGGCTCCGGGTTTGGGCGCGCAAAGTTTAGGCGCATCGGGTTCAGGCAGCAAGCATGTGCTGGGTTTTCTGGGACCCGTCTTCCGAACCCTCAACACCTGGGGACTGCCGGTGTTGATGGTGGTGGTCGGTGTAGCGGAATGGCTGTTGGGGCTGTATAAGCAACACTGGACACGGAATGAATGGATACTGGATGTCGTTTGTTTCACTATTCCGAAGATTTTGGTCAGGCCGGCTGTGGTCTATTTTAGCCTGAAGCTGCTGCCCCATGTGTTGCCGGCGTCTGCCGGTATCTACTCGTGGGTACCTTTCTGGTGGGCGTTGGTTATCATTGCGGTGGCGGACGACCTGACCCAATACTGGTATCACCGTCTTCATCACCAGGTACCTTTTCTCTGGCGGTTTCACCGGACGCATCATTCGGCGCCCTATATGGGTATGGCGATGGCGAGCCGGCAGAATATCATTTATACGATCTTCTTCTCGCAGATCTATCTTACAGCGGCCCTGACCTACCTGGGACTTGGTGAAGCCGCCTTGCTGGTCACGGGTGTCAAATCGATGATCACGCTGGCTGCGCATTCCAGCATTGCCTGGGACAAACCGTTTTATCGTCATCGGTGGCTGCATCCTGTCGCCTGGGTTTTGGAGAGGACTATCTCGACGCCGGCCACGCATCATGCGCATCATGCGGACAGTGATGATGATGGGGTGGGGCACTACAAGGGGAATTTCGGGAATATGTTTTTTTTGTGGGATGTGATCTTTGGGACGGGCATTATTACGCGGCAGTATCCGTCCGGTTATGGGATCAAACACTATAAGCAGGAGGAGTGGTATGCGCAGTTTTTGTGGCCGTTGGTGAAGTCGGGGAAGGAGGGGAGTGAGTTGGCACATGGTGGACCGGTTGTGGGGGGTGAGGTTGGGTCGGCGGCTGCGCCGCCGACTGTTGTCGAGTCAAAATGGAGGGAAGCGATATGAGAAAGTTAGTTGTAATATTTGTGTTGGCGGGGTGTCATGAGAAGCCTGCGCAGATCGCCGTGAATGTTCGGCCGCCAAAGGAAGCTATAACGTGTGAGTCCCACATCCCTGTGAGGTTTGCGGCAGCGCGGGTGGATGCGGCCTCACATCCCGGCATGGTATGGATCGAAGGCGGCACCTTTCAAATGGGGGCCGACAACAGGCAGGCATCGGAAGACGAATATCCCAAACACCAGGTGACGGTGGGCGGCTTTTGGATGGACAGGACGGAAGTCACGAATGCACAGTTTGCGGCGTTTGTCGAGGCGACGGGATATATTACGACCGCGGAGAAAAAGCCTGACTGGGAGCAATTAAAAAAACAGCTCCCTCCCGGGACACCAAAACCGGACGAAAGCCTGCTGGTTGCGGCCTCGCTGGTCTTTAGCCCGCCGGATCATCCCATTGCCCTCGACGACTACAGCCAGTGGTGGGCATGGAAGAAGGGCGCCAGCTGGTCGCATCCGGAGGGGCCGGGCAGTGATCTGAAAGGCAGGATGTCGTACCCGGTTGTGCAGGTGTCCTGGTATGATGCGGTGGCGTATTGCAAATGGGCGGGTAAACGATTGCCGACGGAGGCGGAATGGGAATTTGCGGGACGTGGGGGATTGAAAAATAAGGTTTATCCCTGGGGGAATGAGCCTGTTGAGGGTGCGGCATCTGGCGGCGGCGGTAGCGGCGACGGCAGCGGTAGCAGCGGTGGCAGGCCCAGGGGCAACTTTTGGGAGGGGCACTTCCCGGACAAGAATATGGCCAATGATCATAGAGGGGGGGCCGCCGGCGACAACTTTTATGGCACCGCGCCGGTAGGGTCTTTTCAGCCCAAT
>Ga0193717_1000700_pt1 | contig 21347 bp, 23 predicted proteins | sample U2c2metaG_FD_145900 | JGI IMG/M metagenome (GOLD analysis project Ga0193717, IMG submission 145900) | Soil microbial communities from a riparian zone of the East river system, Colorado, United States - U2c2 | ecosystem: Environmental > Terrestrial > Soil > Riparian zone | place: USA: East River...
ACGCCCAGCACCAGCGCCAGCGACACGGGCACCACGACGCCCAGCACCAGCGCCAGCGACACGGGCACCACGACGCCCAGCACCAGCGCCAGCGACACGAGCACCACGACGCCCAGCACCAGCGCCAGCGACACGGGCACCACGACGCCCGGCACCGGCATCGGCGCGCGCAGTACCGGCGGCTCTCCGGCGACGCCCGACGTTGTCGGGCCGACTGTGTTGATTGATGTGCCGTATGGGCAGCTGGCGTGGGACGAGGAGATCTTCGGGCCGGTGATCGCGATCCGATCCGTACCCGACATCGCCGCCGCGTTCCGTACGGTCAACGAATCCCGGTACGGCCTGCACGCCAGCGTCTTCACCTCATCCCTGGAGATCGCGTTCGCCGCGATCGACCAGCTCGAAGTCGGCGGAGTCGTCGTCAACGATGTCCCCGGCTTCCGCTCGGACGTGATGCCGTACGGCGGAGTAAAGGACTCTGGCACCGGCCGCGAGGGACCACGGTTCGCGATCGAGGAACTGACCACCACCCGCATGGCGATCATCCGCCCAACCCCACGATCGTGACCATGAACCAGTCCCCGCGTCATCTTGTGCACCGCCCAGCCGTATCCAGGAGCTGGCGCTGGCCTGGTCGTGATCAAGGTCCGGGTCAGGCTCGACTCCGTGCAGCGGTCAGGCGTTCGGCCTGCGCGGACTTGGCTTGTCCGTGCACAGGCTCCCCGGTCGGCGCCGCATGGCCCCACCGGCGGGGAGCATCTTTCCCGTGCCCAGGCCAGCGACCGGCCAGAGCAATAGGGGAGTTGGTTGCGCAGCGGCCTTCCCAACGCGATCAAGAGCCATCGCGGCGCCGAGTGTGGGCAGCGTGCCATCGAGTGCAGGAGGCGTGCCGCCGGATAACGCTTACCCGCGACCAGGTCCCCACACTCGACACACTGGCTTCGCTCGACGCGACCAGACTGGCTTCGCTCGACGCGAGCAACGTGGCGATGGGCGATGGGGCGATGGGAACGAGGTGGGTCACTGGATTCGGTGGGGAGGCTGCGGTCGGCGTCGTGCATTCAGTAGCGGGTGTGGGGGCCGCGTGTCAGCTGAGGAGGTGTGAATTGTGAGTACTACGGGACGCGACTACGCGAGGTTGTTCCGGTTGGACGGCAAGCACGCGGTTGTCGTGGGAGCAGGCAGCGGGATCGGGCGGGAATCAGCGCTCGCACTTGCCGCTCAAGGAGCTCGCGTCACCTGTGCCGATCGAGATATCGCCGCCGCCGAGGAAACAGCCGCCCGCGGCAACCAGGTCGCTGGTGAGTCGGGTGAGGGCGGCGTTCCGGTTGCTGGGGAGACGGGTGGAGGCGGCGTTCCGGTTGCTGGGGAGACGGGTGGAGGCGGCGTTCCGGTTGCTGGGGAGACGGGTGGAGGCGGCGTTCCGGTTGCTGGGGAGACGGCGGGGTGGGCGCGGCTTTCGGCGTACGGGCTGGATGTTCTTGATGGAGGGGCGGTTGCGGCTGCGGCGGTGGAGCTTGGGGATGTGGATGTGCTCGTGTTCACGGCTGCGACCAACGTACGGAAGCGGATTCTCGACTACACCGGTGAGGAGTTTGATCGGGTTGTTTCGCTGAACTTGCGGGCCTCGTTCGACCTGGTTCGTGCGTTTGGGGCTGGGATGGTGGAGCGGGGTCGGGGCAGCATCGTGGGGTTCAGTTCGATCCGGGCGACGACTGTTGAGCCCGGGCAATCGGTGTACGCGGCAACCAAGGCGGGACTCGTTCAGTTGCTGCGGACTGCCGCTGCCGAGTTCGGGCCGCAGGGCGTGCGGGTGAACGCGATCGCGCCGGGTGTCGTCGAGACGCCGCTCACCGCGCAGATCAAGGCGGACCCAGCGTGGTACGAGGCGTACGCGCAGAAGAGTGCGCTCGGCCGCTGGGCCAGTGCCGACGAACTCGCGGGCGCGGTGGTGTACCTCGCCTCGGACGCCTCCTCGTTCGTCACCGGCAGCGTCCTCGCCGTCGACGGAGGCTGGACCGCCGTAGACGGCCGCTTCAACCCACCAAACTAACCACCAGGAGCCCGATGCTGGACGAGCGAACCACCTCGACGACCGGTAGCGCCGCTGACCTGACCGCCTCGGTCCCGGATGACCCACAGCATTGTCGAGCGGACGGGGTACCGGACCGCCACGCCATCACAATCAAGGTCGAGCCGGGTGCGTGACGCTCGCGAGGGTGCGAGGAGCGCGGTTGTGATGGCCTGGCGGTCCGGCATGTCGTCGAGAGGACTTCGCGTGGCGACCGTGGTGGGCCGACCACCAGGAGTGTCGGACAACCGACGGCCTCGTCGAGGTGGGAGATGCCGGACCGCCACGGCATCACAATCCGGATCAGGCCGGGTGCCTGAGGCTCGCGACGGTGCAAGGAGCGCGGTTGTGATGGCCTGGCGGTCCGGGATCTCTTCGAGAGGACTACACATGAGGACGTGGCCGGCCAAGCACCAGGAGCTGACGATGACTGACAGCCTCGCTGAACTGACCGCCTGGAGTGCCGGGTGACCGACGGCCTCGCTGAACTGACTGCCTGGAGTGCTGGATGACTGAGAGTCTTGCTGATCTGACCGCCGTCGAGATGCTGGACCGGTATCGCGACCGCTCGGTTTCACCCGTCGAGGTAGTCGAGGCCGTGCTTGCCCGGGTCGAAGAACTCGAGCCCAAGCTCTCCGCGACCTACGCTCTCGACCCCTCCGGAGCTCGCGCCGCCGCCCGCGATTCGGAGTACCGGTGGACTCGCGGCGAACCAGCCGGCCCGCTCGACGGCGTACCGGTCACTGTCAAAGAGAACATCGCCACTCGCGGCACCCCGGTACCGCAAGGCACGGCCGCGACCGAACTGATCCCGGCAACCGAGGACGCCCCCGCCGCGGCCCGACTTCGAGAATCCGGTGCCGTGATCTTCAGTAAGACGACGATGCCGGAGTACGGGATGCTCTCGTCCGGCGTCTCCACGTTCCACCCGCTGACCCGCAACCCCTGGGACCTGGCCCGTACTGCGGGCGGCTCGAGCGCCGGTGCCGCCGCAGCGGCCGCCGCTGGCTACGGGCCGATCCACATCGGCACCGACATCGGCGGCTCGATCCGCCTGCCCGCCGGATGGTCCGGCGTCGTCGGCCTCAAACCCACCCACGGACGAGTCGCCGTCGGAAACCCGTACCCAGGCAGGGCAATCGGCCCTCTCGCTCGTACTGCGGCCGACGCCGCGCTCGCGCTCTCCGTCATGACCGGCCCCGACCGCCGCGACTCCACCTCCCTACCGCGAACCACCGACCCCGCCAGCCCGGAACGTCTGAAGATCGCACTGCTGCTCGACGCCGGACTCGGCCTGCCGGTAGACCCCGAGGTCGCCGCCGCGGTCTCGTCGGCGGCGGCGCAACTCGAGAAGGCAGGCGCGATCGTCGAACCGATCGCCCCGGTCATCACCCGCGAAATGCTCGACGGGCTGGACCGCTTCTGGCGCGTGCGATCCGCGTACGACATCAAGGCCCTGCCCGAAGAACGCCGCGCAAAGGTTCTCCCGGAGATCCGCCGCTGGGTCTCCACCGCCGGCGACCTCTCCCCGTTCGACGTCTACCACGGCTTCTCCCAGATGGGCGCAATGGCAGTCGCCGTCGACAACGCCTTCGCCGACTACGACTTCATCCTGTCGCCGGTCGCCCCGATCACCGCCTTCCCCGCCGAACTCGCCTACCCCACCGACGACCCCCTGAAGCCGTTCGAACACATCGCCTTCACCGTCCCGTACAACATGTCCGCCCACCCCGCTCTCTCCGTGAACTGCGGCTACACGACCACCGGCCTCCCCATCGGCCTCCAAATCGCCGCCCCCCACTTCCACGACCTCCCCGCCCTAACCCTCGCCACCACGATCGAACACCAATCCCCCCACCACCCCTGGCCCACTCCCTGACCGTCGCGATCACCTCCCGGGGGAACTGGCTCCAGCTGGCCAGAACTGTCTATCAGATTTGCCTTAAAAGTGTCTAGTCACCTAGCCTAGACCGCAGGGCAATCTCCGATGGCGTTGTTCGGAAGGTCTACAGAGCGCTCGCCGAGGTGAGGGGAAGGACTCATGACGAACTACGAGGTAGCAGTGGCGCGCGAGGGACGCTGGTGGATGATCGAGATTCCTGAATTAGATGGACTCACGCAAGCCCGCCGGCTCGACGAGGTGGAGAAGATGGCGCGGGAGTACATCGCGGTGACGGTCGATGTTCCCATCTCTCAGGTGACGGTCTCGATCTCTGGCGTCAAGGTTGCGGGCCAGGACGTACTGGAGACGAAGGCGCTCGTCGATGACCTCCGCAGGCACGCAAAGCAACTTGATGATCTCGTCGCAGAACTCACGCGGGAGTTCGCATCGGCATTGTCGGGTGCGAGTGTTCCAGTCCGAGACGTGAGCAAGATGCTTGGCGTCTCCCATCAGCGAGTCTCTCAACTAGTGCAGGCAGCGCCTAAGGCCCAGCCCTCGGCGCTAGCGAAGGTGTTGCTTACAGCCAGAACCGCGCACAGGAACGATCTCGTCGTCCACCTCAAGGCCGGCCAGGCACCGCAAGTTGTTGAGGTACAGCCTGTCAAGAAGACCACCGCTGCAAAGAAGTCGAAGGCGAAGGCGAGCTGAGCGACCACCTGAGCTCCCTCGGGAGCCGATCCCGGCGGACCGCTGGTGGCGGTAGCTTGTAGGGAGGTTTTGGATCGAGGAGACGCCTAGGGGCAAGTGCCATGGCAGATCATCGCGGCAGTGACGGGTACCCGGCCGACCAATTTCGACGCGGGCTGGTGGCGCACTGCTACCGGATGCTCGGGTCGGTCCGCGAGGCCGAGGGGGTGGTGCGCAAGACCTACCACCTCGCCGCCAGCCGGTACTCCGAACTCGCGACCAGCCCGTACGGCGCGACGCAGGGCCTCCGTGGTCCCGATGGGCGAGCCGGAAGCTGGCTCTACGGGACGGCGACGCGGTACTGCCTGACCGCAGCCGCGGATCCCCGCCCGCTCCCGAAAGACCTCACCCGTCCGAGCCGCGAGCCTGAGGGAAAGCTGGCCGAGCGCCCCGAGGTCCTCTGGCTCGAACCAGCCCCCGACCACCTGATCGACAGCGGCCGCGCTGACCCATCGGCTGCCAGCGGCCGCGCGAACCCATTGAGTACCAGCGGACGTGCGGACCCATTGAGTACCAGCGGACGCGCCGACCGACTGGTGCCGGGGAGCCCCGCCGGCCCGTTGGTCGCTGGCGGACGCGGCGGCTCGCAGTACGGGGTGGGGCATGTTGGGCTGGAGTTCGTCGCAGCCTTGCAACGCCTACCGGCTGAGCAGCGGGCTGCGTTGACTCTGCGCGACGTCGAGCGTTGGCCGAGTACGGCGATCGCCGAGGTGCTCGAGACCAGTCCGTTCGCCATCGACAACCTCATCGCGGATGCCCGGGACCGCTTCGACCCAGGACCAGGTCACCTGACCGCCGCCGATCAACGTTTGCTGCTTGAGCGGTATGCCCTCGCGTTCGAGCAATACGACGTACCGGCGATCGTCGAACTGTTCGACGCCGACGCGATCTGGGAGATGCCGCCGTTCACCTCATGGTTCCGCGGGCCCCGGAATATCGGCCGCCTGATCTCCACCCACTGCCCGGCGGAAGGCCCCGGCGACCAGGTCCTAGTACCAATCAAGGCGAACGGCCAACCCGGATTCGCTGTCTACATGCGAGACCCGGTCGAGAACGTCCACCGCGCGTTCCAGATCCAGGTTCTCACCCTGACCGTCACCGGCATCATCCACGCCGTCGCCTTCTTCGACCTCACCCTGTTCGAAGCCTTCAACCTCCCAGACCTCTTCACCAGCTTGCCGGATTCACAAGCCGACCACCGCCAAAGAATCCACATCGAGCGCAGCCGACAACACCACGACAACGGAAACTGACCTGCGTACTCGAGTTGGACGGACGGACGGACGGCTGGCCGGGCTGAGCCGGTCAGCTTAGTGGCGGATCCAACGACCTCCATGCGGCGATTTCCGGCGCTGGCTCGAGTCGGTCGGCGCCGACTTGAAGGCTGGCACGCGCCGCCTCGTAGTAGCGATCACGCTGGACGTGTGCGCGCTGAAAGAACTCAAGGAACTGGGCTTCGCTCGCATCCGTGTCGGTCAGGAGGTGATACAGGTCGGAGACAGCCTTGCTCCAGTCCCTTGCTGCTGTGACAGTCGCGTTGTCACCGAGCAGGGCGACTGCTTCGAACGCCACTGAGCGCTCTTCTCTCGCCTTTGCGAGTAGAGGCTCCGCCGCCGCGGTCTCCAGGGGATCTGACCGAGGGCCGAGCCCTTTTGAGCCTGCGATCCGTTGGCAGAGGCGAGCCTGTCGCTTGACGGCGGCTCCGTACTGCGCGTAGGCCTCCACACGACGCGAGTCCCAACGGACTTCCTGCGAGCGTTTCCACTTGTTTCGCTCAGTCAGGGCCGCCCCGCCGTAGGACAGCACGGCTCCGACCACCACACCGATCAGCGCCGGCAATTGACTTGCAACATCTGCCATCAGATTCCGTCTCCCGCACTAGCTGGAGACGTATTCGCCGTAGACGGAGACGGTGGTGCCGATGGGGGTTTCTTTGAAGATTTGGTTGATCTGGGGGCGCATGACACGGACGCAGCGGTGGGAGGCGGGGTAGGTCTTGATCAGGCTGTTCACGCGGGAGCCGTGGAGGGCGATGCCTGGACGGTCCTTCAGGAAGTAGATCGAGTCGTACATGTACGCGTCGTCGTACAGGCTGCTCTCGTGGGCGCCGGCCCATTTGCGCCAGACCTTGCCCGTGCGGTTCGGGGTTTCGTAGCCGGGGGCGCCGGTGGAGACCCAGACCATGCGGCGGTAGGTGTTGTTGACGACCTGGTAAAGCATCTGGCAGGTCTTGTTGACGTAGATGCCGGCCGCCTTGGTCGGGACCGGGCGCTTTGTTGCTGCCAGCACCGACTTGATGTCGGCTTCGGTGAGTCCGCCGCGGCTGATCGGGAGGCCGTTGGTCTCGCGCCAGGCGCACAGGGCCTGCTTCGCGCGGTTGGTGATCTTGCCGTCGACGTCGCCGACGGGGTAGCCGAAGGCGTCGAGCTTGCGTTCGACCTGGAGCGCGTACGACGCGGGCTTGGGTGCCGGCTTGACGGGTGGCTTCACCGTCGGCTTGGTCGTCGGAACCACGGTCGGCTTCGAGGTCGGCGTACCGGATGGTGTTGACGTCGGCGTACTGGGAGCGGTTGAGCTCGGAGTACCAGAAGGTTTGGGGGAGGTTGCCGGTTCGTCGGCTGCCACGTCGGTACAGCCGGTCAGGACCAGCGCCAGCAGGAGCGCACCAGCAACGAGACCGCGTCGTCGTGACATGGTTCCCCTTCCTCCTCTTGACTTCTCAGGTTCGCAGAACGGCGGCTCAACGGCCGGAAGACCCGCCGGAGCGTCTTCTGCGACGGCCGAACGCTAGTACGCCGACGGGTCGCGCGGCCCCGGCTTCTCGACACCCGTCACCGAACCGTTGTCATCCACCACGTACCCACCCTTCGACAGATCCAGTACGACCAGTTCGTTGCCGAACGCATCAGCCACGACCGCGCACCACCCGACCGGAATCTCGAACGGCTCGGTCACCACCCGACCACCGGCGGCCGCAAAGGTTCGAGCAGCTTCATCAGCTGAGGCAACCAACCAACTCGGCGCATAGTCGAGTTCGGTCGTGAGCACGATCTCGGTATCACTTTCCGGTACTGCGAGCCCGGCCTGCCCGATCTCGTCGTTCCGCCAGAGCAACCCATGACCGAGCTGGTCCCGGTAGAACGCGAGCCCACTGTCAAGATCCGGCACCCGGACCATCACCGCATCAACCTTCCGCAGCACCGGACGTGCGCCGGCTGAGGGGTTCATTGGTCGGCGCGTCCGTGGATGCAGATCAGGGTTTGCTGGCCGGCGGCAACGCAGAGGCGTTTGGCGCCCTGGACGGCGAACACTTCCAGTTGGCACACGGTCAGGGTGCGGCCGGATCTGAGAACTGTTCCGATGGCCTCGATGTGTTCGCCTTCGGCGGGTGCGAGGAGGTTGATCTTGTACTCGACCGTGAGCACTGAGCTGTTCTCGGGGAACAAGGTGAAGGCCGCGTAGCCGCCTGCGCTGTCGGCGATGGCGCTAGTGGCTCCGGCGTGGAAGTAGCCGTGCTGCTGGGTCACCTCGGGTCGGCTGGGCAGCAAGACGTGCACGCGACCTGGTCCGATATGGGTCAGCCGGGCGCCGAGATGGCCCATCAATCCCTGGCGTTCGAAGCTGGTTTTGATGCGGTTCTGCACCTCGAGGGTGGCCTGTTCTCGTTCTTCCACGACGTTGTCCTCCCGACGGTTTCCGATCGCCCCTGACAGTACGACGCCACGCCGGCGGCCCGCGGTTCGTCGTACCGGCGAGATGGACACGTAGGCCGAACCGGGAGGATGGTGTCCGAAACCGGGCGACCGCTCCGACCTGGGGGTGAGCGCCTGCCTCGGGCGCCGGAGGAGAGGACCGAGATGAAGTACATGATCATGATGTTCGGCGGCCTGGGCGCCACGCTGGAGAACCGATCACCTGACTGGATCACGGGCATGCACGAGCTGATGGTGAAGCTCGACGGTGAGCTGAAGGAGGCCGGCGAACTGGTGGCCAGTCAGAAGCTGATAGACCCGAGCCGGGCAACAACCGTTCGGTTTCACAACGGTGCGCCGGTGCCGACCGACGGGCCGTTCGCCGAGATCAAAGAATCGCTGGCCGGCTACTGGATCGTCGACGTGAGCGAGGACCGGGCGCTCGAAATCGTGTCCCAGGTGGTCGCGTACACGGAGTACCCGATGGAGGTCCGGCAGATCATGGACGAGCCGCCACAGCTGTGACCGGCGGCATGAGCACCCAACGCCGGATTGAGGAGCTGCTGCGTGAATACGCGCCGCAGGTCCTCGGTGTGCTGGTGCGTCGGCATGGGCAGTTCGATGCGTGTGAGGATGCCGTGCAGGAATCTCTGGTGGCGGCGGCGCGGCAATGGCCGACCGAGGGGATCCCGGACAACCCCCGTTCCTGGCTGCTGACCGTTGCCGGCCGTTCGCTGGTCGACGCATGGCGCAGCGAGAGCGCGCGACGGCGGCGGGAGGAAGCAGTTGCGGCCCTTGAGCCTGCAGTTGATCCAGAAGACCTCGGTCAGTGGGTTGCCGACCAGGACGACACACTTGTGCTGCTCTTCCTGTGCTGCCATCCTGCGCTGTCTGCCTCGTCGCAGCTCGCGCTCACGCTACGGGCCGTCGGCGGCCTGACGACCAGCGAGATCGCGGCCGCCTTCCTCGTCCCTGAGGACACGATGGTGCGGCGTATCAGCCGGGCCAAGCAGCAGATCAAGAACGCCGGGGCCAGCTTCGAGCTACCACCACCGCCGGAGCGGGCCGAGCGACTCGACGTCGTACTGCAGGTGCTCTACCTCATTTTCAACGAGGGGTACACGACCAGCTCCGGGCCGACGCTGCGACGGGCCGACCTCACCGCCGAGGCAATCCGGCTCGCGTACCTGCTGCATCGCCTGGTACCGGACGAGAGTGAGGTCTCCGGCCTCCTCGCGCTCCTGCTGCTGACCGACGCACGGCGTACGGCCAGGACCGACGCCGACGGATCGATCGTGCCGCTCGCCGAGCAACGTCGCGAGTTGTGGGACACCGCGGTGATCGCCGAAGGCCTGGCGCTGGTCGCCAGGACCCTCGGCTCAGGTCCTGTGGGTCCATACCAGCTGCAGGCGGCGATCGCCGCCTTGCACGACGAGGCCCCGACGGCCGAGGAGACGGACTGGCCGCAGATCCTGGCTTTGTACGAGGTGCTCACCCAGGTGGCGCCCGGACCGGTCGTTACCCTCAGCCGCGCGGTCGCCGAGGCCATGGTGCACGGTCCGAAGGCCGGGCTCGCCGTACTGGGCACACTCGACCAGGACGAGCGAATGGCCCATACGCACCGCCTCGAGGCAGTGCGTGCGCATCTGCTCGAGCGTGCGGGGGAAACAGCCGCGGCGCGCGAGTCCTACCTGTGGGCTGCGAAGATGACCGCGAGCGTGCCCGAGCAGCGCTACCTCGCATTGCGAGCGGCTCGACTGCTCCACCTCGAGCCGGCCACTGACCCAGCTGACTGACCCCCGCGGTTCGCCACCCGGTGAGGTGCCACGCCTAGGCTGGCGACCATGGATCCGCTCCAAGAGTTGACGTTCGAGCTGCCAGCCGTCCGGGTGCCGCCCTTCGGAGAGCTGGCCGCGGCCGCGCGTGCTTGTGGGCGCCTTGAGGGGATACGGCGCCTCGCTGAATGGACGGGGGAGCGGCGGGTCACGAAGGCAGGCAACCTCACGGTCGCCGACGCGCGGAGCGCAGTACGGGAACTCGGCCTGCCGGATCATCCTGGAGCTCGGACAGCCAAGGCGTTCCCGGAGCTGAATGAGCTGTGGAGCCTTGCCGGCGATCTCGCGTTGCTTGAGGTGGACGCCGGGAGAGCCGGACCTGGCCCGGAGCTGGGCAAGGATGACGATCGCGCGATCGTCGAACTATGGATCGACCTGCTGTCGCTGACCCTGCAGGGCGGGCTGGTGTTTCCCGATGACGAGGCTCGGCAGATGCCGCTGCTGATGCGGCTGTACATCGACACTCGCGGCGTCACCGTCGCTGAGCTCGTGACGCACGTACTCGCCGCGACCACCGGTCTGGAGGCCGATGCGCTGACCAAGACGTTGTCTTCGGTCGTCAGCGGACCTGGGTTCGAGCAGGCTTTCGAGCCGATCATCCGACGGCAGCTGGATGGGCTGGAGGCTATTGACGCGGTGGCCTTCGACGGTGATCGTGTCCGCTTCACCCACCTGGGCAGATTCGGCCTGGTCAGCTGGTTCGAGGAGCGTGGATTCCGTGCGCCGTACGTGAGCGACCTGGCCGACGCGACCGTACAAGTACTGCTTGACCTCGGCCTGACGCAGGACCCGGACGAGCTCTTCAGGGACTGGCTGGCGGTGCTCGGGCCCGAGGTTGCGGCCGAGCTCATCCTGGAGCACGCCCGCGGTGGTTCGCCTGAGCATCGCGTCGTTGCTTTCGGCATGCTGAACCAGCTGGGCCCGAGCGCGGAGAAGGGCGTGCGGGCCTGCCTCGACGATCGCGACCTCCGCCCTCACGCGAATGCCTGGCTAGCCGCCCGCGGTCTGCCGGCGGAGCAGTCCACGCTGGACGACCTGCACCGGGTCTTCATCGACATGGTCGCCACAGATCTGGACGGCGACCCGCGATCCGTGCGGGAAACGATCCGCGGGCTGGCCGACGAGGCGGAGTACGACGCAGCCTTGCTGTTCGAGGGCCTCTGGCAGTGCGAGCACCCTGCCACGCTTGCGGTGCTCGACGCGCTGGCCAGCTACCACCCGGACCAAGATGCGGCTCGCGCTGCGCAGAAGTCCGCGATGCAGGCTCGCTCGTTGACTGGCGATGCGGAGCCCGCCGCCGATCCGACGTAGTGGATCGATCAGTTTTGAAGAAGCCGCCGTGGCGGGCTGCTGCCTAGCATGAGGGTCATCACATCGCGACTCACGGGGAAGGAATCCCGCAATGACTGACTCGAAGAAGCCCGCCAAGACCGCTGCGACGACCGAGAAGAAGTACGACGGATTCACCGAGGAGGAGCGCGGCGCGATGAAGGAGCGCGCCAAGGAGCTGAAGTCGGCCGGGAAGAAGGCGGACGAGGAACAGGCCGTGGTCGAGAAGATCGCCGAGATGTCGCAACCGGATCGCGGCCTGGCCGAGCAGCTCCACGCCATCATCAAGGACAACGCGCCGGCCCTCTCGCCGAAGCTCTACTACGGGATGCCGGCGTACGCCAAGGACGGCAAGGTCGTCTGCTTCTTCCAGCCCTCGGCGAAGTTCAACACGAGGTACTCCACGTTCGGCTTCAACGACACGGCGAACATCGACGACGGCACCATGTTCCCGACCGCCTTCGGCCTGACGAAGCTGACCCCCGCCGACAAGGCAAAGCTCACCGCTCTCATCAAGAAAGCAGTCAGCTGAGGGTTCTCTGGTGACCCTTAGAGCCCGAGGTCGCGGAGGAACTCCGGCTTGTAGGCCTGCATCACCACGTACCGCGGGTCGGGCGTCTCGACACCCTCATAGCTCGGCTCCGGGGCGTTGGGGTCCTCCGGAACGCTCGGATCCGTCCACTCCTGCTTGTGGTGGCTCCACCGGGTCAGGGTGAAGTCCGCGCTGAGGTGATCGTTGGTGACGACCTCGCGAACCGTCTTCTCGGCCTCGCGAGCATCCTCTTCGGTGTTCGCGTAGATCAGCATCCGCGACCCGTCCCGAGTCACCGTCACCTGGCTCCCGAGCCGCTTGCGCGCATCCTCATCCAGATCCAGTGCCCGCAACCGCTCCCAGAACGACAACCCATGCTCAACATCGTTGAGCTCAACCTCTACGCGGTACTCGTCAGCCATGAACCACACCCTACCGACCGTCATGCTCCAAACATCCGTGGGTAACGGATGTACTGCACGCGTGCCGCGGGAGATACTCGCGGCGTGAGCCCGTCGATCCGTCGCTGGGCCAGCGGAGTCCTCCTGAGCGCGGCGCTTATCGCCACGATCACCGCGGTGATCGAGGCGCTGTCGCCACGCGTCCCGGCCCTGGGTCTGGGGATCCTCTACCTGTTCGCGGTCGTCCCCATCGCACTCAGGTACGGCGCATGGGCGGCGGCAGCTGTGTCGGTGGTGAGCGTGGCCGTATTCGACTACCTGTACCTCGCTCCGAGGTACAGCCTCAATCCAGGTTCCTGGGAGCAGGGGGAGGTGCTTCTGGCGTACCTGGTGTCGACCTTGGCGGTGGGCCAACTGACGGCGCGGGCGCAGCGCTTAGCGCAGCGCTTAGCGCGGCGATCGGCGCGGCTTGCGGACGAGCGCGCCGCCCTGCGACGGGTAGCGACGCTGGTTGCCCGCCGGGTCCCGCCATCCGACGTGTTCGAGGCGGTCGCGCGTGAGGTCGGTCTGCTCCTGGATGTCGACGTGACTCACCTGGCGCGCTACGAGCCCGACGGGACGGCTACGGCAGTGGCGGCCTGGAGCTCCGCGGGGGATCACATAGCGGTGGGGGCGCGGGTCGATCTCAAGGGTGAAAGCGTCGCGGTGCGGGTGTTTCGCACCGGGAAGCCCGCGCGGATCCACGGCTACGAGCACGTTCCCGGGCCCGGGGCGGCAATGGGCCGGGAGATGGGGCTGCGCTCGTCGGTTGGCGCCCCGATCATGGTCGACCTGGCCCTCTGGGGGGTGATGATCGCCTCGTCGAAGCACGACGGATCGCTCCCGGCGGACACGGAGGCGAGGATCGCCGCTTTTACGGAACTGTCGGCGACGGCGATCGCGAACGCGGAGAGCCGGGCGAGGCTGACCCGGCTGGTCGAGGAGCAGAAGGCATTGCGCCGGGTCGCGACCCTGGTGGCGCAAGGGGTGGCGCCGGAGAAAGTGTTCACGGCGGTCATCGAGGAGGCCGGGCGCCTGGTGCCCGTCGAGTTCGCGGCGATGGCCCGCTACGAGTCCGACGACACGTTCACCGTCATCGCCACCTCGAGCGCGGTCGGCGACGCGTTCCCCGTCGGCGGCCGGTGGCCCATTGGGGGAAACAACGTCACCACCATCGTCTTCGAGACGAGCCGCTCGGCCCGGATCGACGACTATGCCGATGCGTCCGGTCCGGTTGGGGTCGCCGTCCGGAACGACGGCGCCAGTTCAGCAGTCGGGGCCCCGATCGTCGTCGATGGCCGCCTCTGGGGTGTGACGGCCGCTCACTCGAGGCCGGGGCAACAACTGCCTGCGGACACCGAGTCGCGCCTTGCGTCCTTCACCGAGCTCGTGGCGACGGCGATCGCGAACGCCGAGAGCCGAGCCGATCTCGCCGCCTCCCGCGCCCGAATCGTCGCCGCCGCCGATGATGCACGGAAGCGGATCGAGCGCGATCTGCACGACGGCACCCAGCAGCGACTCATCTCGCTCGGGCTCGAGCTGCGCGCCGCGCGGGCGATAGTGCCCCCGCAGCTCGGTGAGCTCGAAGGCGGCTTGTCGCAAGTTTCCGAGGGACTGACGAGCGTCTCCGACGAGCTGCGAGAGCTCGCCCGCGGGATCCACCCAGCGATCCTGTCCGAAGGGGGTCTGGGGCCGGCAATCCGAGCGCTGTGCCGCCGTTCGGTGATACCGGTGGAGCTCGACCTGCACGGCGACCGACGACTGCCGGAGCCGGTCGAGGTCGCGGCGTACTACGTGGTGTCGGAAGGGTTGACCAACGCTGCCAAGCACGCGAACCCATCGGCCGTGAAGGTCTCTCTCGACACGCAGGACACCACCTTGCAGCTGGCCATCCGCGACGACGGAATCGGCGGAGCCGACCTCAGCGACGGATCCGGACTGGTCGGCCTCAAGGATCGAGTCGAAGCCCTCGGCGGCACCTTCCGAGTCACCAGCCCCGCCGGCAACGGCACCAGCCTGCACATCAAGGTCCCGCTCGAAGCCCAGGACACCGCACCAGAGCCCGCACCGTAAGGCGGTCCACAGGGGCCAACAAACCAGCCATAGCCGCCCAGGCGATCCACGGGTCACCCGACTTGCCAGTTCAATCCTTCTTCGCAGCGGACGCGTCGACGCAGACGATTCCCTGGTTGCCGTCCTGGTCGGCGATCACGGTGAGCGAGGGCGCGTCGCTGTCATCGACGACGGTCCCACCCGCGGCGACGGCAGCGGCGATCCGTTGCTCGGCCACCTCGGGCGCCACATAGATCTCGATGTGGAACCGCTGACCCGGGGCCTCGTGTTCGTCGGCGTCCCCGAACCACAGGTTTGGCACCCGTCCCGTGGCATCCCGGATCTCGTCGCCGGGGGTCCCGCGGCCCTGGGCATCGGCGTTCCCGGTCAGTAAGGCGGCCCACACCGGGGCGATGGTCGCGGAACGCGCCGTGTCGAGGCCGAGCTCGATGTCGCTGACCGAGGCCGGGTCAGCGTCGACCTTGTGGTCAACGGCGATCTCGGTGATCCGTCGCGCGAGGTCGACGTCCTGCTGGGTCACCCATTCAACAACGTGTTCGGTGCCTTCGTCGTCGCGGTAGATGGCGTCGTCGCTGACCAACTTGAAGTCGACATGCCCCTTACCGATGGACACACTCGGGTGGTGGCCGAGCACGTCGCCCGCCTCACCCACCGCGGCGACGAACCGTGCGCCGATGCCGAAGTCGTCGATCACGTAGCGCGCATGCAGTCCCTGGGCCAGCTTGCGCCAGTCGGTCAGGTTCGCCTCGGCGATCTGTTCGCCCTTCAGCATGTCCATGGACGGGGACCATATCCCCGAATCAGCCCACGGCACTAGCGCAATGAACAACCGGATCTGCCGCAATCCGGGCCTCCGACTGCCTCCCATGCTGCCGACTTATCGCTGCCGGTGTTCATGCACTCGCCCACCAGTTTGCTTTCCCGTCCTGAACTACTCTCGCCTTGTGATTCTTGAAGACGTCTGGGCAGACAACTGGCGAGCTTGCGTGGCGCTGGAGGTGGACGAGCCGCAGTTGGAGTTTGTTGCGCCCGTAGCCAACTATCTGGCCCTCTGCGCCTATGGGGACAGTCCGTGGCAGCCTCTCGCCGTTCGGGCCGGCGAGGAGGTCGTCGGATTTGTGATGTGGGGCGTCGATCCCGACGACCAGAGTTTCTGGATTGGCGGACTGGTCATCGACCGTCGGCATCAGCGGCGGGGATACGGCCGAGCGGTGGTCGCTCAACTGCTCGAACGGGCTGCGTCGGATGGGCATCGGCAGGCGGCGCTGAGCTACGACCTGCGGAACACGGTGGCGCGGTCGCTCTACGCAAGCATGGGATTCGTCGAGACCGGTGAAGTCGACGATGACGAGACGGTAGCTCGCAAGCCGCTCAAGTAGATGCGGCAGATATTCGAGCTGCACCGGGGGAGAGTCATGCCGCCACCCGGTTGGCGCCACAGCACTTCTTGTACTTCGTCCCCGACCCACACCAGCACGCCTGATTCCGTCCAGGAGGCCAGTCGACACCTTCGCCCTCGTACGAGGCTGCCACGGACCGGAACTGAGTCATGTGCTTGACGTTGTTGTAGACGGCATCCTCTACAACCACCCAGCTGTGCAAGGTGTGCGGTACGACGACGATCCGGCTGGCCACGTCCGCTTGGAGTACGCGTTCGACATCCTCGAAGTATTCGTTCTCTTCCTTACCTATGACGTACCTTGCCCATCGGGCGTGCACGTTGGTGAATTCGCCGCGAGATAAGCATTGCAACCGTCCTTCGATCACCGTCGGCTCAGCCAGAAGCTCGTACAGAGGGGCTGCCTTGTCCTCCGACTCGTCCTCACCCATCTCGGCCAGCAGATCAGCGTCGTCGAGCGGGATGCCCATCCTCCACTTCAACCTCCGCTGGCCCGCCCTGACATCTCGGGCCCAAGAAGGTCCGTTGGGAATGGCAAGCTCCTCCTCGGTAAGGCAGGCCGTCGCGGCCCTGTACCAGTACAGAGCGTCACCCAGGTCGCCTCGCTCCTCGAGTAACTCAGCAGCGCTCAGCCAGGGCAGACTGAAGATCCGTCCTTCCAGCATCACCGCGGCCAGTTCACCCCAGGCTTGGTCGTCCTCGCCTTGGTCGAACAGATGCTCGGCGTAGGAGACATGCGCAAAATCGCCAGCCATGCCGCCGTCACTGATCAACTGCTGCCAGATCGCCACCGCCGGTTCCGGCCGGCGGTTCTGGAGGTGGTCCTGGGCAGCATCCAGCAGGTCAATGGCTCGATCGACCTCCGGGTCGGTCCTGTTGGTGCGGAGCTCGTCCGCCATCGGGTCATCCATGCCGGAGAAGATATGAAGTTCTGCCCCCTCCGCCGCGGTCTTCTCGGAGGCTGTGGATAAAGCGCAACTCTCTCGTTTCAGGAATCGGTAGGCAGACCGTCCGCGCGTGCCGGGAGGGGCCCGGGGACCTGGCGCGTCTCGACGATGCCGAGCCAGATTGCCCAGGCGGGGTAGGCGATGTAGATGCCAAGCCAGCCGAGCTCTCCGATCCAGATCCAACTGGGCGCGGTCTCCATGTCGTCGTAGCGGAGAAGAATCCCGGGCACCATGACGACGCCGAGAGCCATCAGCGCACCAGCGAGGACCCCCAGTGATCGGAGTCGTCGGGGCCAGGAGACGGCCTGAGCGTTGCTCCGGTTGATGGTCACGAGCCACGCCCCGATTCCGGCGAACCCGACGCTCGACACGAGCCCGGCGAGGAAGAAGCCGGTCGCCTCGGACATCACGAGCGCTGATCCGACCACGGTGATCCCTGCGCCGACGACCGCAGTACCGACGGCTAGGTCGCCGACGCGGCCCGCAAGATGCCGCCGGAGCCGCCAGGCAAGGACCGCGCTCAGCACGCCGGTCGCAGCGTTGCCGACATCGTTGATCGCGCCGAACGGACCTTCCACGATGAAGTACGTCGTGAGGAGAACCGCGCTGCCGGCGGCAGTGACGCCCACGGCGACGGCCAGCCGTCCCGTGTCTCGACTTTCCTGGCCGCCCATACCTGCCCCCTCGCCGAAGTGCACCTGCAGTTGGAGTATTATTTGGCTGCCACCCACAGTCAATAGAATGGCCCAAGGAAGTCGGATGCCTCGTCCCTACAATCTCGGCCGGCGCGCGACCCCGAAGGCCGAGAACCGGTCACGGATCGTCGACGCCGCCCTCGAGATCTATCGCGACCGCGGCCTGGCCGCCGCGTCCAACCTCGCGATCGCGCGGGCGGCGGACGTCGCTCCGGCCACGGTGCGAAACCACTTCCCGGAGCAGGGTGACCTGGCCCAAGCGGTATTCGAGGCGATGCTCGCCGAGCTCCGGATCCCGACAGCGGAGATCTTCAACGGTCTCAAGAGCTTTCGCGATCGCGTCGAGCGGCTGGCCCGCGAACTGGCCGCCTTCTACGAGCGAAGCCAGCCCTGGTGGCGCGCGTACGAGCGAGAGCCGGAGCTGATCCGCGCGTGGGGAGGCGGGGTCGACCAGTACTACGGCGACGTGGATCGCCTGATGCGTACTGCGCTCGGCGAGCTGTCGTCGGACGAGCGGTCAATGGCGGTCGTCGCATCGGTTGTCGGGCCGCCCACGTTCTTCGCCCTCAAGGAACGCGGCCTCAACGCAGACGAGGCCGTCGGCTTGACGCTTGAGCTCGTGTTTCCCTGGCTCGAACGGCGTCGCGACGAGCTGACTGCCGGGACCTGATGCAGCCGCCCCACGCGGCAATCCGACACAGCGCGATCAGACCCGGGTCCATCTCATTCGGTGAGATACACGACAGGAGAATCGGCTCGGTTCGACCACATATACTTCTTAGTCATGGAGCTAAGGCATCTCGAACACTTCGTCGCTGTGGCCGAGCAGAAGCACTTCACCCGGGCCGCCGAGGCGATGTCGATCTCGCAGTCCGGTCTGTCGGCCTCGATCCGTGCCCTCGAGCGTGAGCTCCATGCCTCCCTCTTCGTCCGCAACACCAGGAGCGTCGAGCTCACCGAAGCCGGTCGGGCTCTCCTCTGCGAAGGCCGACGAACCCTCGCCTCTGCCGAAGCCGCGAAGGACGCCGTTGCTGCGGTTCAAGGCCTGCTCCGTGGCCACCTGACCGTCGGGCTAGAACAGTGCTTGGGCGTTGTCGACGTACCGGCTCTCCTTGCAAAGTTCCGTTCGGCGTACCCGGGCGTCGAGATCGACGTACGCCAGGCCGGCTCGATGCCCATGCTCGACGAGCTCGCCTCAGGCCGCCTAGACGTCGCCTTCGTGGCGACCGCCGGCAACCCGATCGACGGCCTTGACCTTCGCCCGCTGTCCACCGAGTCGATGGTCCTCGTGTGCTCGCCCGACCACCGCCTGGCCAAGGCCGCTGTGGTCTCGCTCGATGAGCTCGCGGGGGAGTCCTTCGTCGACTTCGACCGCACCTGGGGCGCCCGCGCCATCTCCGACCACGCCTTCGCAGCAGCCGGCGTCGCTCACCCCGTCACCATCGAGGTCAACGACGTCCACACCCTGCTCGCGTTGGTCTCCCACAACCTTGGCGTAGCCCTGGTCCCCGAACGCATCGCCGCCAAAAAGGGCGACCACCAAACCATCCCACTGACCCCGGGATCCGCTTCCCCCTGGCAGGTCTCAGTAGCCGTCCCCACCGGCCCCGCCGCCAGCCTCACCGCCGACGCCCTAATCGGCATGCTCCCTACCACCCGCACTTGATGCTCTGGTACGCCGGGCGTCGGAGCATCAACCGTCCCTTACGTCCGAAGAAGTGGCGACACGTCTCTCCAGTTCGTCGGACGCAAGGGGAGGATCACCATGGCCGGGACTGCGGTTCGTAACGACTAGAGGTTCGTGTCGCGGCCGAGTTGATTGAGCTCCGCTCGGTAGCGCTCGTTGTCGACGTCCTGCTGACCCATCATGCTGGCGTGCAGTTGCGTCATGACCACAGCGCCGATGGCGTGCAGGATGTCGTGTCTGTCCTCGCCGAGGTCACGGAGCCTGCGGGCGGCCTGCCACGCCTCGGGCGGGTCGTCGTCCCACAGTTGGTTCGCGACGAGCTCGTGCATCGCGAGGTGTAGCCGCGGGTTCACTCCGTCGATCTCGTCCTCGAAGCCGGGATCGGCGAGGGCTTCGTGGTACTCCGGATGTTCGCCCTCGATCAGGATCGCGCGTTCGTCAGGGTCATTCGGATCCAGCCGCGGGTAGTCGTCGTCACCGATGCGGGTGCCGAAGTACGGCATTGTGAACATTCGTCGCTCGATCGCGTCCTGCAGGTCTTCGGCGCTCTCCGACTTGGGGAGCCCGGCCAGCAGCGTGCGTCCGACCGACATGTTCCCAACGTCGTTGTAGGCTTCGTCGAATTGCTCGGCACACGTCCGGGCGACGTCGAGAACCCCGTCCAGTGCGACCGACGGCAGGCCTTGTCGGGACCCTGCCCACCTGATCCACGCCGGCATCACCCGTGGCATCAGGGCCCGGTCATCGGGCTCCAGGACGACCTTCTTGGGTAGCCAGCCGAGCATGAAGATCTCGGTCTTGGCTGGGCTCACCCGGAGGACCTTGCCGCCGTCGTAGTCGGCGCCGTAGTCCACGATCAGTCGCACGCAGTATTCGAGGCCGTCGCCGGATGGGAGGTCTGCCGCTTCAGGCGAGGCGAGGAACTCTCGCACCACCTGATCGCGCGCGTTGTCGTTGATCTCAGCCGGCTCCGTGCGTGAGGATGATTCAGGAAGTTCCCGCAGCCGAGCTAGCGCAAGGGCTCGCAGTTCGGCGAAATCGGTCGAGACTTCTGGCTGCATGGTCATGTCGGTGGCGGCGAAGGCATCCTCGAGCAACCGCCGTGCTTCGGCCGGATCGAGCTCCGTGAAGAGCGCGGTTCCGTCGCTGTCCGCCGCCGTCTCACGCATCATGGCAACCACCTGCTCGATGTCGTCGGCAAGCAGGATGTCCTGCGCCCAGCCGCCGAGATGGTTGAAGTCCACCATGATCGAGAGCCCATGCGTGCGACCGGCCCGCTCGAAGGAACAGAGCACATTGGCCGAATCGCCGTACACGTCGCTCAGCGTCCAGCAGCCGCCGACGCGCAGTTGGTCCAGCGTCGCGGACCAGTTCGGCTCGGGCGCACCATGCGCGACCAGGTCGTGGACAACCTCGCGCGCCTGCGCGGCCAGGTCTGGTGTCGGTGCGACCGACACCGTTGCACGGGCCAGCGCCAGCGCGCCGACTACCCCCGTACTCCGGCGTGCCTCCTCGACGAGGTCCACGAGCGGTTGATAGTCGTCTTCACCGTGCTCGGCAGCCTTCCAGCCATGGCCGCACAGCATCGAGACCTGCAATTCTGCTTCGAGCGCATCAGCCTCGACGCCGTCGCGGCCGAACTGCGCAAAGAGCTCGCGCAACGCCTTGTCTCGTCCCGCCACGGCGTGGAGCCTGCGCGAGGACTGCTGCTTGCGCTGCTTCTTGCCCGGTTTGCTCCGGCCACGGCTTTTCGGCATGGCCCAACTCTTGCAACTTCACCGTGCCGTGGCAAAACCCGGGATCCCGGAACAGGTCGTTCAGCGGCGGGGCAGACTGCCTGGTGTCTCACGGTCGGCGGTAGCGTTGCCCGCATGGCGCGCGACCACGAACCGTTGTCCCCGGCCGGGCAGGCTGAGTTGTTGGAGCAGTTCAAGGCGAGTCTGACCGGCTTGAGTTCCGACGAGCTCCGCGGACTGCTTCCGCAGATTCTCGGTGCCGCCGCGATGCCAGGGGTGGAT
>Ga0193717_1000701_pt1 | contig 21335 bp, 20 predicted proteins | sample U2c2metaG_FD_145900 | JGI IMG/M metagenome (GOLD analysis project Ga0193717, IMG submission 145900) | Soil microbial communities from a riparian zone of the East river system, Colorado, United States - U2c2 | ecosystem: Environmental > Terrestrial > Soil > Riparian zone | place: USA: East River...
ATCTCTCGCACGGGTGGCCTGTTGTGGGCGCGCCTGCGGTCGAGTGCTCTGAGCCTGAGTACGAGTTCTTGGAGTGCGAACGGCTTGGTGAGGTAGTCGTCGGCGCCGAGCTCGAACCCGGAGGCCTTGTCGTCGAGACGGTCGGCGGCGGTGAGCATCAGGATCGGCATGCCGCTACCGGAAGCGACGATGCTTTCGGCGATCTCGTCACCGGAGGGCCCGGGAATGTCGCGGTCGAGGACGGCGATGTCGTAGGCGTTGACGCTGAGCAGCTCAAGAGCGGTGTCGCCGTCACCGGCGATGTCGGCGGCGATCGCCTCCAGGCGCAGCCCATCGCGGATGGCCTCTGCCATATAGGGCTCGTCCTCGACGACCAACACACGCATCATCCGATGCTACGAGCAGGCGCATATCGTCGTCATATCGAAAACCACGTACGTGGTGGCAACACCCCGCTGCCTTGACTTGCGGCATGAGTCAAACAACAGCTCGCCGCACCCGATCGGTGGCGTCCTCGGCCGTCCGGCGCGCCCTCGGCAAGGCACATGGCGCTGTCCCCGACCCCGTGCCGGTCTTCGATGACGAGACTCCGGCCGTGGCCAACCTCGCTCCCGAGCTGCTCGGTGCCCTGCGCCGAGCCGCGACCGATGCCGAGGCCGACGGGGTCGAGTTCGTCGTCAATGGTGGCTGGCGTTCCCCGGCGTACCAGGAACAACTACTCCGCGAGGCGGTCGGGAAGTACGGCTCGGAAAAGGAAGCTGCCCGATGGGTGTCCACTCCGGACACGTCTGCCCACGTGTCGGGGGACGCGGTCGACATCGGACCCTCCGACGCCAGGGCGTGGCTGTCCGAGCACGGTGCCCGGTACGGGCTGTGCCAGATCTACCGCAACGAACCCTGGCACTACGAACTGCGCCCCGAAGCCATCGACGGCGGCTGCCCGCCGCCCATGTACGCCGACCCTACGCACGATCCGAGGATGCGGCAGTGACCAGGGCAACACAGAAGGTTCGCCATCGCCCCGTTCAAGCAGGCGACCCTGGTGCTGCGCGCGGTCAGTCGGCCGTCCGGTTGAGTGATGGTCCGAACATGGCGTAGACGGCCGTGCCGCTGACTCCCAGCACGGCCGCCGCGACAGTGGCCGCCGCGGTGCCGGGCGGTTGCACCGGCCACGTGAGCAGTGCGGCGCCCGGCTCGGGTGCCGCGAGGGCGGTGGTCATGGCGACGGTCGTCCACGCCATGGGTAGGCACCAGGCCAGGCCGCCGCCGAGCAGGGTCGCGCCGAGTGCGGCCACGCCGGTCAGGCCGATTCCGTTGCGTATCAACAACTCGGTGGCAACCAGTGGCTGATCGACCCACTGGAAGGCGACGAGTGCGCCGATGGCGAGCACGCCGATCGTCGCCACGTGGACGGTGCGTCGGATCGGCCAGCACACCGCCGCGGTGCGGTCCAGTGCCGGGTCGGCGCCGGCCAGGCCGGTGGCCGCCACGGCCGCCACGGTGGCGACCGCGAACAGCACGAGTTGGTGCCGCATCATCATCGAGCCGCTGCCGGTGGCGAGGAGGCCGAGCGCGACGACACAGGTCAGTGCCGCCGCGACCGTGCCGGGCACCTGTCGGGACCGGACGTAGAGCGTCAGCCACCTCATGGCGCGACCAGGATGTCGAGCAGGTCGACCGCGGGGTCGCAGTCGAGTGCCGCGTCGCGTAGCTCGGCGACCCTGGCGCGTTGTGCTGTCTCGGGCAGCGCGCGGAACGTCCGCCAGACCCTCTGGACCGCCGCACCCTCGGTCGTCGGCATCTCCCGGTAGTAGGGCAGCGGCGCCAGTTCCCCGGTGAACCACGCGGCGGCGACGGTCCTCGCCATGGCCATCCTGGTGGTCACCGCCCAGCGGTAGGTCTCCTCGGAACCGTCGACGCACAGCGGGGTGCCCGCGCCGGCCAGCACGCTGAGCCGGATGTCGGCGGGATCATCGAGCGCCTCGCTGCCGCGGACGCCGTCGCCGAACAGGGACACCGCCACGACACCGTCGCGCGGCCGCTCGTCGGCCAGTTCCTCGACCGAGGTCGGCGCGTCGGGGAGTTTCGCGAGCAGGGCCAACGCCTCCCGCGCCGGTCCGGCGAACCGGGCCAGCTCGGCCTCGTGCGCCCTGGTCACACAGACCCGTCCGTCCTGTTCGTCGCACACCATGGCGACCGCGTCCCGGTCGGCGACGTGACTGTCCTGTTGGGACAGTACGGGTACGGTGATCGCGAGCCCGAGCACCACCGGCAGCAGTGCGGCGAGCCGCAGCCTGGCCTGGTTCGCGGCGAGCAGGCCGAAGCCGGTCGCGGCGATCGCCGCGAACCACAGTGCCTGTACGAGCGTGACCGGCACCGACACCGTGGTGAACACGGTGATCTCCGGCGCCTCGATGGTCGGCGTCAGCCATTCCGGCCAGCCGCTCTGGATCAGTGAGATCTGGACCGCCACTCCGCCGACGGCCAGCACCGGCGGGGTCAGCAGCGACGGGACCAGCCTGCCGAGTCCGGCGCCGAGCAGCACGGCGCCGAGATACGCGAGCAGCCCGACGGCCGCGACCGGCACCCACTTCACGTGGAAGTAGCTCGCGGTCAGCGCCACCTGGACACCCCCGACGACCAGCACCACGACGAAGGCCCCGGCCAGTCCGATGGCGAGCGCGCCCGCGGTCGGGAGCACCCGGCGCCACGCGGACCGCGGCGTGCTCGACAGCAGTTCCCGCACGCCGGCGCGACGATCACGCAGGCCGTGCCACGCACCGGCACCGAGCAGCAATGGCCAGAGAAAGACGCCGAGGTAGCGGACCCACTGTGCGAGGCCGGTCCACTGCTCGTGCCACGGCGCGGTGCCCTTCCACCACGGGCCGGACATCCCGTAGAGCATGCCGACGGTGAACAGCAGCACCCCGACGCCGATCACCGGGGCCGCCGAGCGGCGCAGTTCGGTTCGCAGAATCATCAGCCCGCCGCTCCCTTGCGTGCGAGCAGCGCCGAGTAGCCGCGTTCCATCGGGCTGTCGCCCGCGTCGGCCGCGGTGCCCGCGGCGGCGAGTTCCGTTGCGGCGCCCTGGAAGACGACCCGGCCGTTGTCGAGCAGGATCACATCACTGCACGCCGCGGCCACGTCCTCGACGAGGTGGGTGGACACGACGACACAGGTGTCCTCGGTGAGGTCGCGGAGCAGTTGACGAAACTGCATGCGCTGCGCGGGATCCAGGCCCGCGGTCGGTTCGTCGAGCAGCAGGATCGCCGGGTCGTTGACGATCGCCTGTGCGATGCCCGCGCGGCGGACCATGCCGCCGGACAACGTCTTCAGCTTGCTGTCCGCGCGGTCGGTCAGGCCGGCCCGCTCGATCGCCCGCTGGACCGCGCCGGGGATGTCGACCTTCGGCATCTCCTTGAGCCAGGCCATGTACTCGACGAACTCGCGCACGGTGAACCGGCGGTAGAAGCCGAACTCCTGTGGCAGGTAACCAAGTCGTCTGCGCACCTCGCGCACGTCGGCGCCGCCGAGCAGGTCCAGCTCGCCGCTCGCCGGGCGCAACACCGTTGCCAGCGCCCGAATCAGCGTGGTCTTGCCAGCGCCGTTGGGGCCGAGCAGACCGTGCACGCCGGTCGCCAGCGACAGGTCGACGCCGTCGACGGCCATTCGCCGGCCCGCCCGCACCCGCAGGTCCGTGGCCGCGATCTCCCACGGGTAGGTCCTCGGTGCGACCTCCGCCGCGTCCACCACACGCGCCATCGTGCTGTCTCCTTTGTCGTTCATCGAAGGTCGAGTCGGTTGAAGGCGCCACCGCGCAGCCACACGACGCACGCGCCGAGGACGAGGACCGCCGCCCAGACGCCGAGCCCCGCCGGCTCGAGCACGGCGGGCGGCCGGGCGGCGACCAGGCTCGGGCCGACCACGATGGCCGACCAGCCGGCCACCAGCCCGATCGCGGCCCGCCGCATGCCGACGAAGCCGCCGAGTGCGAGGGTGGCCACGGTGAAAGCAAGGCAGGGCAACAACCAGCGCACCGGTGAGAGCCAGGTTGTGACCGCCAGCAACGGGATCACCACGACCAGCACCGCCACGGTGCGGCGCAGCAACAGGTACAGCCCGGCGCGTGGCGTCGCGGCCACCAGCTCGTACGCCGGGTCCATGCCGCGGCCCCACGCCGCGGCGACTCCCGCGACGGGCGCGATCGGTGCGATCAACAGCACGAGCGACGGGTAGCTGTTGTTGATCGTCAGGTCGGCGACCAGCGCCATCAGCGTGACGAGCACGGTCATCGCGAGCCAGGGCACCATCGCGGGCGACGCCCAGGTGGCGAGCCACCGTCTGCGCCGGCCGGCGGGCACCGCGCTCGTCGCGGGTTCGACCGCCGCCCAGACCTGGTCGAGGAGCGGGGCCACCGACGCGTGTTCGACGACCTTCGCGCGACACTCCGCACAGGACTCCAGGTGCACTTCCACCGCCCACTCCACCTCGGCCGCGATGCCGGTGTCGCCGGCGACATACCGCCGCACCAGCGCCGTCGACGCGTGCCATTCGGTCGTCATGACAACGCCTCCCGCATCGCGAGCCGCGCCCGCCGCGCCCTCGTCTTGACCGTGCCCTCCGGCACCCCCAGCAACACCGCGGTCTCCCGTACCGTCAGCCCGTCGACGACCATCGCGCGCAGGACCTGCCGCAGCTCCGGTGCGAGCCGGTCGAGGGCGAGGCCGACGTCGTCGCCGACCACCTCGCCGAGCACCTCGTCCTCGGCGGCGGGCGCGACCACCTCGGCGGCCAGCGGGACCGCCGCGTCCCGTGCTCGCCTGCGGAACGCGTCGATCAGCCGCCGGGCGGCGATCGTCCACAGCCAGCCGACCGCGGTGCCGTTCACCGACTCACCCGCGAAGCTGCCCGCCGCGCGCCACACCGCGAGGTAGGTCTCCTGCATCACCTCGGCGACGATCTGCTCGTCGGCACATCGCCTGCGTAGCCGCACCGCGAGCCACGGCGCCGTGCGCCGGTAGAGCTGTTCGAACGCCGCCCGGTCGCCCCTGGCGACCCGGCGGACCAGCTCCTGTTCGTCGGCCGTCTTCCGCATACCAGGCAAGACGATCAGCCCGCACCACAGGTTCTCGCGTCGATGTGGTCTGCGTCACACGGGCGATGGCCAGTTTCTGAGCGGCACCTCGAGGGCGTCCAGGGTGGCTGACCAGGACGCGTCGACCCCGTCGAGCGGACCACGGCGAACCTCGCCGGGTTCCTGCGCAAGGTGGTCAGCCAAGCGTGAGGTCCACGCGGTGCCGGCCGGTCAGCGTGGCGGGGATCGCGTGGTCGGGGCGTGCGGTGCCGTCCACGGTGCACGACGTGACGGCGTTGCCGGCGCCGGTGACCGTGACCTCCAGGGTGAGGTCGCGGTGCGTGAAATCGGACAGTCGCAGGCTGGTGAAGCCGGCCGGGACGACCGGGCGGAAGCGGATCTCGGTGCCGTCGAAGGACATCCCGAAGAGTCCGAAGTGGACCATCGCGAGGTAGCCCGCGGCGCTCCACAGTTGTCGGGCCGAACCGTCCGGTCGCCCGGAGTCGGGTCGGTAGAACTCGTGGTAGGTCGCGGCTCGGCCGGCGAGGTCGGCGAGACTCGCCAGCTCGGCCGCGAACACCGTGACCGCCCCACGTTCGGCCGCCGCCCAACCCCAGTAGCCCTGGACGAACGGCCATACCGTCGCGTTGTGGTAGTAGTACTCGTCCCGTAGCAGCCACGGTTTCCACACCGGGTACGGCGGCCACAGGCACGGCAGCCCGTGCGGGGTCGGGGTTACGGCGCCGAAGACGGCCTCGGCCATGTCGTCGTCCGCCACGCCCCACAGCACCGCCAGCGCGGTGCCGAGGCCTTCCCAGCGGTCGGACGGCCGGCCGGCGGCGTCCTCGTAGTACGCGTAGCGGCCGCGGTCGGGCTGCCACAGTCGCTCGTTGATCGCCAGCTTCAACGCCGCCGCCCTGGCCTCGAACGGCTCCGGGTCCTCGCAGAGCAACGTGGCCGCCCGCGCCGCCAGCGTGTAGCCGCGGTGATGGAGAACGTTGGTGCTCAACGCTTTCGTGGCACCGACCGCCCGCCCGTTGAACGCGTACCGAAGTGGGTAGCCGCTGTTGGACTCCATGAAGCTGGCGCAGCCGAGGAACAGCCCGCCGTCGACGATCTCCCGCTCGGCACGGCGCAGGCTCGCGCGCGTCACGTCATGGCTCCAGCGCAGGAAGTCCAGGTCTCCGGTGGCCGTGTAGCAGGCCCACGCGCCGACGGCGCCCACGATCGAGTCGGTCAGCCGGGGCCAGCCGCCGAAGTGCGCCGCCCGGTCCTGCGCCCAGACGCCGTCGGCTGCCACGCCGCGCAGCGTGGTGGTCGAGACGTCGGGATGCAGCAGCCCGCAGCCGAGGTCGATGGCGTACGAGGCGTCCCGTACCCACACCGTCGGCCAGGACGCGCCCGCGACGAACGCGCCGCCGGACACACTCGCCGCCACGTCCCGGACTGCCATGTCGTAGGCCGCGTCGTAGGTCGCCTGGCCGGAGTCGAGCCTGGGTGCCACCACGCGGCCGAACGATACTGAGGTTCTTCGGCCACCCGTACAACCCGACGCGGGGAACCCCGCGTGACTACGCGGCGCGCGAGGACCAGTGAGGTCAGTGCGCCTTGAGTGCAGTCGCGGTGTAGCCGTGCGCGTCGACTTCCTCGTCGGCCTCAGGGCTCCACCGCAGTGGCATCAGGCCCGGTGAACGCACCTGCCACGGGCCGAACAAGGCCGTGAACTCCTCGGCGCTGCGGCTCAACACCGTGATGCCGGCCTGCTGGAAGAGCGCGATCGCCTCGGCGACGACGGCGGGGTCGAGCGTGTCGCCGCTGGCGTGCGTCGCCGCGAGCATGCTGCCCGCCGCGAGTCGGTCGTGGTACTCGCGCAGCGCGGTGGCCGGGTGGACGGGCCCGTCGTCTGGCAGACAGTGCAGCACGGCGGCGGCCACGACGCCGACCGGCTTGTCGAAGTCGAGCAGGCCGCGCGTGATCTCGTGGTCCAGCACGGCGTCGACCTGGCTGACGTCCGCCGTCAGGACACCGACGTGCTCGTTGCCCGCCGTGCCGAGCCGTACGTGCTCGACGGTGACCGGGTCAAGGTCGACGTACACCACCCGGACGTCCGGGTTCTTCGCCTGCGCGACGGCGTGGCTCGACTGCGGGGTCAGCAGCCCGCAGCCGAGGTCGAGGATCTGCGTGATCCCGGCGTCGACGAACTCGCTGACCGACTGACCGGCGAAGCGCTGGTTCGCCATGGCGAAGTACCGGTAGCCGGGCATGAGTGCGAAAACACGCTGGAGCAGGCTCCGGTCGACCTCCGTGGTGCCGGCCCCGCCGGTCGCGCCGTTGTACACGCGGGCCAGGGCGGGTTGTTCCAGCGAAGGGTCCATGAGCAAGGCTAACCGTCATCGGACGCGAAGCCCGCGCAGGATCACCGCGCTCGGGTGGGAGAGCTGGTCGAGGTCGGCACGGGGATCGCTCGTGTACACCACGGCGTCGGCCGGTGCGCCCGGTTCCAGTCCCGCGAGGCCGAGGTACTTCCTTGCCGCCCACGATGCCGCTCCCAGCGCGTCGTGCGGTCGCATGCCGGCGGCGGCCAGCGCACGCACCTCGTCGCTGATCCGACCGTGTGGCAAGGAGTCCGTGCCGGCGAGCACCGTGACCCCCGCCTCGGCCGCCGCCGCGACGAGGCCGGCGTGCGCGCCCGCGCCGGTGACGTACCACCGCTTGCGCGGGCTGTCCGCGCGGCTCCGCACCGCCGCCAGCGACGACTGCAGCACCGACAGCGTCGGGGTCAGTGCCGTGCCCCGCACCGCCATGGCGGTCACCAGCTCGGGGTCCATGCACATCCCGTGCTCCACCGAGTCGACCCCGGCGGCCACCGCGACCGCGCCGCCGCCCGGCTGCTGGGTGTGGACCGCGAGCCGCCCGCCGACCGCGTGCACCGCCGCCACGGTCGCGGTCAGCACGTCGAGCGGCACCACGTCGTCGTCGATGCCCCAGTCGCCGATGATCTTGGCCCAGCCGGTGCGCGCGGCCTGCGCCGCCGCCGCGTCCGCAAGGCCGTCGAGGCCGGGACGGTGCCCCCAACCCTCGAAGAACTGGCCGTGCTGCGCGATCCACGGCCCGGCGTGCGAGGCGCGGGGCACGTCCGGATCCGTCCCGAACCACGGCGGCGGGTCGCCCGCGAGGCCGGGGGAGCGGATCAGCGCCACGCCCGCGTCGACGTGCTGGTGCAGGTGTTCGCGCAGCAGGTCGTCGTCGAGCGGTTGCCCCACCTCCGCCGCGCCGGGATGCGTGTGCGCGTCGACCAACCCGGGCAGCAGCCACCCCTCGGCGACCAGCTCCGCGCCGGGCACGGGGTCGGTCGTCCACCGGTCGCCGTCCGCGTAGAGGTCGACGTACTCACCGTGCGGCAGGGCATAGCCCCGGACCCGCGTGCTCACGCGCCGCCCCCGAGCCGGAGCGCGAGCGGATGTTCGTAGATCATGGCCAACGTAAACACACGCTGTCCCGCACGGCCAACGGAAACTCGGAGCACACCATGGGCACGCAGGACTGGCGGCACTGGGTGGTTTACCAGGTGTACCCACGCAGTTTCGCCGACTCGAACGGCGACGGCATCGGTGACCTGCGTGGCGTCCTGTCCAAGGTGGACTATCTGCGCCGGCTCGGGGTGGACGTCGTCTGGCTGTCGCCGGTCTACCGCTCGCCCATGGACGACAACGGCTACGACATCAGCGACTACTACGACGTCGACCCGATGTTCGGCACGCTCGCCGACCTCGACGAGCTGATCGCCGTGTTGCACGGGCACGGCATCAAGCTCGTGATGGACCTGGTGGTCAACCACACCTCCGACGAGCACCCGTGGTTCGTCGAGTCGCGGTCGAGCCGGGACAACCCGAAGCGCGACTGGTACTGGTGGCGCGACGCCCGCCCCGGCCACACCCCCGGCACGCCGGGCGCGGAGCCGACCAACTGGGAGTCGCACTTCTCCGGACCGACCTGGGCGTGGGACGAGAAGACCGAGCAGTACTTCCTGCACGTGTTCTCCAACAAGCAGCCCGACCTGAACTGGGAGAACCCCGAGGTCCGCGCCGCGGTCTACGCGATGATGCGGTGGTGGCTCGATCGTGGCGTCGACGGCTTCCGCATGGACGTCGTCAACATGATCAGCAAGGACCTGGCGCTGCCGGACACCACGCCGCGCCCCGGTTCGCGCTACGGGCCCGGTGACCAGCACTTCATCTGCGGTCCGCGCAACCACGAGTTCCTCGCCGAGATGAACCGGGAGGTGTTCGCCGGCCGGGACGCGCATGTCCTGACCGTCGGCGAGATGCCGTTCGTGACCATTGAGGAGGCGCGCCTGTTCACCGACCCGGCACGCCACGAGGTGGACATGGTGTTCCAGTTCGAGCACGTGTCGCTGGACTTCGGCGCGCACAAGTACGACCCTCGGCCGCTCGAGCTGCCCGCGTTGAAGGCGTCGCTCGCGGCGTGGCAGGCGGGGCTCGTCGAACGCGGCTGGAACTCGCTCTACTGGGGCAACCACGACCAGCCGCGCGCGGTGTCCCGCTTCGGCGACGACGGCGAGCACCGGGTCGCGTCGGCGAAGACGCTCGCGACCGTGCTGCACCTGCACCGCGGCACGCCGTACGTCTACCAGGGCGACGAGCTGAGCATGGCGAACTCACCGTTCGTGGCGATCGAGGACTACCGCGACATCGAGGCGCTCAACTACCACGCCGAGGCGGTGGCGCGCGGTGACATCGACCTGCCGGCGCTGATGACGTCGATGGGCCGGATGAGCCGCGACCACGCACGCACGCCGATGCAGTGGGACGCCACCGAGTGGGCCGGTTTCACCGACGGCACCCCGTGGCTCGCGGTCAACCCCGACCACACGACCGTCAACGCGGCCGCGCAGGTCGACGACCCGGACTCGGTGTTCGCGCACCACCAGCGGCTGATCGCGTTGCGCCACAACGATCCGGTGGTCGTCGACGGCGAGTTCGAGCTGCTGCTGCCTGAGCACGAGCGGGTGTGGGCGTTCCTTCGCCGCGGCGCGGCCGCGGACCTGTTGGTGGCGGCCAACTTCAGCGGTGCGCCGGTCGAGGTGACGCTCCCGCTCACCGACGACTGGGCGGCGGCGTCGCTCGTGCTGGCCAACCTGCCGGACACCGTGGCGACTCCGCCGTCTCTGCCGACGGTGACGTTGCGTGCGTGGGAGTCGGTGGTACTGCGGCGCACCCATTGACCACGGTGCGGGTCAGCCCACCGGGCGGGACCTGCGCAGCGCCACCATGCCGATCACCGCGAAGGAGACCACCACGACCGCGCCGATCGCGGCCACCGTGTGCAGTCCGCTGGTGAACGCTTCCCGCGCGGAGCCGAGGAGCGTCGCAGCGAGCCGGTCGTCGAGGCCGCCCGCCGCGTCGACCGCGCCGGCGAGGCTGTCGCGGGCCTGCGCACCCGCGCCCGGCGGGACGACGACCTCGGCGCGGTAGACGGCGGTGCCGATGCTGCCGAACACCGCGATGCCCGTCGCGATGCCGAACTCGGCCATCATCTCCGACATGGCCGACGCGGCGCCCGCCTTGGTGGGCGGCACGGAGTTGATGACCATCTCGGTGCCGAGCACGCCCTGCGGCCCCATGCCGAACCCGGCGACGGAGATGCCGAGTACCACCATGACGACGCCGTTGGTGCTGTCGGCCTGCGTGAACAGCACGATCCCCAGCGCGGCGACCAGCATGCCGAAGCCAAGCACGAACTCCGGGCGCACCCGGCGGGCCAGTCGCGGCGCGATCATCGAGCCGATCGCGACGGCGATCGCCTGCGGCACCAGCGCGAAGCCCGCCTGGGCGGCCGACAGCCCGCCGACGAGCTGGAGGTACTGGCTGACCAGCAGGAACACGCCGCCCATGGTGAGCGCGCCGACCAACATGATGCTCAGCGCGGCGGTGAACGTCCGGTTGCGGAACAGGCTCAGGTCGAGCATCGGGTGGGCCAGCAGCCGCTGCCGCCGCACGAACACCGTGCCGATGGCGAGGCCGGCGACGAGCGCGACGACGTTGCGGATGGCCAGGCCGTCCTTGGCGATGTCCTTCAGCGAGAAGATGACCGGCAGGATCGTGCCGAGCGAGAGCACGACGCTGACGATGTCCAGCCGCCCTGCGTTCTCATCGCGGTACTCCGGCAGCAGCTTCGGCGCGGTGACCAGCAGCAACGCCATGACCGGCACGGCGAGCAGGAACACCGCACCCCACCACGCGACCTCGAGCAGCATGCCGCCGACGACCGGGCCGATCACCATCCCACCCATGAAGCAGCTCATCCACACGGCGATCGCGGTGCCGCGTTGCCTCTTGTCGGTGAACATGTTGCTGATCAGCGCGAGCGTCGAGGGCATCAGCGTCGCACCGGCGATCCCCAGCAGCGCCCGTGCCCCGATGAGCATGGCCGGACTGGTCGCGAAGGCCGCCGCGACCGACGCGACGCCGAACGCCGCACCCCCGATCATCAGGAGCTTCCTGCGCCCGATCCGGTCGCCGAGCGTGCCCATGGTGACCAGGCAGCCGGCGATCATGAATCCGTAGATGTCGATGATCCAGAGCAGCTCGGTGCTGCTGGGGCGCAGATCGGCCGCGAGGTGCGGCACCGCGAGGTGCAGCACGCTCATGTCCAACGACAGCAGCAGCGTCGGCAGCGCCAACACGGCCAGCCCGATCCACTCGCGCCGCCCGGCCAATGTCTCTGTCTCCGCCTGCACACTCATGTCCCCGCCTCGTGCTCGATCGTCGGCTTCGGTCACCAGTACGTCGAACGGGCACGGCACGGATCGACATCGGCCGCGAGAAACCTCGGCGCCGGCTGCGGTAGGTCATCCTTCAACTACTTCTGGCGATGTGTTGCCGAAGTTCGTATTACTTTCGGTGAAAGTACTGCAGGTTTTGGACGAAAGTCTTCACATGGCCGTCATGGGTAGCTAACGTTCGACGCACGCTTCCGGAGCGGTGAAGACAGCAGCCATTCCGTGTCCAGACAACCGGTTCGGTCGTCCGAGCCCGCATCGGCGGGCCGCGACCGACGTGCGAACGCCGCTGCCCCCGGGCGGCATCCTTCCGATCTCGTTAGTTGCGGCGTGGCCTAATGCAGAGAGGTGCGACCCCCATGGACGACAACCAGCACAGACGTAAGCCCTTCACCCGTCGCGATGTGTTCAGGGCTTCGGCCGGTGCCGCCGCGGTGCTCGGTGCGGCTGGTCTGCCGGTGCTGGCCACCGGGACCCCGGCGTTGGCCGCGACCGGCGGCGGTGATCATGGGCACGGCGGCAGGTTGCGGGTGGATCCGCTGGTGCCGGCCGGTAACCGCGGCATCATCCTGTACAGCGTCCGGGACCGGATCACCGCCGCGCCGGACAACAGCGGTGTCCCCTACGGATTCGAGCAGGTCCTGTCGCGGATCGCCGAGATCGGCTACAAGGAGGTCGAGTTCGCCGGCTACACCCAGAACACCGCGATCCTTGGCCGTCAGATCACGCCGAGCGAGATCCGCAAGATCCTCGACGACAACGGCCTGGTCGCCAACGGCACCCACACGAACATCAACCCGGACACCTTCGAGCAGGAGATGGACATCGCCCAGACGCTGGGCATGAAGAACATCGGCACCGGCGGCGACCCGTCCAACAGCGCGTACACGTCCGACTGGGACGCCGCCGCCGACGTGTGGAACAACCTTGGCCGCCGCGCCAAGGCACGCGGGCTGCGGCTGTACACCCACAACCACGACACCGCCTACAGCTTCCTGCTCGACACCGGCCCGCTGGACGCAAACGGCAAGCCGACCCGCTCCACCGGCACCCGGCGCCTCGAGTACTTCTTCGACAAGGTCGACCCTCGGTTCGTGTTCTTCGAGATGGACATCTTCTGGGCCTATGTCGCCAGGTTCAAGTATCAGACCTACACCGACCGCAAGGGCCGGCAGCAGACCAACCTGTTCGACCCGATCCTCACCGTGGCGCCCCGCACCACCCGGTTCCCGCTGTTCCACGCGAAGGACGGCACCAAGAACCCGGCCGCGGGCGACGGCTACGACATGGTTCCGCTCGGCATCGGCGACATCAACTTCCAGCAGTTCTTCCAGACGATCGGCGAGCAGAACTTCCACCACGCCAACTGGGAGCACGACGGCGCACCAGGCGGCCCTGGCAAGCCCGCGCAGTCGCTCGACTTCGCGGACGTCAGCTACACGAACATGTCCGAACTGACGATCTACCGCTGACCGGGGCCGTCGAGCCGCGGCGTCCTGTCGGGGGGCGCCGCGGCTCGGTGCCTGGCGGTCCCGTTCGGGAGGGTGGCATCCACCGCCGGCCAAGCTCGCACACAGCCCCGCGCGTAAAAGGAGATGCCGACGGTCGCCGGCCGCTGTTAGCTTCCGGTTTCGCGACTACCGACGGCGAGTCTTCCGATGATCACCTGGCGTCCGCTGACCCCGGCCGACTTCCCACTGTTGGGCCGATGGCTCGCGGAGCCGCACGTCGCGCGGTGGTGGAACCACGAGACCGCCCCGGCCGCGGTCGAGCGTGACTTCGGGCCCACCGCGCGGGGCGAGGAGCCGGCGGAGAACTTCCTGGCGCTGCTCGACGGCGAGCCCGTCGGCCTGATGGAGCGCTCCCGGCTCGCCGACTACCAGGAGTATCTGACGGAGTTCGAGTCGATCGTGCCGGTGCCGGCCGACTCCGTGACCATCGACTACCTGATCGGCGACCCCGGCCGCGTCGGCAAGGGCCTCGGTCCCCGCATGATCACGTCGATGGTGGCCAGAACCTGGCACGACCTCCCGGACACCCCCGCGGTGCTGGTGGCCGTCGTCGCCGCGAACCGGGCGTCGTGGCGCGCACTGGAGAAGAGCGGCGCCACCCGCGTCGGCACGGGTCCGATGGAACCGGACAACCCGATTGACGACCCGACGCACCACATCTACCGCTTTGACCGGGGGGCTCCGTGAGCAGGATCACGCGGTGTCGCGGCTCGCGCGCGCGGTGGGGCGGCGAGCTGATCCGACTGCGGTTGGTGACCAACTGAAACCACCTGGTCACGTGCTCGCAAGCCGTTCGTCGAGTCGACTTTGTTGCTCGCACGAGCAACATCGGGCACTCTAGTCGTAGATCGCGGACTTTCCGCGAGACGGTGCCGCCCAGGACCCGGTGCGCTGTTAGACCGAGGAAGCGGTTCCCACACATGACTTCGCTAGATACCGCGCGCGTGGGCGTGCACAGCCGGGACTACGCCGAGCTGTCACAGACGATCCGGGACGCGGGCCTTCAGCGCCGACGCTACGGGTACTACGCCGTGAAGATCTCTCTCAACGTGCTCGCGTTCGTCGGTGGCTGGGTCGCCTTCTTCCACCTCGGCGACTCGTGGTGGCAGCTGGTCCTCGCCGTGTTCTTCGCGGTGATGTTCGGACAGCTCGCGTTCATCGGCCACGACGCCGGGCACAAGCAGATCTTCCGCGGCAGGTGGGCCAACGATCTCGTCGGCTTCTCGCACGGCGGCATGGTCGGCCTGAGCTATGCGTCCTGGATGGACCAGCACACCCGCCACCACTCCGCCCCGAACCACGAGGACGACGATCCCGACATCCAGATCCCGGCGATCGCGTTCACCGTCGAGCAGGCCCAGGCCAAGCGCGGGTTCCTGCGCTGGATGGCCAAGTACCAGGCCTTCCTGTTCTTCCCGCTGCTGCTGCTCGAGGGCTTCAGCCTGCACGTCTCGAGCGTGAAGGCGTTGCTGAGCAAGAATCTGCGGGCCCGCTGGGTCGAGCTCGCCTTGCTCACCGCGCACTTCGTCGCCTACCTGACCGCGGTTTTCCTCGTGCTGTCGCCACTGACCGGGATCATCTTCATCCTGGTGCACCAGTGCCTGTGGGGCCTCTACATGGGCCTGTCGTTCGCGCCCGGCCACAAGGGCATGCCGACGCTGCCCGCCGGCCACTCGATCGACTTCCTGCGCCGCCAGGTGCTCACCTCCCGCAACGTGCGTGGCGGGGTGTGGGTGGACTGGACCCTCGGTGCGCTGAACTACCAGGTCGAGCACCACCTGTTCCCGAGCATGCCGCGGCCGAACCTGCGCCGTGCCCAGCCGATCGTGCGTCAGTTCTGCGAAGAGCGTGGCATCGAGTACACCGAGTGCGGGTGGGCGCGAACGTACGGCTACGTGCTCGAACACCTCTACTCGGTCGGGGCACCGCTGCGCGCGGCCGCCACCTGATCTCGGCGCAGCCGGCGTAGAGTGGTGTGACCGGGAGCACTTCGCGTGCCGGCGCTCAAGCTGGCTCCGTCCTCGGCGCAAGTCATTCTGGTCGACACCGAGAGTCCGGCCGCGCACGACGCGCTGCTGACGGCGGGACATCGGGGCAATGCCGACCGGCCGGAGGAGATCCTTGCCGCGTCGGGTATCCCGGCGCCGCGCTCGGGCCGCTGAAGTACTTCCAACGCAAGGAGAACATCATGAGCGACTTCGTCTCCCGCTACGAACAGCGGATCAGGTTCGTACAGAACACCGTGCAGGAGAACTCGAAGCTCAGCGAGAAGGCGTCGCGTGAGCTCGCTGTTCAGGTCGTCTACGCGCTCGACCACATTCCCGAGCCCGCGCGCTGACCTTCGGCAGGCGCGGCGGCCTGCCGCGCCTTCAGCCGACCCGTTGCAACGCCTTCTCGCGTCGCTCCGCCACGCTCGATCCCGACTCGCGGCGCGCCATCCTGCGCAACACGACCGGCGCGACGAGGAGGCCGACGACTGCCCATGCGCCGAGCACACCCACGGTTTCGAGGTGTCGCCACGACTCGCCCAGCTCCACGGCGATCGCGCTGTCGGGCAGTAGCGCGGACCGCATGCCGAGGCCGAGCCAGTAGATCGGGAACACCTGCGCGAGCCACTGCAACCACTCCGGCAGCGCCGCGACCGGGTAGAAGATCCCGGAGATCGCGATCATGCCGAGGATCGGCAGCGTGATCAGCCCCTGGCCGCGGGTGCTCGTGAACACCGAACCCAGCACCGCGCCGATCGGCAGCGCGGCCACCATGCCCAGCGCCAGCACCCACAGCAGCGTCAGCCACGAGCCGACGTCGCCGGTCGCGAGGCCCGGCACGATCAACAGGCTGGGCACCAGGAAGATCGCGAGATCGACCACGAGCCCGCCGGACACCGAGACGATCTTGCCGACCAGGTAGGTCAGCACGCCGTTCGGCGTCGCCTTCGCACGCAGCAGCGTCCCGTCCTCGCGGTCGGCGGTGAGCTGTTGGCTCATGCTGACCATGGCCATCGCGGCGTTCATGCCGAGAATGCTCGGCAGTACGAGCGTGCCGAGCAGGAAACCGCTGCCACCGAACGAAACGTCGCGCAGGAAGTACGTGACGACCACCATCAGCGTCGGCCAGAAGAAGTGCGCCCACAGGTCCGCGCCGTTGGTGAACGACTGGCGCAGCTCGATCCGGCCGCGGGACCAGCCCGCGCGCAGCGCCGTCGTGGTCGGGTTCATCGGGTCGCCTCCGCATGGTTCACCAGTGCCAGATAGGTGTCCTCGAGGGAGGCCCTGCGGACCGCCAGCTCGGTGATCTCGTTGCCGTACCGCCGGAACAGATCGAAGGCGAACGCCGTCGACTCGGTCGTCGACCGGGTGTGGCGCCGGCCGTCGTGGGTCCAGGACACCTCGTCCTCGCCGGCGATCCGGGTGGCGAGCTCGGCGGCCGTGCCGTCCGCGATGATCCGTCCGCCGTCGAGGATGACGATGCGGTCGGCGAGTTTCTCGGCCTCCTGCAGGTCATGTGTGGTCAGCAGGATCGTGGTTTCCTGACGCTGCGCCAAATCCCGCACGAGGCGGTGGAACTCGCGCCGCGCCTCCGGGTCGAGGCCCGCGGTCGGCTCGTCGAGGAACAGCAGCTCCGGCCGGCCGATGATGCCGATCGCGACGTCCAGCCTGCGGCGCTGCCCGCCGGAGAGCATGCGGATCTTCTTGTCGGCGTGCTCGGTGAGCCCGACGGCGGCGACGACCTCGTCGGTGTCCCATGGTGTGCGGTAGCAGGTGTAGGAGGCGGCTAGTTGTGTGAGCAGCTCGCGTACCCGCCACCGGCCGTGGTCTCGCCAGGACTGCAGGACCACGCCGACCCGCGCACGCCATTCCTCGCTGGCGTGCGCGGGATCCGTCCCGAGCACCTCGACACGACCGGCCGACCGCCTCCGGAAGCCTTCGAGAATCTCGATGGTGGTGGTCTTGCCGGCGCCGTTCGGGCCGAGCACGGCCAGCACCTCCCCGTGGCGCGCCTCGAACGTCACGTCCAGCAGCACGTCGTTCGTGCCGTAGCGCATCCGCAGCCCGTCGACTTCCACACTCATTGGTCGCCCCTTCAGTCCCGGCGAAAGCTACGTTGCGTTTCTGATGGCTTCAACTAACCTGAGGCTGTTCTCCTTTTGGGCAGAGGAAAACTGATGCAGCAGGTTGCCAGTGAACGCAACTGGTTCATGGCGTTCGTTGCACTGAGTTGACCGTGAACGCACCGGGAGGCGCGGATGCCAGGGGCCAGGCTGACCCACGAGGACCGTGGGGACATCGCGGCGTGGCTGGCCGACGGGCTCGGGTACGCCGAGATGGCGCGACGGCTGGGCCGGCCGACGTCGACCGTCAGCCGCGAGGTGTCGCGCAACGGCGGTCCGGCCGGGTATCGCGCCGATCGCGCGCAGCGGGCGACGGGTCAGCGGGCCCGCCGCAGCAGGCCGACGCCCGCCGTGCCGGCGCCGACACACGACTTCGTGTCGGACTTCGCGGCGCTCATGGAGCACACCGGGCTGCCGAGGATGGCGGCACGGGTGTTCGCGAGCCTCGTCACGACCGACGCGGGCGTTCTGACGGCCGCCGAACTGGTGCGGCTGCTGCGGGTCAGTCCGGCCTCGGTGTCCAAGGCGGTCGGCTACCTGGAGGGGCTGGAGCTCGTGCGGCGCGACCGGGACCCGGCGCGCCGTCGGGAGCGCTATCACATAGACGACGACGTGTGGCTGCACACGTGGCTGACGAGTGCCCGCACGAACGTGCTGCTGGCCGACCTGGCGCGACGCGGCACGTCGGTCTTCGGCCCCACCACGGCGGCGGGCGCCCGACTGGAACACATGCGACGGTTCTTCGTGCGGCTCAGCGAGGACATGGCGGGCGGCCCCACCTCAGACGACGCACTGACGGTGTTCGCGGCGCTCGTCCACACCCGCGTGCCCATGACCGTGACCGCACTCGCCGCCGGCCTCGACTGGCCGCCCGCCCGCACGGAGACCGCGTTGCGGGAAGCAGCCGCCGCGAACACGGATCCCCTTGTCGTGCACCACATCGCGCCGGACACCTACACGGTCACCGCCCACCCCGACCGCCTGACCCCCACACAACGCGAAGCGCTGAAACCACACACCTGACGCGCCGCGTGACCGCCGGCCCCCTCGAACCACGCGTGATGCCCTGAAAGGCGCGTTCAGGGCGGTGGGTGCCCTCAAGGCGCCTTTCACGGCATAACCGATGTCCCCACGTTGAGGAGACCTCCGGGGTCGGGTCAGGGACGGACTCGACCCCGGAGGCCGGGTCACCGGAGAGCTGAGGGAGAGGGCTCTCCGGTGTCGATCACGGGCGGCCCGGGAGTCGGTAGTTGGCGCCCAGCACGGTGCCGCGGTTCGGCTTGTACTGGTCGAAACCCCTGGGGTCGCATTGGAGACCACCGTTGATGCAGTGGCTGACCATCGCCGCGAGGGTCGGCTCGTCCCACGCGTTGAAGAAGTCGTAGTGCCATGTGAAACCACGCCCGCTCGCGAGCCGGACCTGCGACATGTTGCCGTCGACCGGGAACGCGATCTTGAACTCCAGCATGGGCACCGGCCTCGGGTGCGACGCCGGGCACTGCAGGTTCACCGGGTACGCCATGTGACTCTTGTGATCGGCGGAGTCCAGGTTCACCCCGTCCCAACAGCTCGGCGCCTGGAAACGGACGTTGAGCTGGCTGCCGCTCGCGCAGTTGGCCGGGAAGTCCCAGTTGAAGAAGCTCTCGCCGCACTCCCAGCCCTCGACGCGGCCCGGGTGGTCGCGGAACTGCTCGAGCGTCGACTGCGGGCTGCCGACCACGTACCGCAACCCCGGCGGGAACGGCCGTACCGACGTGTAGTCCAGCACGCCGGACTTGTAGTAGATGACCTGCTTTCCGTTCGGGATCACCGGCGTATCGCCGTTGAACATGGTCGGGAACCAGTACGCGGACAGGTCGTCCGGCGCCAGGCACGACGTCGCGCCGACGCCCGCATCCTGGAGGGAGTCGAGCGTGGTGTGCGCGTTCGTCGTGGTGTTGCCGGTGAAGCTGTGCTCGTGCGACGCGCCGGGCAGGCCCGGCAGCACGATCGGGTCGTCCGACAGCCGGTGCGCCACCGAACAGTTGACTTGGAACTCGTGGTGCGTCACGTCGTCCGCCGCAAGCCCGGTGCCAGGCGCGACGGTCAACAGCGCCGCGACGGCCAGGCCGGTCGCCGCGAGCGCGAGTTGTCGTCTCATGACGTCCCCTCACCCGCGGCAGCCGCCGGAACGCTGCGCAAGCTCCGCTCTACCGGCGCCAGCAGCGGGCTCGGCGTCGTCCTGAATGTTGTTAGTTCGTTCGCAGGCTCACTCATTGGTGATACTCCTCCTCGGCAGGGTCGAGGGAGAGCGCTCTCCCACGAGCGTAGCGCGCGATGTCAAGGTCACCCTTGACATGCGCGCAACTTGACCGCAACACTCGGAATCGAGTGGGAGAGCGCTCTCCGAACCCACTCCGGAACCCTGCTGAGGAGTCGCAATGACGCGCGTCCCGAAAGTTCTCGGGCTGCTCATCGCCTTGATCTCGAGTCTCGTCGTCGTGGCCGCGCAGCCCGCACAGGCCGCGGCCACCGTCGTCCGGGTGACCGGGTCCCAGGGCAACTGGCAACTGACCATCGACGGTGCCCCGTTCCAGGTCAAGGGTCTGACCTGGGGCCCACCGATCGGCGAGGCCGCCGCGAGAATGCCCGACCTGCGTGCCATGGGTGTCAACACCGTCCGCACCTGGGGCACCGACGGCACCACACTGCCGCTGCTGGACGCCGCGGCGGCCAACGGCATCAAGGTGATCAGCGGCTTCTGGCTGCAGCCCGGCGGCGGCCCCGGTAGCGGCGGCTGCGTGAACTACGTGACCGACACGGCGTACAAGCAGAACTCGCAGACCGAGTTCCTGCGCTGGGTGAACGCCTACAAGGAACACCCGGGCGTGCTGCTGTGGAACGTCGGCAACGAGTCGGTGCTCGGCATGCAGAACTGCTTCTCCGGCACGGAGTTGGAGAACCAGCGCAACGCGTACGTGCGGTTCGTCAACGACGTGACCCGCGCGATCCACGCCGCCGACCCGAACCATCCGGTCACCTCGACCGACGCGTGGACCGGCGCATGGCCGTACTACAAGGCGAACGCGCCCGACCTCGACCTGTACGCGGTGAACTCGTACAACGCCGTGTGCCAGGTCAAGAACGACTGGCTCGCCGGCGGCTACACCAAGCCCTACATCCTCACCGAGGGCGGCCCGGCCGGCGAGTGGGAGGTGCCGGACGACGTCAACGGCGTCCCGGCCGAACCGTCCGATGTGGCCAAACGGGACGGTTACCGCAACGCGTGGAACTGCCTGACCTCGCACACCGGCGTCGCGCTCGGCGGCACGCTGTTCCACTACGGCACCGAGCAGGACTTCGGCGGCGTGTGGTTCAACCTGGTGCCGGGCAACGAGAAGCGGCTGTCGTACTACTCGGTCGCCGCGGCCTTCGGCGGCGCGCCGCCGGCCAACACCCCGCCGGTGATCTCGCGCATGGACCTCAGCCGTACCACCGATGTGCCGGCGGGCGGGACCTTCAACATCGACGTCGGCGCGTCCGACCCGAACGGTGACCAGATCGCCTACGAGGTCAAGCTGAACAGCAAGTACATCGACAACGCCGGCGCGCTGGTCACGGCCAACTACACCGGTTCCGGTCCGTTCACGGTCACCGCGCCGGACCGGCTCGGCGTGTGGAAGGTGTACGTGTTCGCCCGCGACGGGCACGGCAACGTCGGCATCGAGACGCGCTCCTTCCGTGTGGTGCCACCGAGTCCGCAGGGCGTGAACGTGGCGCAGGGCAAGCCGAGCACCGCGTCGTCCTACCAGCAACAGGGTGACGGCGCGCCGTTCCCGCCATCGCTCGCCACCGACG
>Ga0193717_1000702_pt1 | contig 21319 bp, 21 predicted proteins | sample U2c2metaG_FD_145900 | JGI IMG/M metagenome (GOLD analysis project Ga0193717, IMG submission 145900) | Soil microbial communities from a riparian zone of the East river system, Colorado, United States - U2c2 | ecosystem: Environmental > Terrestrial > Soil > Riparian zone | place: USA: East River...
TGAACGGGGACACGCGGGTCGTGAGTGTTGAACTCGCGGGTCCTGAGTGTTGAACTCACCGGGCGTGAGTGTTGAACTCGCGGGTTCTGAGTGTTGAACTCGCGGGTTAGGTGATTGCTTGCGTGCCGCCTTTGGTTGTCGGTAGGCCTGCTTCTCGCCACGCTCGGAAGCCGCCCGTCAGGTCTGTTGCCTTTGTCAGTCCCAGTTCGCGCAGGTCGCGGGCCGCGAGGCTCGACGAGTAGCCCTCGTTGCAGAAGACCACCACCGTCGTGTCCGCCGTGAACCCCGGGATCCGGTCCGCGCCGGACGGGTCCAGCCGCCACTCGAGCACGATCCGCTCGATCGGCACCGCCGACGGGATCTCGCCATCGGCGACGCGGTTGTGCAGCGGCCGGATGTCCACCAGCAGCCGGTCCGACGGCAGCGCGGCCACCTCTTCCGGAGCGACCCGCGTCAGTCCGGCACGCGCCCGCGTCAGCACGTCGTCAACAGCACTCACGTCGCCCCCTCGCAGGCTCGGTCGCGCCGCTCGCGCGGCACCCCTGACATGGTTCGCGCGCAAGCTCGCTCACGGTTCTACCGGTTCCATTTCCAACTCCGCCAGTGGCCGGGCGGGCGGCAGCGGCGGGATCACCGCGGGGATGTCACGCAGACTCGCATACTCCCGCGTCGGCACCAGCGGCGGCGAGTACGCGTGCACGCTGGCCGCCTTCGTGAGGCCCGTGTTCCACACCTGGTGCGCCCGGCCCGCGCCGAACCCGAGCGTCGCGCCGGTGTCGTGCGTGCGGTGCCCGATCGACGCGCCCGGGTACCGATAGGTCTCCGCGAGCGACCCGAGCACCACCGAGAACGCGCCGGACGCGCCACCGTGGTCGTGCGGCGCCGTGTGCTGGCCGGGCAGCCACGACAGCAGCCACAGCTCGACCTCCTCGGTCAGCGCGAGCCGCGCCCACCACCGCCGCGGGCTCGCGAACCGCACCTGGTCGAGCAGTGGGTCCCGCAGCCGCGTGCCGACGGTGGTGACGAGGTCACGCAGCTCGGTCGGGGTCCACACCGGACCCCGGGGCCGCACGAGGTCGGCAAAGGACAAGGACGCGAGAGAGGTGGACACGAGCCTGCTCCAGGAGTCGCCGCGGGGATGAGCCAGGAAGGCGGCGGACCGGGAGGGAGCTACGGCCGCCGCGCGGCGGTACAGCCGCACGACGCCACCAGCAGGAGGTCGACCGTGCGGTCGCGCCAACTGATCAGCGACCGGAACATGCCGACGATCGTGGCACGGGCGCGAGGGCTCGAGCCAGTCGTCTCACGCAGTGATAAGTGGGGTCCGGAACACGAGCAGGGTGCGAGCGGGCAGTGCTATCGACTTGCCCGCGGCCAGCGCTGTCTCCTCTGTGGGCACCCCGCGCGGCGTGCCGCTGTCCAGCACCGGCACGAACACGTCGCCGAAGCCGACCCCGGGCAGCGTCACCTCGATCGCGTCCTCGCCGGCGTGCAGCAGCAGCAACCAGTTGTCGTCCGGGATGAGCTCGCCGGACCGGTCGCGGGAGAGGCTGTTGGAGCCGTCGATCCACATGCCGAGCGTGCGGCGGGACTCGTCGAACCAGTCGTCGTCGTTCATCGGCTCGCCGTCGGGGGAGATCCACACGAGGTCCGGCTGGCCGGAGCGGGTCGGCCGCCCGTCGAAGAACTCCGGCTGGCGCAACGCGGGCGAGTCGGCGCGCAACGCGATCACCTTGCGGGCGAAGGCAAGCAGGTCGTCGGCACGTCGCGACGGTTCCCACGACAGCCAGGACGTCTCGTCGTCGAGGCAGTACGGGTTGTTGTTGCCGCTCTGGGTGCGCCACCGCTCGTCGCCCGCGGTCAGCATCGGCGTGCCGGTCGACAGCAGCAGTGTCGCGAGCACGTTGCGTGCCTGCCGGTCCCGCAGCGCGAGCACGTCGGCGACAACGGTCTCGCCCTCGATACCGCAGTTCCACGACCGGTTGAAGTCGTTGCCGTCGGCGTTGCGCTCGCCGTTGGCCTCGTTGTGCTTGTCGTTGTAGGACACCAGGTCCCGCAATGTGAAGCCGTCGTGCGCGGTGACGAAGTTGATCGACGCCCACGGCCGCCGCGTGTTCGCCGCGTACAGGTCCTCCGACCCGGACAATCGGTAGGCGAGCTCCCGGACGTCGGTCGCGCCGCGCCAGAAGTCCCTTACCCCGTCCCGGAAACGGTCGTTCCACTCGGTCCACTGCGGCGCGAAGCCGCCGACGCGGTAGCCGTCCGCGGTCGCGTCCCACGGCTCGGCGATCAGCTTGCAGCGCGACAGCGACGGGTCGACCGTGATGGCCGTCAGCAGCGCCGAGTCGGGGTCGAACCAGCCGCCGCGGGGCCGGCCGAGCGCGCTCGCCAGGTCGAACCGGAACCCGTCGACGCCGAGGTCGTTCGCGAAGTACCGCAACGACTCCGTGACGAGCCGGACCACCTCGCGGGAGCCGGGGTTGAGCGTGTTGCCGCAGCCGGTCAGGTCCACTGTGGACCCGTGCCGGTCGTGCAGGTAGTAGGCGGGCGCGTCGAACCCGCGCAGCGACAGCGTCGGCCCGTCCACGCCGCCCTCGCACGTGTGGTTGAACACGACGTCGAGCAGCACCTCGATGCCGGCCGCGTGCAGCGCGGCGACCATCGTGCGGAACTCCGCGACCGCACGGCCCGGCTCGCTCGCGTACGCCTCGTGCGGGGCGTGGAAGCCGAGCGTCGAGTAGCCCCAGTAGTTGCCCCGGCCGCGCTTGAGCAGCGCCGGCTCGTCGCCGATCGTGTGCACCGGCAGCAGCTCCACGGCCGTGACGCCGAGCCGGACCAGGTAGTCCACGACGGCCGGGTGTGCGAGCCCGAGGTAGGTGCCGCGCTGATGCTCCGGCACGTCCGGGTGCGACTTCGTGAACCCGCGCACGTGCAGCTCGTAGATCACCGTCTCCTCGAACGGCGTCGCCGGCTTCACGCCGGTGTCCACCCCGCCGGGGGAGGTGACGACCGACAGCGGCACGTGCCCGAGCGAGTCGACGGTCGATGGCGGGCCGGTCATCGGGTCGCCGACGTAACCGAGGGTGGCGGCGAGGTCGGTGACCCGGCCGGTGATCCGCCGGGCGTACGGGTCGACGAGCAGCTTCGCCGGGTTGCACCGCAGGCCGCGGGCCGGTTCGTACGGGCCGTGCACGCGGTAGCCGTAGCGCTGGCCGGGGGTGACCCCGGGGACGATGCCGTGCCAGACACCGAACGTGTGCTCGGTCAGCTCGACGCGCCGCTCACCGCCGTCCTCGCCGATCAGGCACAGCTCGACGGCGTCCGCGACCGACGACGCGACCGCGAACCGCACCCCGCCCGCCTCCGGGTGCGCGCCGAGCGGGAACGGTTGTCCGGGGCGCACGTGGTCGGCAGGCATTCCTCCATCTTGCCTGCCGGGACTGCCAGGAGATCAGAGCTGGTAGGTGTGATTCTCGTAGGACTCGTCGTCCTCCGTAGCCGCGACGCGGACGCGGACCGGCTCGTCCGCGCCCCGCGCCGAGCGCACGATCTGCCCGAACAACCGCTGGTGGGCGGCCCAGCCGTGGCCCGACGTGCACGCGAGCGTGAGCAGCAACAGCCGGTCCTCCGACGGCAGGAACGCCTGGAGCTGCAGCGCGAGCGGCCGCTTGTCGCGGGCCTGCTCGACGCCGGGGATCCGCTGTGCGATCACCGCCGGCCCGAGCCCGGTCTCCAGCAGGAGCGTCTCGCGCACGTCCGGGCCGCCGACGTCCTCCATGGAGTCCCGCAGCGTCTCGGCCGTGTCCGGGTCCCAGCCTGGCGGTACGTCCAGCACGACGCCGGTGAGCACGGCGGGCGCCGCGTCCGGCTGGGTGACCACGGCCATCAGGACGGCGCCCTCGCGCAGCGCGGTCTCGACCGCCTCCGTCGCGATGGCCTCCAGATCGGCCGCGCCGCCGGTGACGCCCCGCAGCTCACCCACGATCGCCGCGTACTCGGCGATCGCCAGGTCGGGATGGTCGAGCGGCAGCCGCCGCACGGTGTCGGGCATAGATAGGAGGATCACAGGCCCTTACCTTCACCCGCGCGTTTGGTGATGTCCTCGATGGCCTTCTCAAGCTGCTTGGGCGACGGGTTGATGCCCTGTTGCAGCAGGCGCAGCTCGGCGCGCTGCTCCGGGGTCAGCTCGACGCCAGCCTTCTCGGCGATCTGGCTGCCCTTGTCGATCAGGTCGGCGTAAGCCTGGTCCTGCTTCGCCTCAAGACCGATTCGCTGCAGCTCCGCCTTGCGGTCGGCGAGGTTGGTCGGCAGGTCGTCGTAGATGCCCTTGCGCTTGGCCGCCTCGCGGCCCGCCGCGGTGAGGTCGCGGGACACCTTGCCCGCCAGCCCGTGCTCGCGGATCTTCTTGGCGTTGTTGACGAGCCCCGGCACCGCGCCGCCGCTCGCCGCTGCCGCGATGTCCTTGCGGGCGGCCCGCAGCGACGCCGCGGAGCCGCGCTTCAACGCGATCCGGCCGGCGCTGCGCGCACCGGCCGCGAACGTGCCGCCACCGGGGATGATGCTCGTGCCGAGCCCGAGTCCGACTGACGCCCATCCCGGCGCGTTGCGGGAGCCGGAGAGCTGCTGCCCGAGTGCCGCGAGCGAGCCGACGCCGCCCGCGCCGGTGGACACGATCTCCAGCGCCGCGGCCGGCAGCACGCCGACGCCGGTGACCGCGAGCCCCGCCGCCGCGGTCGCGGTGACCAGCGAGACGCCGTCGGCCACTTTCGCGAGCCCGTCGAAGCCCTGGACGTACCAGGTGTCGTTCTCCGGCTTGAACGGGTCGCCGTCCTTGCCCTTGCGGATGGCGTCCGCGGTCGCGTTCGCCTCGCGCAGGTGCCGGGCCTCGAGCCGCTTGGCGTCGTCGATGACGCGGCTGAGCCGGGTGGACACCTCGGTCGACTCGTCGGTGCAGGTGTCGAACGTGGCGAGCTTCGCCTTCAGCTTCTTCGCGGCCGCCTCCAGCAGGTCGGCCTGCGCCTGGTTGGCGGTGAGCTTGCCGAGCCAGTCGGTGAGCGCGGTCGAGACGGCCGTGATCGCCTCCCCGCCCTTGCCGAGGCCCTGGGGGAGGTCGTCGCCGTGGTCGCTGAACTCCTCCGCCGCGCTGCCGCCCCACTCGGAGTCGTCGGTGATCTTCGCGGCGTCCTCGAGGCGCGGCAGGGTGTTGACGATCGTCTCGGCGGCCGTCGCGAGCTGCAGCGTCAGCGCGTTGACCGCCTCCGCCTCACCCGGGGTCGGGTCGAAGCCCAACGCCGGAAAGCTGCGGGTACTCACGACGCCCCCTCGCAGGCTCGGTGACGCCGCTCGCGGTCGCCCTGTGTCATTGGTTCGCTCGCAAGCTCGCTCACGGCTGCCGCCGGGGTGCCGCGTTGCGCAGCGACTCGAAGACCTGGTCGCGGACATTGCCTTCCGCCAGTGCTCGCATCTGCTCCTCGCCGTCCTGTTCCATGAGGTCGTAGTTGTCGACCGCGCCACGGACGTTGTCGGCGATCTTCCCGATCTTGTCCTGCATGTCGCCGAGGTTGTCCCGCCACTCGCCGGCCACCTCGGCGACCGCGGCCGAGATCTCGCCAGGCCCGAGGTCGCCGCCGGTGAGGTCCAGCGTGCCGACGATCTCGCCGACCTGCGCGGCGACGGCGTTGAGCTCCCCGACCCGGATGGCGAGGCTGTCGGTGTTGACGGTGTAGCCGTCCATGGTTCTCCTTCTAGGAAGCGGAAAGGAACATCGTGCGGCGGACGGTGTCGCCACGTTCCTCTGCGAGGACGAGTAGCTGCGTGGTGCCGCAGCAGACCAGATAGGTGCCGAGGCGGAACACCGGGGTGTCCACCACCGGGTCGGGTTCGGTCGGCACGGGGAGCCCGGCGGCGGCGATCAGGAACGCCGCGTCCTCCGGCTCGACCTCGACGGGGCGGGTCGTCGCCTGCGCCGGCGCGCCAGCCGCCGGGGTGGTGGTCGGCCGGTACCCGGGCTCGGCTGAGGTGACCCGGCCCGGCTCGAGTGGCCCGCCGGGTGCGATCGGCGCCGAGCCGGGCCGGCCAGGACCGGACGCGAGGTCGCCGGTGCTCGGCGTCGCCGCGGCGATCCCCGGCACGGCAGGGGCCGGGCGCCCGGCCGGCGCGGAGTCCTCGACGGTGACCGCCGAGGCCTGAACGTGCTGGTCGACCGACTCCGGTGGGTTGTTCGGGGTGGGGGTGGCGCCGACCGGGGTTCGCGGAAGGTCGGACACCACCCCCGGGACCGGCGGTGCCGGTCGGCTCAGGTGGGGCCGGCTCGGCGGCGGCGGTGGGCCGGCGGTGGGGCGCGGTGGCGCGACGCTCGCGCTCCGCCTGCTCCCGCCGGTGTCGCGACGGTCCTCGACCGGGTGCGCCCTGGTCGACGGGACCTCGCTCGTGGCTCGCGGGCGGCGCACCGCGGGCGCCGCCGTCCGGACCGAAGCGGCGGCGGTGGGCAGGTCCACCACTCGTCCGCCGGGCAGGTCGACCCGAACGGTCACCGGACTCGTTCGCACGCCAGGGATCTCCGGCATCTCCGTGTGCGTGCCGGGGAGCGGGCCGACAGCACCGGCCGCGGAGGTGGCGTCCGTCTTGTCGATGGGAAGCGGGTCGTCCGACAGGAGTGCGTCGTCCAGCGGCGGCATGCCGTCCGCGGGCAGTGCCCCGGCCACGGGCGGCGCGCCGAGCCACGCCACCTGACCGGTCCACCCCGACACCTGTCCGGCCGCCACCGCTGCGCCGTCGGCGGCCCCGTCCCACACCCAGACCCAGACCCCGGCACGCAACGCGGCCGCCGCGGCCGCGGCCTGACGCAGGTGACGGGAACGGAGGCGTCGCGCCGCGTCGATGGTTCGCCGGAGCTCACCCGCCAGCTCCGGTGAACCGCGCAGGACCGTTGCCCGCGCGTCGAGGCGCGACGCCTCCCGTTGGTTGTCCAGCAGACGCTTCAGCCACGTCTCGAGTGCGTGCGTCGCGCGGTCGAGCGAGCTGCCGGCGTCGGCGAGCGCACCGGGCAGGCCGGCGGTGGCGGACCGGTACGCGGCCGCCGCGGGCCCGGCCCAGCCGCCGGTCCGCAGGGCCGTCCGCAGGTCGGTCGAGCACCCGTCGACCTGCCGGCGGCCACGCCCGATGCTCGTCAGCGCGCCGTCGACGGCGCCGGCCTCGCCCGGGGTCGGGTCGAAGCCAAGACCTGGATAAGCCATCGCCATGCCGGGCAGTCAACGCCGGAAGAAGCCGTGGTGGGTACCGCCGTTGCCCACGGAGGCAAACCGAGGGCACGGCTCGACAAACGCTGCTGTTGAATAGGGCACCGTGACGGGATCCGATCTTGACGACCTTGTCGTGCAGATGTCCGGCGTGAGTGTCCGGCGTGGCAGGACCACCCTCCTCGCGGACGTGGACTGGAACGTCGAGCTGGACGAGCGCTGGGTGATCCTCGGCGCGAACGGGGCCGGCAAGACCACGCTGCTCAAGCTGGCCGCGGCCGAGCTGCACCCCACGAAGGGCACGGTGCACGTACTCGGCGAGCAGCTCGGCCGCGTGGACGTGTTCGAGCTGCGGCCGCGCATCGGGTTCTGCTCCGCCGCGCTGCTCGCCAGGGTGCCGCCGCAGGAGAAGGTCATCGACGTGGTGGTGAGTGCCGGCTACGCGGTGCTTGGCCGTTGGCGCGAGGACTACGACCAGCTCGACACCGGCCGCGCCACCGAGCTGTGCGAGGGCCTCGGCATCGCGCACCTCACCGAGCGCGAGTTCGGCACGCTGTCCGAGGGCGAGCGCAAGCGCGCCATGATCGCCCGCGCGCTGATGACCGACCCCGAGATGCTGCTGCTCGACGAGCCGGCCGCCGGCCTGGACCTCGGTGGCCGCGAGGACCTGGTGAGCCGGCTCTCGGAGCTGGCCGCCGACCCGGACGCGCCCGCCACGATCCTCGTCACGCACCACGTCGAGGAGATCCCGCCGGGGTTCACGCACCTGCTGCTGATCACCGACGGCCGCATCGTCGCGCAGGGCCTGCTGGACGACGTGCTGACCAGCGAGAACCTGTCGAAGACGTTCGGTCAGAACCTGGAGCTGGACAAGCTCGGCGACCGCTACTTCGCGCGGCGTCGGACCGCGGTCTAGGTTAGGGCAGAGTTAGTTACTTCAGGGTAGGGAGCTGAGCGACGGAGCGGGCGCCGTCTGGACCGAGGAGTGCGCGCAGGCGCGTCAGCGCCGAGCACACGACGAGGGAAGACGGCGTCTTAGCGGAGGAGCGAAGCGACCAAGTGAACACAGGGAGACGACGTGGGTGAGTTCGTCAGGCTCGAGGTCGACGGTGGTATCGGCACCATCCGGCTGGACCGGCCGCCGATGAACGCCCTCAACCGGCAGGTGCAGGAGGAGATCCGCGCCGCCGCCCAGGAGGCGTCGACGCGCGAGGACGTGCGCGCGGTGATCGTCTACGGCGGCGAGAAGGTGTTCGCGGCCGGCGCGGACATCAAGGAGATGGTCGACATGACCTACGCGGACATGTCCGCGCGGGCAGGGGCGCTGTCGTCGTCGTTCACCGCGGTCGCGGACATCCCGAAGCCGACGGTCGCCGCGGTGACCGGGTACGCGCTCGGCGGCGGCCTCGAGCTGGCGCTGTGCTGCGACCGGCGGGTGGCCGGCGACAACGCGAAGGTCGGCCAGCCGGAGATCCTGCTCGGCATCATCCCCGGCGCCGGTGGCACGCAGCGGCTCGCGCGGCTGGTGGGGCCGAGCAAGGCCAAGGACATCGTCTACACGGGACGGTTCGTCGACGCGGCAGAGGCACTGTCGATCGGGCTGGTCGACGAGGTCGTCGCGCCGGACGACGTCTACGCGGCGGCCCGCAAGTGGGCGGACCGGTTCGTGAACGGGGCGGCGCTGGCGCTCGCGGCGGCGAAGGTCGCGATCGACGGCGGCCTCGACGGCGACCTGGCGAGCGGGCTGCGGTTGGAGAGTCAGGTGTTCACGGCGCTGTTCGCGACGGAGGACCAGAAGTCGGGCATGCGCTCGTTCATCGAGAACGGACCGGGAAAGGCGACGTTCAGTGGCAAGTGACGACCCGACACCGAACCCGCACGCGACGGCCGAGGAGGTCGACGCGGCCTGGTCGGACCCCAAGCTGGCGAACGTGCTCTACCACGACTGGGAGGCCGACACCTACGACGAGAAGTGGTCGATCTCCTACGACGAGCGCTGCATCGAGTACGCGACCGGCCGGTTCACCGCCGTCGCCGGCGAGGCCGACCTGCCGTACGAGACGGCCATGGAACTGGGCAGCGGCACCGGGTTCTTCCTGCTGAACCTGATGCAGGGCGGCGTGGCCAAGAAGGGCTCGGTCACCGATCTGTCGCCGGGCATGGTCAAGGTGGCGCTGCGCAACGCGGAGCACCTCGGTCTCGACGTGGACGGCCGGGTCGCCGACGCGGAGCGGATCCCGTACGAGGACAACACGTTCGACCTCGTCGTCGGGCACGCCGTGCTGCATCACATCCCGGACGTGCCGGCCGCGTTCCGCGAGGTGCTGCGCGTGCTGAAGCCGGGTGGCCGTTTCGTGTTCGCCGGCGAGCCGACGAAGGTGGGCGACACCTACGCACGCAAGCTCGGCCAGTTCACCTGGTGGCTGACCACGAACATCACGAAGCTGCCCGCGCTGCGGGAGTGGCGCCGTCCGCAGGCCGAGCTGGACGAGTCGTCCCGCGCGGCCGCGCTCGAGGCGGTCGTCGACATCCACACGTTCGACCCGACCGCGCTGGAGCGCGACGCGCGCGACGCGGGCGCGGCGAACGTGCACGCGCACACCGAGGAGCTGGCGGCGGCGCTGTTCGGGTGGCCGATCAGGACGGTCGAGGCCGCGGTGCCGCAGGAGAAGCTGACGCTCGCGTGGCGGCTGTTCGCGTACAAGGCGTGGCTGCGACTGACGTGGCTGGACGAGAAGGTGCTGCGGAAGATCGCGCCGCGCAGCCTTTTCTACAACCTGCTGATCACGGGAACGAAGCCGTTCGCTCAGTGACCTATCACTTCACCCCGGCCGATGTGCGCTTCCTGCGCTCGCCGGCCGGGGTTTCGGCGTTGGCGGCCGTCGACGCGCTGCCGTTGACGTCGGCGAGCTACCTGTCCGATGTGGCCACCGCCCGGCGACTGGTTGGCGAGGTGGCCGGTCCGGTGCTGGAGACCGTGCTGTTGCGCAGGCGCGCGGTGTCCAAAGTGGACGATCCGACCCGGTGGCTGTTCACGGACACCGCGCTGCAACAGGCGACCGCGATGCCCGTCGCACGCCACCGCGCGCGCCGGTTCGCCGGCCGGGACGTGCACGACGTGACGTGTTCGGTCGGCGTCGACCTCGCGGCCATCGCCGAGGTGGCGAGCCGCTGCGTCGGCTCGGACATCGACGAGGTGCGCCTCGCGATGGCGGCCAACAACTGTGCGGCGCAACTGGTCCGCGCGGACGCGTTGCATCCGGTGACCCGCGGCGCGGCCGTGTTCGTGGACCCGGCGCGCCGCGACGCGGCGGGAAGGCGGACGTGGCGGCCCGCCGACTTCGTGCCACCGCTGGACGGGTTGGCGGCCGCGTGGCCGGGGCGCGACCTGGCGGTGAAGTGCGCGCCGGGCATGGACTTCGCGGCGCTGCCGTGGTCGGGCGAGGTGGAGCTGGTGTCGCTCGACGGGCAGGTGCGCGAGGCGTGCCTGTGGACCGGTGACTTCGCGGGGCCGACCCGCCGCGCGACCGTGCTGCGGTCGTCGGGTCCATCATGGACGGTCACGTCAGACGAGCCGGACGACTGCCCGGTGCGCGAGGTGGGGGAGTGGTTGGTCGACCCGGACGGCGCGGTGGTGCGTGCCGGCCTGGTGCGCCACTACGCCGCGCGGCTCGGGTTCGGTCAGCTCGACGAGCGGATCGCGTACCTGACGGGAGACACGCGGCCGGCGGGGATCCGTGCGTTCCGAGTGCTGGAACACGGTCACTACAACGAGAAGTCGCTGCGCCAGACGCTGCGCCGTCGGTCGGTCGGCCGGCTGGAGATCCTGGTGCGCGGCCTCGACGTGGACCCGAACACGTTGCGCCCCAGACTGAAGCTCGCCGGCGCGGAGTCGGCGACGGTCGTGCTCACAAGAGTGGGCCGCACCCCGACGGCCTACGTGTGCGACCCGTCAATGCCCTGAAAGGCGCGTTCGGGGCACCCAGCGCCCCGAACGCGCCTTTCAGGGCATTAGGCACTCAGGCGTGACAGCAGGAACTGGCGCACCTCGTCGACGTCCGCGTCCAGCGCCACCGCGACCTCGCGGCCGGTCTCGGACTCGCGGGCAGCCGCGCCACGCCGGTCGCCGATCACCGTGCCCCGGCCGGGGCCGAGGCCGCAGTCGACGTCCATCGGCAGCGAGGTGGTCTTGAGCAGCCCGGGGCGGATGGCCTCCGCGACCGCCACCGCGTCGTGGATGACCGTGCCGTCACGGCCGAGCGCGCGCCGGTAGTAGTCGCGGTACGCGGCGGTCAGCGCGACGAGCGTCGAACCCCGGGGGCCGCTCGCGGCCAGCCGGTCCAGCCACGTCGTGTCCACGGCGCACCGCATCGTCAGGTCCATCGGCACGAGCACCGTCGGCACCGACTCCTCGACCAGCACCCGGCGCGCCGCCTCCGGGTCGCTCCACACGTTGAACTCGGCGGCGGCCGTGACGTTGCCGCCGGACAGGGCGCCACCCATGATGACGATCCGCGCGATCTTGCTGTGCACGGACGGGTGCGCGGCGAGCAGCAGCGCGATGTTCGTCAGCGGCCCGATCGGCACGATGGTCACCGGCTCCCGCGCGGCCGCGAGCAGGTCGACCATCAGCGCCACCGCGTCCATGCCGGCCACCCCGGTCGCGCGGTCGGGGAGCGAGTCCGACAGGCCGGACAGCCCGTCCTCGCCGTGGACGTGCCGCGCGCGGTGGGGATGCGGGTGCACGAGCGGCCGGTCCGCGCCCGCCGCCACCGGCACGTCCTCCCGCCCGTACAGCGCGAGCATCCGCAACGCGTTCCGCGTCGTCATCGCCAGCCCGACGTTGCCGAAGACGGTCGTCACCCCGATCAGGTCCACCTCGGGGCTCGCGCACGCCAGCGCGATCGCGAAGGCGTCGTCGACGCCCGGGTCGGTGTCGATGATGAGGGGTGTCATGCATCAGACCGTATCGGTCGCGTCGCTCGCAGCAACCACAGCGCTCCCGCCGCGGCCACCGCCATCGCGGTCACCAGCACCGCCCCCGGCAGCCACGGCGCCAGCACGGCGGCGACGAGCGGCGCCACCACCGCGAGCGCGCGCGGCGGCCACTTGCGACGGTGCGCCACCAACAGGTTGATGACCAGCAGGAACGTCGACAGGCCACCACACATGAGCCACACGGTCGACGTCGCGAGGTGCCCGTCGTAGGCGGTGGCGGTCGACCCGAGGCCGGCCGCGACCGTGGTGATCGCCGCGATGACCACGAAGTGCGCCGGCAGCACCAGCGCGGGCGGGAACCTGGACTCCTCCGCGAAGCCGTACCCGACGTTCAGCCCCCACAACGTGATCAGCAGCGCGAACCCGGACACCGCGGCGAGGAACAGCAGCCACCCGTAGCCGCCGCCCGGTCGCCAGTCGTCGATCTCGGCTATCGCGCCGACGAGCTGCAGCATCGCCTCGCCAAGCACAATGATCACGAACAGGCCGAGCCGCTCACCGAGGTGTCCGGCGTCGACCTGCGCCGCCACCAGTGTCGGATTGCCGGACTCCCGCCACGGCCGCCTGCGATCGGCCCGCTTGGTCCGCCGCCCGATCGCCTCGTTCATCCGCGCCAGCAGCTCGTCCTGGTCGCCGCGGCTCCCGAAGACGCTGCTCCACAAGGTGAGCGCGAGGCCGAACAGCCACAGGCCCAGCTTCCACCACGGGTCCTCGACCCAGAACGAGACGATCCACGGGATCAGCCCGACGTTCTGCGACGCGGCGGTCCACGACAGCAGCACCCGGCCGGATCGCGCGAGCGTGCTCGTGCCGATGCCGTTGACGATCAGGTACACGGCCGCGAACAGGTTGGCGCGGCCGTCCATGCTGTGCGGCACCGCGGCCGCCATCGTCGCGATGCCGGCCATGCCGAGGAACATCGCACGCAGGTGGACCTTCTCGGCGACCACGTTCGAGTACAGCGTGAACGTGGTCCACAGCAGCCAGATCGTCAGGTACAGCGTGAAGAACGTGACGATCTGCTGCGCGTCCGGGCCGTGGTGGGCGTCCCCGTGCAGCAGGTGCGCGAGCTGGTTCACGGCGACGACGACCACCAGGTCGAAGAACAGCTCCAACCAGCTGGCGTGGCGGTCCTCGGTCGCGGGCTCGGTCATGTGGGGGAGGCTAGCGGCCGTCGGCTACGGTCACCTGCCATGACATCCATGTGGGGTGCGCCCGTCGCGGAGCGGGTACAGGGCTGGCGCCGGTCGCGCCGGGACCCGAACCAGGCGAAGTTCCTGACGCGCGACTCGCTGCGCTGGGTGATCCGCAACCGGGCGTGGTCGCCGTGGTATCTGGTGCGGTACTGGCGGCTGCTCAAGTTCCGGGTCGCCAACCCGCACATCGTGCTGCGGGGCATGGTGTTCCTCGGCAAGGATCTCGACGTGCACTGCCGCCCCGGTTACGGCCGCATGGAGATCGGCCGCTGGGTCCACATCGGTGACGGCAACGCCATCCGCTGCCACGAGGGGTCGCTGCGCATCGGCGACAAGGCGGTGTTCGGGCGGCAGAACGTGATCAACTGCTACCTCGACATCGAGCTGGGCACCGCCGCGTTGGTCGCCGACTGGGTGTACATCTGCGACTTCGACCACGTGACGGCCGACATCCACCAGCCGATCAAGGACCAGGGCATCGTGAAGGCCCCGGTCCGCATCGGCCCGGACACGTGGATGTGCACGAAGGTCACGGTCACCAAGGGCAGCCGCATCGGCCGCGGCGTCGTGGTCGGCGCGCACGCCGTCGTCAAGGGCGACCTCCCGGACTACGCCGTGGCGGCGGGCATCCCCGCGAAGGTGGTCCGCGACCGCAAGGACATCTACGAGGCGGACGCGCAACGCCGCGCCGCGGTGGCCGACATGTCCCGCAAGGCCACCGCCGCGCTGAAGAAGACCCTGAACTCGGCACAGTAGCGAGTGGGGCCAATGCTATGAAAGGCGCGTTGGGGGCGCCCTCAACGCGCCTTTCGCGGCATTGCCGTTTGCCACCGGACGCGACGAAAGGATTCCCATGACCGGCAAAGTCGTCTGGCACATGACGATGTCCCTGGACGGCTTCATCGCCGGCCGGGACGACGACCTCGACTGGATGTTCGGCGGCGGCGGTGAGGGTCCCTCGCCGCTCGGCGAGGAGGTCATCGAGACCACCGGCGCGTTCATGTGTGGCGGCCGCATGATCGGCGCCGACTTCGGCAGCGGCCGCAACCGGCCCTACGGCGGGGCCTGGACCGGCCCGATCTTCATCCTCACCCACAAGGACTCGGCGACGGCGCCGGACCCGTCGGTCACGTACCTCTCCGGCGACATCGGCCCCGCGGTCGAGACCGGACTGAAGGCGGCGGCCGGGAAGAACCTCGTCGTCACCGGCGGCAGCGTCCCGCGTCAGTGCGTCGCGGCCGGGCTCGTCGACGAGATCGCCCTGCACGTCGTGCCCGTCCTGCTCGGCGAGGGGGTCCGGTTCTTCGACAGTCCGGACAGCCCGCCGATCAAACTGGACATGCTCAGCGCGGACACCGAGGAGGGGCGTGCCGACTTCCGCTTCCGTGTGGTGAAGTAGCCCTCACAGGGTGAACGCGTTGCCTGACGCGATCTTGGGGCGGCCCAGTACGGGGTGGTCGCCGACTGAGGCGGCGCGGTAGACCGACGCCGTCAGCTCCGCGATGCCCGTCCAGTTGAACTCGGCGCCGAGGCGTGCCTTCGCGGCCTTCGCGCGGCGTGCGGCGGCGGTCGGGTCGGACAGCACCGTGCCGACCGCGGCCGCGATGCCTGCCACGTCACCGGGTTCGATGGACAGGCCGGTCTCGCCGTCGACGACCAGCTCGGCGAGTCCGCCCGCGGTGGAGGCCACCAGCGGGGCGCCCGCGGCGGCGGCCTCGAGCGCCACGATGCCGAACGGCTCGTAGCGGCTCGGCAGCACGACGACATCGGCCGCCGCGAGGCACGCCACCAGGTCGTGGTCGGGTAGGTGCCCGACGAAGTCGACCGACCGCCGCACCCGCAGCTTGCGTGACTGCTCGACCAGCGAGACCGCCTGTCGGCCCTGCCCGGCCACCACCAGCCGGGTCCCCGGGAACGCACGCCGGACGCGCGGCAGCGCGGCGAGCAGGTCCTGCACGCCCTTCTCCCACTCCAGCCGCCCGAAGTACAGGACCAGCGGCGCGCCGTCGGGACAGTGGCGCTGCCGCGCGGCACGCACGGCCGCCGGCGACGGGCGCCATCCCCGTGGCTCGATGCCGTTGTGGATCACCGTGATGTCGGTGACCTCGAACAGGTGCGACACCTCGGCACGCATGGCGGCGGAACACGTGATCAACGCGTCGGCGCGGTTCGCGAGCCACCATTCCACCGAGTGGATCTGCTGGTTCAGTGGCTGGGACAACCAGCCGCTGTGCCGGCCGGCCTCGGTCGCGTGGATCGTTGCCACGAGTGGGACCGAAGCGTGCGACGCCAACGCGATGGCCGGGTGCGTCACCAGCCAGTCGTGCGCGTGCACGACGTCGGGCCGCCAGTCGCGCAGCAACGCCAGCCCGGCGCGGACCATCCCGTGGCCCATGGCGAGTGTCCACGCCACCAGGTCCTTCTCGAACAGCAGGTGCGTCGGGTCCTCGGCGACCCGCACCACGCGGACGCCGTCGTGCACGGTGTCGGTCGTCGGGTGGGTCACCGCGTCGGTGCCGGCCTCGTGCCGGCACAGCACGACCACCTCGTGCCCGAGCCCGGTGAGGTGCGCGGCGAGCGCGTGCACATGTCGCCCCAGTCCGCCGACCACGACCGGCGGGTACTCCCACGACAACATCAGCACACGCATCAGTCGCTGCTCCCGTCCACTAGTCCCCGCGCGTCGAGCCTGCCGAACAGGCCGTCCTCCGCGCGCAGCTCGGCGGCCCGCGCCAGCGCCCGCTCGTGCTGACCGGACCGCACCATGCCCGCCAGCTCGCCGAACCGGTCACCGTGCACCTTCGCGCGCCGCCGCGCGTAGTCGGCCGCCGAGTCCTTGGTGACCATGAACGCCCAGTCGCTCGACAACGTCAGCAGCGCCTCACGCACGAGCTGGTCGCGCGCCGGGTCCCGCCACGGCACGGTAGGCAGCGCCAGCAGCTCGGACTGCAGCTCGGCGCCGGCGGACACCAGGTCGGACACCTGTTCGCCGTCCCACACCCGCCAGTCCTTGCCGGAACCCCACGACGACGACGGCAGCTCGACCGGCTCGCCGACGTGCCCAGCCTCGATCGCGCCGCGCAGTGTCGTCACCCGCACGCCCGCCGCCGGCAGCGCGCGCAGCACCGCCTCCAGCCACGCCGGGCCCTCGTGCCACCAGTGCCCGTACAGCTCGGTGTCGTACGCGGCGACCACGAGCCCCGGTTTGCCGTGCCGGTCCCGCAGCGACCGCAGCCGTTCGACGACCGTGTCGACGAAGTCCGCGGCGTGCCGGTGCACCGCGCGTTCGGCGAGCACCGGGTCGTAGGGCCGCTTCTCTTGCGGCGGCACGTGTTTGCCGGTCACCCGCGACGGCTTGAGTCCGGTGGGATGGTCGAACGTGTGAAAGTCGCGGTACGCGGCGTCGCCGGGATAGCCGGCCTTCGGCGACCACACGCGGTAGGTGACCTCGAGGTCGCGGCCGAAGCACAGGACGTCCGACGAGCCGACCGGGCGGGCGGCGTGCGTCTCGCCGCGCAGCGCGGGACCGTCCACGAGGAACCGTCGCACACCAGCGGCCGCGTAGCCGTCCTCCATGCCCGGCTCGTAGCCGCACTCCGGCGCCCAGATGCCGGCCGGCGCGGTGCCGACGCGCAGCGCGGTGTCCTCGAGCCCGGTGCGTAGCGCGAAGTCACGGACCGCCGGGTGCAGCAGCGGCTGGAACGGGTGGGTCGCCGGGCCGCCGAGCAGCTCGATCACGCCACTGTCGACGAGCGGGCGCAGCACCGGAGAGAAACCGTTGCGCCAGCGGGACTCGAACTGTCCCAACGCGTTGCCGGCGGCCCGGTACTCGGCCGCCGCGAGCTCTCGCAGCGCCGGCTCGTCCCAGCGGGTCGCCGCGTACTGCGCGCGTAGCTGCCAGTTGCCGAGCCAGTCGTGGAAGGACCGCAGCGCGTACGGGTCGTCGAGCTGCGCGGCGAGCACCGGCGTCACGCCGAGCGTCAGCACGTCCCGGTGGCCCTCCTCGGCGAGCCGTTCGACCATGTCGATCATCGGCAGGTACGAGTGCGCCCACGCCTGGTAGAGCCATTCCTCGCCGACCGGCCACGTGCCGTGGTGCGGCAGCCACGGCAGATGGCTGTGCAGCACCAGACAGAACGAACCTTCATCGGTCACGGTTTTACCGCCACGGCGACGATGTCCAAACTGGACTCGAGGTCGTCGGTGGTGATCGCGAAGTCGGTCGCGGCTACCGAGGCAACCGCCCCGCGCAGCGCGGCCGGCCAGGCCGTGCCGGACACGGCGACCTCGACCTGCGCCTCGATGAGCGACCCACCGAACTCCGTGTCCAGCTCGCACAACCGGGGGCCGTGCCGCAGTCCGGCGAGGAACTCGACGTCGAAACCCGCTTCCCGCAACAGGGTGTCCAGCTCGGCGTGCGCGAGCTCCCTGGTGTGGAACGGGTTCAGGGGCGTGTCCCGGCCGGGGGAGAAGGTGATCCGGTTCGGGGTGGTGATCAGCAGCCGGCTGCCGGGACGCAGCACCCGCAGGCATTCCAGCAGGAAGCCCTCCTGGTCCCAGAGGTGCTCGATCACCTGGAAGTTCGCCAGAACGTCCACAGTGGACGATCGGACCGGCAGAGCGGCCAGGTTGCCGCGCACCACCCGGACCGCCGGGTACGCCTTGGCGACGTGGTTCGCGGTCGTCACGTCGTAGTCGAGCCCGACGACGAGCTTCGCGTCGCCGGCGAGCAGGTCCGCGCCGTAGCCCTCGCCGCAGCCGGCCTCCAGCACGAACGCGTCCACGCAGTAGGGCCGCAGCGCGAGATAGGCGGCCTCGTGGCGTCGGAACCAATAGTTTTCTTCCGCGATCCCGGGCACGGTGCGCTCGCCGGTCAGCGGGAGAGGTGCTACTGGCTCGGATTCCACGGCGGCAGGCTACTACGCGGTAGGGAACGCGCCTCAGGTCGGCGAGATGGTGATCCCGACCGCCCCGGGTCCTACGTGGACCCCGATCGAGGAGCTGACCTCGGTGAACATGATCTCGCGCGCTTCCGGCAGCCGGGTCTTGAGCCGCGCCGCCACCTTGCCGGCCCGCGACGCCGCGCCGAAGTGTTCGATCGCGACATCCACGACCTGGCCGTCCGCCTTGCGGACGGCGGTCTCGACCAGCTTGCGCAGCGCCCGCTCGGTGCCGAGTACCCGATCGATCGGCGCCACCTGACCGTTGATCATGGTGAGCAGTGGCTTGAGCGACAGGGCGCTGCCGAGCATCGCGGTGGCCGCGCCGATCCGGCCGCCCTTGCGCAGGTACTCCAGCGTGTCGACGTAGATCAGCTCCGAGCTGCCCTCCAGCCGGCGCGCCAGCATGTCCATCACCCGCCGGGGGCCGCCGCCCGCGCCGGCCACCCGCGCGGCGGCGAGCACCGCGTAGCCCATGCTCATGCCGGTGGTGCCGGAGTCGACGACGTGCACGGGCACCGGACTCTGTGCGGCCGCCTTTCTGGCGACCTCGTAGGTCTCGGACTGTCTGCTCGAGACGTGCACGGAGACCACCTCGTCAGCCCCGCGTGCGGCGAGATCCTGGTAGGCCCAGGCGAATCCCGCCGGATCGGGGGCCGAGGTGGTCACGTCCATGTCGTCCTCGAGCGCCCTGACCAGCACATCTTTCGGCACGTTGTGCTCCGCACAGACGTGCTGACCGATTCTGATCTGTATCGGCACCACAGTGATTCCCCACTGCGCCGCCAATGCTGCCGGGATGCTCGAGGTGGAGTCGGTCACCAACCCAACGCGGCCAGGCATGACCCGAGGCTAGCCGCCGACCCGGTGTGGGCACCGTCACGGCGACTCGAGGGCCGCTCGGTTTGCCAGCAGGCTACTGGTGGGTAACATTTGGCTGACCGGACAGCCGCGGGCCAAGACTCGTATTCTGCTCGCGCGAGCCGCTCGTATCCCAGGAGGTCGGAGCAGACCCATGCCAAACATCGTCGTGCTGGTGAAACAAGTGCCGGACACCTACTCGGAGCGGAAACTCTCCGAATCGGACCACACGCTGGACCGGGATTCGGCCGACGCGGTGCTCGACGAGATCAACGAGCGCGCCATCGAAGAGGCGCTCGTGATCAAGGAGGCACACGATGGCGAGGTGACCGTCCTGAGTGTGGGTCCGGAGCGGGCCACCGACGCCATCCGCAAGGCGCTGTCGATGGGCGCCGACAAGGCCGTGCACGTCGTGGACGACTCGCTGCACGGCTCCGACCTGCTGCAGACCGCCAAGGTGCTGGCCGCCGCGATCCGCACGGTCGAGGGCGTCGACCTGGTCATCGCCGGCAACGAGGCGAGTGACGGCGGCGGCGGCGCGGTGCCGGCGGTGCTGGCCGAGCTGCTCGGCTACCCCCAGCTCACGCACGCTCGCGCGGTCACCATCGACGGCGACACCGTCAAGGTCACCCGCGAGACCGACGAGGGCCTCACGCACCTCGAAGCGAGCCTGCCCGCGGTCATCAGCGTCGGCGAGAAGATCAACGAGCCGCGCTACCCGTCGTTCAAGGGCATCATGGCCGCGAAGAAGAAGCCGGTCGAGACGCTGTCGGTGTCCGACCTGGACATCGCCGATGTCGGCCTGTCCGCCGCGTGGTCCACGGTCGTCGAGGCGTCGCCCAAGCCGCCGCGCGGAGCGGGCCAGCGTGTCGAGGACGAGGGTGACGGCGGCACGAAGGCCGCCGCGTACCTGGTCTCCCAGAAGCTGATCTGAGAGGAACGTCATGTCTGAGGTTCTCGTCCTCGTCGATCACCTGGACGGCGAGGTAAAGAAGGTCACGTTCGAGCTGCTCACCGCGGCCCGCGAGATCGGCGAGCCGTCGGCGGTCGTCGTCGGCGCGCCGGGCACCGCGGCGAAGCTGACGGAGGCGCTCGGCTCCTACGGCGCGGAGAAGGTGTACGTCGCGGAGTCGGACGACGCCGCGAACTACCTGGTCACGCCGCAGGTTGACGTCCTCGAGTCGCTCGTCGCCTCGGCGTCGCCCGCTGCCGTGCTGGTGTCCGCGTCCTCGGACGGCAAGGAGATCTCCGGCCGGCTCGCGGCCCGCATCGGCGGCGGCCTGCTGGTCGACGTCATCGGCGTCGACAGCGACCTGACCGTCACGAAGTCCATCTTCGGTGGCGCCTTCGTGGTCAAGGCGAAGTCGACGCAGGGCGTGCCGGTCATCTCGGTGCGGCCCGGTGGCCTGGAGGCCGTCGCCGCGCAGGGCGCCGCGGCCGAGACGGTCGTCGACGTGCCGGCGGCCGACCCGGCCAAGGCCACCAAGATCACCGGCCGCGAGCCGATCACCGGCGGCGACCGCCCGGAGCTGACCGAGGCGTCGGTCGTCGTGTCCGGTGGGCGCGGCGTCGGCAGCGCGGAGAGCTTCGAGGTCGTCGAGAAGCTGGCGGACGCGCTCGGCGCGGCCGTCGGCGCCTCCCGTGCGGCGGTCGACTCCGGCTACTACCCGGCGCAGTTCCAGGTCGGGCAGACCGGCAAGACCGTGTCGCCGCAGCTCTACATCGCGCTGGGCATCTCGGGTGCCATCCAGCACCGCGCCGGCATGCAGACGTCGAAGACGATCGTCGCGGTGAACAAGGACGCGGAGGCGCCGATCTTCGAGATCGCCGACTTCGGCGTCGTCGGCGACCTGTTCAAGGTCGCGCCGCAGCTCACCGAAGAAGTACAGAAGCGCAAGTAACTCGGTCCGTGCGGGGCCGTCGCGGATTCCCCGCGGCGGCCTCGCCGTGCGGGGTCCAATGCCCTGAAGGTGGCCTTCGGGGGCATTGGGTCCCAGGGACCCCTTGGCCTCCAGCCCCGGTACCGGCGACCACCGACAGAAGCGGGTCGAGCGCGGGTTTGGTGGATGGATTTGGCTGCCGGCGG
>Ga0193717_1000703_pt1 | contig 21289 bp, 11 predicted proteins | sample U2c2metaG_FD_145900 | JGI IMG/M metagenome (GOLD analysis project Ga0193717, IMG submission 145900) | Soil microbial communities from a riparian zone of the East river system, Colorado, United States - U2c2 | ecosystem: Environmental > Terrestrial > Soil > Riparian zone | place: USA: East River...
ATAGGCGAGGTTTTTCCAGTTTTTGCGAGCCTCGGAGCTATGGATGAGCGGTAACAGGTTTTTACCCTTCATAGAGGCAGGAGCAGAGACACCGGCGGCCTCAAGCAGTGTGGGGGCGATGTCGATCATGCTGACGACCTGGTCCAGTCGGAGCGTGCTGTCGAAGCCGGGGCCGGCGATGAGTAGTGGAACCCGGATGGAACTCTCATGCGGGGTACGCTTCCAGTCTCCGCGGCGTGTGTGGAAGGTGCAGCCGTGGTCGCTGAGGAAGCAGACGATGGTGTTTTCGGTGAGGCCCTGCTCGTCGAGCGTTTTGAGAACGCGGCCTACGCTTTCGTCGATGCTCTGGACTGCGCCGTAGTAGTCAGGAAGCTGGTCCTGCCAATTTCCGGGCAATGGTAGAAGGTCGGCAGGGACGAAGCTGTTGGCATACCGCTTGGCGTAGCCCTTCGGGGCTACGACGCGTTCGATCCCGTTCTGGTGATGCGGTTCGAGGTGCGAGAGGAAGAGAAGGAAAGGCTTCTCCTGTGGTTGCTTGAGGAAAGAGACGGCGCGATCCGTGAGGAAGTCGACGCGGTACTGATCGTGGAAGTCGATCTTCTCTCCTGCTGAGTTCCAGATGCTGCCCTCGTAGGGCTGTGAGGTGATCTCGATGGCGTTGGCCCCCTCCCAGAAGTTGAGGAAGCCGCCGCGATGCTCGGGTGCGACGAAGCCGAAGCCATTCTTTCCGGCACGATCGACCGGGGCGAGGTGCCACTTGCCTACGAAGTTCGTGGTGTAGCCGTTTTCGCGTAGGACCGTGGCAAGCGTAGGAAGTTGCTTGTTGAGTCCGATGGTGACCGGCCTCGGTGGCATAGCGGCTGGTCATCATGCAGGCTCGAGATGGAGAGCAGAGTGGCTGGTTGGTGACGGCGTTGTTGAAGAGGGTGCCGCGTGCGGCGATGGTGTCGATGTTGGGGGTGTGAACGTCGGGGTTCTCACCATAGGCACCCACGAAGTCGGCACGGAGTTGATCGGAGCAGATAAGAACGATGTTGGGGCGCTTCTTTGGGGCTTCGTGTGGAACGGGTGCCGCTTTGTGCTGCTCGGAGGCGGCAAAGAGTGGCTCGGAGCCCATAGTGAGAGCCGCGGCTGCGGTGCCTTTAAGGAAGGCGCGGCGGGCGGTGGAGGTGGTAACGGCTGCTGTGGGCGAGATGTCTTTCATTGTGGGCCTCAAAGATGCTGGTTCTTTAGAATGCGTAGCGAAGTGCGAACTGCACGATGCGCGGGTCGCCGGTGGTCCCTGTGATCTTGCCGTAACTTGCGGTGCCTAGTGTGCCGCCCGGGTTGGCGAGGTTGACGTTGTTGAAGAGGTTGAAGACCTCGCCACGAAACTGCATGGTACTCTCGCGCCAGATCGTGAAGGTCTTGAAGGCGGAGAGGTTCGTGTTCACAAAGCCGGGACCGATCAGCGGGTTACGTCCCGCGTTGCCATACGGCACATTAGAGGCGGGCACGACGTAGGCATCGGTATTGAAGAATTCGGTGATCTTATCAGCGCGGCTGCGGCCACCGCTGAGCCGAGGATTGCCGATAAGGTTAGGCCGATCGGAGGCGACGCCGTCCTTGTTGGAGTCCACGTTGGAGAGGATGCCGAAGGGGGTACCGGTGCTGAGGGTGGTGATGCCGTTGATCTGCCAGCCGCCAAGGACCCCGCGGCCGATGAGGCCCCAGCGGTTGAAGCTGGGCAGTGCGTAGATATAGGAGGCGACGAAGCGCTGGGGGATGTCGAGATCGGAGAGACCACGGTTCATGCTGATGTCGTACTGGCTGACGAGCGCATCACCGATATCGATGTTCTTCGACCAGACATAGGTGGCGAGTAGAGAGAAGTGGTTCGAGAAGCGCCGGGTAACGGTTAACTGCAGGGAGTGGAAGGAGGCATTTTCAATGGGGGAGTTGATGCTGATAGAGGCGAAGGTATAGGTCTTTGGGGTGGGCTCATACGGACGGCGGGCGTTCAGGCCAGCCGTGGTGGTGGTGCCGCTGGGTGCGTAGACGGGCGAGTTCTGATCGATGCCGAGGAAGAACTTGCGCGAGAGGTTGCCGATGTAGGCGATGCGGGTGCTCCAGTCGGAGCTGAACTGATGCTCGAGGGTGAGGTTGTACTCCTGCACATAAGGTACGGCGCTGTTGTTGGGCGGAAGGCCACTAATGGTAGCGCCGGAGGTAAAGGTCGGATTCTGTGCGTTGGAGTTGTAGGGGAATGGGTCGGGGTTAGGCGCGTAGGGATTGACGAGATCAGGCGTCTTCGCGACGGAGACGCTGAGGGTAAAGGGCTGTTGCTCAAGCCCGCTCGAGAAGGTCTCCTGCGAGGCAGAATAAAAGATGCCGTAGGAGCCGCGCAGTGAGGTGGTGCCGTGTCCGAAGACGTCATACGCGAAGCCAACGCGCGGAGCGAAGCGGGTATAGGAGGTGTGAAGGATGCCATCCGGAACGCCGGGATCGCCGGAGGTCAGCAGGCCGAGCGGTGCGGTGGGGAAGCGCGTAGACTGCACATTGGCCTGGAAGGTGCCGAAGTTGTTCTCGCCGGTGAAGGGCGGATAGACCTCCCAGCGCAGACCGAGGTTCAGGGTGAGACGACGTGTCGTGCGCCAGTTGTCCTGCACGAAGAGCGCCGGGTCGATCTGGTGGAGGCGGTGTTTGACGTTGGTGGTCTGGACGAGTGAGTTGGCCTTGCCTTCAAGGAAGTCGACGAGCGCGTTGCCGGTGGTGCCCCCGGTGAACTTCAGGACGCCGGAGCCCTGCAGCAGGCCGGTCTCGTTGTACTTGTTCCAGATGAAGGAGCCGCCAGCCTTGATGGTGTGACTCTTCAGGATGTAATTGAAGGTGTCGATAAGGCCGAGGGACTGTTGTGTGATGTCGCTAGGACCGGTCTGGTTGGTGCCCATGGTCCAGTAGCCGGTGGTCCCGAACTGTGGCGGAGCGACGATAATGCCGCCTTCTGCGACATGACTGCCAAGGGTGAACCAGAGGTGGTCTTGTCCGTAGATCGTGGCGATGATGTAGCGATTGAGCGTGAAGAAGGCGCGAACGTTGTTGAGTGCCTTAGGGGAGATGACCCAGTTATCGCTGACGACGGCGTTGGTTTGGTTCTCGTGATTGATCATGCCAGCATAGCTGAGGATTTGGTTGCCGCCGACGTTGGGGGTAGTGTTGTCGCCGCGAGACGTGAAGTAGAGCCCGGAGATCATGTGCGAGCCAAGCTGACTGTCTACGCGGATCATGCCTTGGTTGGCGTCCGTGTTAGCCGAAGCGGTCTGTTGAGCAGGATGGTAGCCACTGGCGATGGTACTGAGGGGAACGAACTTGAGCAGACTCTGAGCGACGGGGTCGAGAAGGTTCTGGCAAATCTTACCTGAGACGCCGTTGCAGGAAATGCCGGTGGGCTGCTTCGATTTGGGGTCAGCCGTAAAGTCTCCCACAGCCTCGGCTGCAGTGGGTGTGACGAGGCTGGCCGAATTGATGACCGCCGGGGTGCTGATGCGCAGGCCCTCGTAGGAGGCGAAGAAGAAGAGCTTGTCGCGACGGATGGGACCGCCAAAGTTGGCGCCGAACTGGTTCTGTTTGAGCGGAGTGACGCCACTGGTGGTGAAGTAGCTCTTGGCGTTGAGGGCGTCGTTCCGAAGATAGTCGTAGGCGAGGCCATGAAATTGGTTGGTGCCGGAGCGGGTGATGAGGTTGACGACACCGCCGGGTGAACGACCGAACTCGGCGTCGAAGTTACTGGTGAGGATACGGAACTCTTGCAGGGCATCCGGGTTGGGGATCAGATTGCCGCCGACGTGGTAGATGCCGGTGTCAAAGGAGCCATCGAGATAGTAGGAGTTTGCGTTTGTGGGCAACCCGTTGACGCTGAGCGCCGAACCCTGGCGTGTGCCGATGGGAGAGTCAGGTGTGTAGTTGGTGACACCCGGCGCAAGCTGCACGAGATCGTAGGCGTTACGTCCATTCAGTGGGAGGTCCTGGATGCGCTTCTGGTCGATAGTCTCGCCGACCTGCGACTCACGGGTGTCGATGAGGGTGGTGGTGGCGCTAACATCGATGACCTGATCAATAGAGCCCGCCTGCAGAGAGAAGCTGGCCTGCACGTTTTGGTTCGCGGCTAGACGGATATCGTTCTGCTGGACGGACTGGAAGCTGGCGAGGCGAGCCTCGACCCGGTAGGTACCGGGTGGAAGGGACTGAAAGATGTAGTCGCCGGAGCTGTCGCTTGCCGTGCTGAGACTCTGTGCGGTGTCGGTATTGGTGACGATGATGGCCGCTTTGGCGATGACTGCTCCGGAGGTGTCGGTGACGGTGCCGTATATGGAGCCTGTGGTGGTTTGGGCCGTGGCAGTAAGTGGCAGGAGCGCAACTGCTGAGAGAAAGAGGGCAAAGGATCGCAGGCTCGATAGAATCATGGAGTTTTCACACTGGCCTCACATGCGTGATCGCATCTTCGGAGTATTGGGCGAAATATGTATGCGATTACATTTCACTGTTAGAGTGACTTTACAGGTGATCGCACAGCGGCTTCTTGAATGGCGGATGAAATTACGATGGCTTAGGTCCACTACAATCGCTGGAAGATCAGGGAGGGATGATGAGCGATTGCTATTTACCCGAAACGACAGGGAAGAAGGCCTGCTGTACACCCCAGGTGGAGCGTGCTAAGGTGTCGGTTATCGGAATCCCCATGGAGGCGCATCGCGCTGGTGTACAGGGAGCGATGATCGATCTGCCGGGTGGGACGTTTCTGATGGGGACGAATCGTGGTGAGGCGTTTGCAGCGGACGGTGAGGGGCCGGTGCGGGCGGTGGTGCTCTCCCCCTTTCGAATGGATACGTATCCGGTTACGAATTCTGAGTTTGCAGAGTTTGTCGAGGCTACGGGGTATCGCACAGAGTCAGAGTTGTACGCGTGGTCGTTCGTCTTTTGGGCACAGTTACCGAAGGATCGCATCGAAGAGCTGGTGGAAGACACGGTCACTGCTGCTCCATGGTGGTGTAAGGTGTCGGGGGCGTGGTGGCGCGAGCCTGAGGGGCCGGGCTCGGATGTAAACGAACGAGCGGAGCACCCGGTGGTGCATGTTTCGTGGAACGATGCTGCGGCGTATGCGGCGTGGGCTGGAAAATCGCTGCCGACTGAGGCACAGTGGGAGTATGGGGCACGAGGTGGTTTGGAGCAGAGGCTATATCCGTGGGGTGATGAGCTGACGCCGGCAGGGAAGCACCTGTGCAACATCTGGCAGGGAGAGTTTCCGCGCGTGAACACGGCAGAGGATGGGTATGAGGCGACGTGTCCTGTCGATGCCTTTCCGTCGAATGCCTTTGGGTTGTACTCGATGACAGGCAACGTTTGGGAGTGGTGCGCGGACTGGTTTGGCGTGGGTGCCTTGGTTGAGCCAGTGCATGATCCTCTGGGTCCGGCGCAGGGGCAGGCGAAGGTGATGAAGGGTGGATCGTTTCTGTGTCACGAGTCGTACTGCAACCGGTATCGGGTGGCGGCCCGCACATCGAACACTCCAGACAGTGCGGCATCCAACGTAGGGTTTCGTTGTATTTCGCGGCTGTGATGAGTGATCGCAGCTTTCTCGGATAATTCATTTGGCGTCCCGTCCGTTGCGGGGATAGGATGCAAAGCGAAGGAGAGCAGAGTTCTGTTGATGCTCTTCTTCTTTTTTCCAGATAAATGTAATCGATTTCATTCTCCCTGTTGTATTGAGTTGTCTCTGAAAAAAGACCTGAGAGTCTGCGTCTCTAGGCAGGCTCCATGTACCGGATCTGTTCGATCCAGCTACCCGCGGCGATCGTCGCGCCAACCGTGAATGGAGTGAACCATGAAGTGGAATGTAGGTGTATCCGTGAAGAATTTTATGCAGTTGAGAAACATCTTTGGAATCATCCTTCTATCTTTCGGAGTCGCTTCGGGCTCAGCAGCCGCAGAGGACTGCCAAGTCGGACCATCTCTTGTGAATTCCTGTGGACCGTGGATTGGCGCGTCTGCCAATCAGTACTCCGAAGCGGCATCTGGTCTTCAGGCACAGATGCTTTACCACGAGCAGAGAGTAGGGCGTCAGATGAGCATCGTTCATGCATATAACAGCGTGGGAGAGAATACGCTGTCAACAGATGAACTGTACTTTATCTACCGCCCAAATACGCACCTGCTGCTGAACTGGAAACCGGCGTCGAAGTGGTCGCAAGCGGCGGGCAGCAATGCTTCGGTGAACGCGGGCATTGACCAGATGGCAGCCGCCATCTTGAGCGTGGCTCCGCAGAAGGTGATGCTGTCAGTGTTTCACGAGCCGCAGAACGATGTGTCAGAGAACGACAGCGGCTTGGACTGCGCGTTGTCCGGCAGTGGAACATCGGGGACAGAGGCAGACTATGTGAACATGTGGCACAACGTTCGCGCCCGATTCGACGCTCTGGGCGTGACTAACGTCGTCTGGGTGATGATCTATCAAGGCTTTGACAAGTTCAATTGCATGACGAATTCGCTGTGGCCCGGAAACAGCTATGTGGATTGGGTGGCGTGGGACCAGTATGACTCCGGTGCGGGATGGAACAGCGACATCAGCTCCTTCTATAACAACCTGACTACGCTAACGGACGCGAACCATAACTACACAGCCAAGCCGTGGATGCTTACCGAGTTCGGCATTCATGGAGCGCGGCCTCAGTCCGAGGCCTACCAGTACTATACGGACGCGAGGAAGTCGCTGGACAGGAACACGTTCCCGAATATCAAGGCCTATGTCGTATGGGACTCGACGGGTGCGGCGTTTAACCAGGTGGGATATGGCGGACCGGGACCTGCGTCGGATCCGACAAAGTACTTTCTCGATCAGACGGAACAAGAGCATTACAACAAGTTTGCGAAACATACCAAGCTGCAGTAGGAATGGAGGGTAAGCGGTCGGGCTGCTTGGGAGTTCTATCTCAAGCAGCCTGAGCGCTTAGGACGAGCGCTTCCTTTTCAGAGGATTTGTCTGGAGCTTTCTGAGTGATGGGGGGGCTGTCGATTGGCGGACGATGAGCTTCGTCTTCAGGACGCGCTCGCGCCTCTCCATCTGAGGATCGCTGATTGCGGTCCACAGGGTTTGAAACGCCTGATTCGCAATTTCCGTGCGGGGAATTTGAATACTGGTGAGCGGAGGGCTGGCGAGCGAGACCATCTGGAGATCGTCGAGGCCGATGAGGGAGATATCTTCCGGGACGCCCAGACCGCCTTCGTGGCAGGCCTGGAGCGCTCCAAGAGCCATGAGATCGTTGGAGCAGATGACGGCAGTGGGGCGTTGTTGGAGCTTCAACAACTGTTTGAGCGCGGCTGTGCCGCCGTCGAGGCGACTATTGCCTTCGGCGATGTGCTCGGGTGGAAGGGGAAGAGCGCTGTGACTCATGGCCTCGCGAAAGAGCTCAAGCCTGCGTTGTGCGGACCAAAGTTCCTTGGGGCCAGCGATGAAGGCAATATCGGTATGACCAAGCTGCGCGAGATGCCGGACGGCTTTGGTGATACCCATGCGATGATCGACGAAAACCGTATGGAACGAGTTGCCGCGTAAGCCTTGCGCGAGCGTAACGACAGGAACTTTGTGACGAAGGAGCATGGAGGCAGACTGATCGTCCATCTCGGAGGTGAAGATGGCGATGCCGTCGACGCGGCGTTCGATCATGCGTCCGAGACACTGATGCAGACGTTTGACGTCATAGTTCGTGTTGGCGAGGATCGTGTCGTAGTTGCGTTCTACGCAGAGGCGCTCGAATGCGCTGACGATATCCGGAAAGAATGGGTTGGTGATGTCGGAGATGATGACTCCGAAGAGCTGGCTGCGTCCGGAGCTGAGGGTGCGGGCGCTTTGATTGGGGACGTAGCCGACCTCGGCGATGACTTTGTTGATACGTTCGGCGGTCTTAGGGCGAACGCTGTTCGAGCCATTGATCGCGCGAGAGACGGTGGCAGTGGAGACTCGGGCGAGCCGCGCAATCTGTTCGATGTTCAAAGCTTAAGAGTTCCTCAACGAGAGTCAGATTCGGTATGGGCGGATGACAGAAAGAAGTCTATTGTTCATTGTAATGTAAAGCGTTACATTTAGGGTTCCATGAAGCTATTCGGAAGAATCGAGGAGACCTTTAGGAATGCATCGTAGAGATTTTTTGAAATCAACCAGCGCAATGGGACTGGGTGTCATGGCTGGTGCAGGTGGGTCACAGGCTGAACAACAGCGAATGACAAAGAGCGTGAACACGGCGGAGGGACGGCCTCGCCAGGTAGTTTTGTTGATCACAGACGCGACGCGTAAGGACATGCTGAACTGTTACAAGGAGATAGGGATCCAAACCCCGCACCTCGACCGTCTGGCTGCTGAGGGTGCCCGCTATGAGAGAGCTTATACGACGCAACCAGTATGTACTCCCGCGCGCTCGGCCATCTTTACGGGGCTATATCCCCATAGTAATGGAGCGTGGGGCAACAGCATGCCGCTGGGGCAGACGGTACACACCATCGGGGAACGCCTGACGGAGCATCATGTTCACTGTGCGTACATCGGGAAGTACCACCTGGATGGGTTCGACTACTTCGGTACAGGAAAGGCTGCACCGGGATGGGATGCGGAGTATTGGTACGATCAGCGAGATTATCTGCAAGAGTTGACCCCGGAGGAGCGGCGGAGGTCGCGGCAACCGATGACAGGCAGCGATCCTGAGCTGAAGGCGGAGTTTACCTTTGCTCACCGCTGCTCCAACCGCGCTGTCGATTTTTTGAAGAAGCACAAGGACGAAAGCTTTCTTCTGGTGGTTTCGTATGACGAGCCACATGATCCTTCGATTGCGCCCAAGAAGTATCGCGATATGTACGCGCAGCACAGCTTTCCACGATCCGTAAATACAGACGACACGTTGGAGAATAAGCCGGAGGAGCAGCGGATATGGGCCGGGAAGGGGCTGCACGCGGAGGCCCCGAGTACGATCCATAACCGCGATATGTTTGGGGCGCTCACGTTTGTGGACAGCGAGATAGGTCGCGTGCTGGAGGAGTTGGACCGAAGTGCTCCAGAGGCGATGGTGATCTATACCTCGGATCATGGCGGCATGTTCAAATCTCACCGTTTGAATGGAAAAGGTCCGGCGATGTATGAGGAGATTACGAATGTCCCTTTCCTGGTGCGTTGGAAAGGTACGGTGGCCAGTGATGTGATCTCTCGTGTGCCGATTTCGCAGATTGATATTTCAGGCACGCTGCTGGAGTTTTTCGGGGTAGAGATGCCGAAGGTGCTGGAAGGCGGCAGCATGATGCAGAGCATCAAGAATCCTCAACAGCCTTCGCGAGAGCATGTCTTTATGGAATGGAGTCGCTATGAAGTGGACCATGACGGATTTGGTGGGTTTCAGCCGATACGCTGCATCTGCGATGGACGGTACAAACTTTCTATTCATCTGTTGACGACTGATGAGTTGTATGACCTGAAGGAGGATCCGGCAGAGATGAAGAATCTGATCGAGTCGTCGGAGCATACAGAGATGCGTAACAGGATGCACGATATCTTGCTCGCATGGATGGATACAACACGCGATCCATTTCGGGGCTACTATTGGGGACGAAGAGCGTGGCGCAAGGACTACCCAGTGAGTTATGAGAATCATGGTATGACACGACAGCGCGAGGAGGATGGGTATCTGCCGCGCGAACTTGACTATGACACAGGATTGCCGATGGAGAAGGCGACTCGACCGAAGAGCGGCGGAATGTAGCTGCTCATAGCAATACTCTTGGTTCTCAAGGAACGATAAGGAGAGATATGACTGCACAGAACGATGCAACACGCCGTGAATTTATCCAGGGCTCGCTGGCTGTAACAGGAACGCTGCTGGCTTCGGGGATGGGCGCAAACGCAGAGCAAAAGTCACCCTCAGAGAAGCGCCCAAACCTGGTGTTCTTCTTTGGTGAAGGGCAGCGTGCGGATGCGCTTTCGCTCGTGGGACATCCCATCGTGAAGACGCCGAATCACGATCGTATTGGGCGAGAGGGGGTGCGTTTTACGAACGCCTTCTGCACAAATGCTCTGTGTGCTCCGGCACGCGCGACGGCTCTAACGGGGATGTATAGCAGATCGACGAGCGCGTTGGCGAACGAAGACTTCATGAAGCCGATGCCTGGGGATATTCCATTGTTTACTGAGTTGCTGCACGAGGCTGGCTACGAGGTCGCCATTGTAGGCAAGGTGCATGTACGAAATGGCGTAGAGGATCGCTACTGGGACTACTACTTTGGACATAACGCTCCGGCAAATAACTACTACAACCCAACATTCAAAGAAGGGCGTAAAGGCAAGGTAGGTCCGCCGCAACAGTTCAAGGATGTGTATACCGATGACCTGGCTGTGGATCGTGCATTGGCGTGGTTGGATGAAGAGCGTGGCGGCAAGCCGTTTTGCCTGCTGGTGTGGTTTGTTGCACCGCACTCGCCGTTCTATCGACCACGAAAGTATCTCGACCTGTACAACGGGACAACGATTCCGAAGCCTACTACATTCGATGACGATCTGAAGGGGTATCCAGGTAAGCCGAAGTGCTTTGCTGAGGCGACGAACAAGATCGGTACTACAGTACGTGGAGACACTTGCCGCACGCTCGAAGAGGTGGCGAAAGATTACTACGCAGGATTGGTAGGTGTAGACGACAATATGGGTCGCGTGATGGCGCACCTGGAGAAAAAAGGCATCCTGGACGATACAGCCATTTTGCACGGCTCAGACCATGGTTATTTTCTTGGTGAGTGGCGCATGTATGACAAACGGCTTATGCACGAGCCTTCGATCCGCGTGCCGCTGATGGTGCGTTATCCCAGGCGGATCCCAGCAGGAGTCATCCGCCATGAAATGGTGCTCGACGTTGATCTTGCACCAACATTGCTTGATGTTGCAGGAGTGAAGGTGCCGGAGCGTATGCAGGGGCGAAGTCTCATGCCGCTGGTAGCAAAGGCCGATCCTGCGTTTCGCCAGGAGTGGTACTACGAGTACTTCGAGTGGCCGAATCCGGAGTCGGTGCGGCCACATCGTGGCGTGCGTACGGAACGGTACAAACTGATCCACTATGTTATGGAGCCGCAGGAGTTCGAGATATATGACCTGCATGTCGATCCGGGGGAGTTGAACAATTTATACGGTAAGGCGGAACATGCAGAACTGCAGCGACAACTGATGGAGAAACTGGAACGGTTGCGGACGCAGGTGCCGGAGTACAAGAAGTCGTAGACGTGGTCGGTGAAAAGCCCTCACTACTTCATCGAGTTGTGAGGGCTTTGTTTTAAGGGACAGTAGTGGATTACTTGGCAGGCGCGCAGTGGACTTCGCGGCCTTCGATGGTACAGTGTGCCATCACAGTATCATCGATACCGTGGAACGAGCCCTTCCACAGTTTGGCTGTAGGTGTGGCGCGCTCAAGGATGAAGTAACCGAAACGGCCTTTCATGGTGACGTCTGCTTGCTTGCCATCGATCTCGCTTTTGTTTTCCATCATGGTTTTGGGGTTCTTGGCGGAGAGTTTCTTGTCGAGATCGGAGGCCGAGACCATCAGACGCGTGCCGCTATCACCGACAATCAGTTGCCCAGGACGATCAGGGCCAAAGTTCATGCTGCCGAAGAGATGGAGGTGGCCGGCGAGTATGAGTTCGACCCCGGGCATATTGGGGTCGCTCTCGGTTGCCTTGCCATCGAACTTGGGATTCATGAATCCCTGTACGAAAGGCGGTTTATGGGTAATGATCCATTGCGGCGTACCTGTCGAGACGTGCAGCGGTTTGATGTCCTGCTGAAAGCTCTGGAGCTTTCGGTCTGCGAGCCAGGCATCAGGAGTGTCAGCGGTGTCGAGCACATCGAGCGTAAGGCCTTGCAGTGGAACGAGGAAAGCAGCGGACTTCGCGTGTAGGCAGGGAATAGGGGCATCAGCTGCGTCGAGATAGCGGAACCATCCCTGCGCAGCGCGGGCACACGTCTCGTGATTGCCACGAGCAAAGACCCAGGGCGCAGCGTTCAGTAAGTTATGTGCCGGATCGAAGAAGTCGCGTCTCCAGTTCTCCCAGTTCTCGCAGTGCTTTGCCCCGCCTTCGCACTTCTCGCGGTAGTAGTAGTCACCGACGTGGATGACGAGATCAGGATGTTGCGCCGCAGCGAAGCTGGCGATCTTTTCGAAGGGCCAGTCCTGACTGCAATCCTGCTGCTCGCCGCCAGTGACACGACATCCTGTATCGCCGATCACTACGATCTTCCGCACAACGCGCCCGGGGATAGGCATGAAGCGGCCATCAACGGTGACGTGCTTCGCAGTAGATGGAAGCGTCACCTGACAGGTTGCTGGAAAGTCCGGAGACGCGTGCTCGGGCTCGGCGCGTAAGGCAAGAGGAAGAGGTTTGCCGTGGATGCGGGCCACCGGACAGGCACTGCCATTTGGCACAATCACGCGTAGCTGGGCACCAGCGGCTGTCATCTGTACCCACGAGGAGATGGGTTGTGAGGAGGGAGTAGATTGCGCTACGAGGAGGGGTACTGCGAGCGCGATGGATGCAAGAGTGAGGATGGTCTTCACGGATCTCTCCTTAGCGCCCGGTCCACACGGGGGCGAGCCAAGCTATGGGTTTTTCCGGATCGGCGCCGGGGGCATCACCGCCGCCCGCATTCCAGACGCGGACGAAGAAATATTTGCTGGTGGTGTCTTCGATAGTGGGGTCCCATTCGACGGTGTAGTCTGGGGCGTCCGGGGTGTACGTCTCAGCTACGGCGCCTCCATCCTTGATAATGTCGATCTTGGTGATTTTGTCTTTTGGATTATCCGTGTCGGGATCGCTGATGGAGATGTGGAACTGAAACGTACCGGGACGCGTTAGAGTGGAACCCATAATGGCTTTGTTGACGGTGTAACGGCATTGGATATTGTTGTCGAGAGAAGCATAGGTGCGACGATGTTTCATCGCATCGAGGATGGCAACTTTGGTCTTACTGGTGGCTAAGACGAAGGTGCGGGAGGTTTCAGTCTGAATGCCGGTAAGGCCATGATTGTCGTTGCCGGAGACGGGCGATACCTTCCAGCCCTTGTCCAGTGCGTTAATGAAGGCCGGGTAGTGGATGTTCTTGTTGGAGTTGATGACCTCGAGCATGGTGATGATCTCGGTGGCTGCGGGTGTGCGGTCGGCGAAGTCAGCGTACTGATGTGGACCGGGGTGGTTGAAGCTGGCTACCACGGGGCCTGCACCGTTGGGTTTTGCCGTAGCTAGCCACTTGTAGAAATAGGGAAGATCGACGCCGGGGATGAGTGCATTCAGCATGCTGTCAGTGTTCATCACGTTGAGATGGCCGACGCCTCCGGGTCCGTCGTTTTCGGAGAACTCGAAGCCATTGATAGCGACGAAGTCTTTATCGGTAGCAGCGAGTGCCTCTTTCTTCCCCGACATCCACATCGGATTGTTTGGAGAGACGGGTTGGAAGGCTGCCTCCTGCGAGTGATCGGATATGACGTAGAAATCGAAGCCCTTAGCTTTTGCGGCAGCATAGTGCGCTGATGGAGGCCCCTGTACCTTCTGCCAGTCAGGGCGAACCTTCATGTCGGGAGAAGGATACTGGAATCCATTCATGACGTACATGGAATAACAGGGAGCCTTCTTCTTTGGACCCTCTCCTTCGAGTCGCCAGCTATAAGGTGCCTCAGAGGTTGGATCTTTGGAGAACATCAACACACCTGCGCATCCGGACTTGGCGAACTGTTCGCCGTGCGACCAGGTATATGCGGAGTGAGCATGGGTGCTTCCGGAGTAGATGTTGTAGGTCGTTGCGGATTTAGCGGTTGCCTTAGAGTTTTGTTGCGCGAAGAGGGGAAGCGCACAAGTAACGAAGGATGTGATGAGCGCGAGATGTGTAGCGTAGCGATACATTTATGATCTCCTGATGTTCGGGTTCGTCGTCAGTTCAGCGAACTATGCGTTTTGCAATGTTATGGCTGAGTTAGAACTCATACTTCAAAGCAAGTTGCATGATGCGTGGCGTACCTGCGCTTGTGATCATGCCGAACTTGGGTGAACCAAAGGTCCCGTTTGGATTGCCCAAATTGACATTGTTGAAGAGATTGAAGACCTCGGCGCGGAAGAGCAGATTATCTTCGCGGATGATTGAGAACCGTTTGAAAGCCGAGATGTCGGTGTTAATGAAGCCAGGACCGAGAATAGGATCTCGGGGCGAGGTGCCATAGGGGTGTCCGACTGGGATGACGTAGGCGGCTGTATTAAAGAACATATTGATCTTATCGAGCCGCGAACGACCGTCACCAAGCGAACGATTGCCAATAACATCAGGACGGTCCGTGGTGACGCCGTCCAGGTTGGTGTCGGAGTTGGATGTGATGTTGAAGGGCGAGCCGCTCTGGAGAGTGACGATGCCGTTCAACTGCCAACCGCTTAGAACTTCCTTGCCCAAGTATCCGCGGAACTTGACGTCGGGGAGTTGGTAGAGGAAGGAGGCAACGAAGTGTTGTGGAACGTGCAGAGTAGAGAGACCGCGATCGAGTGATACGTCGTACTGGTTCGCCAAGGTGTAGGCGGTGGCGCTGCCGGGATCGGCGGAGACATCGTCTATGGCCTTAGACCAAACATAGCTGGCAAGCAGGCTGAAGCGGTTTGCCAAACGACGGGTGACGGTAAGCTGCATGGAGTTATACGACGAGTTGCTGGAGGGGTCGATTAGGCCGATGGAGGCATAGCCCTGGAGCGGGCGACGCGCGTTAAGGCCAGCAGTGGTAGTCAATCCGCCGGGCTGATAGATGGGAGAGTTTTGATCGCGTGCAAGGTAGAAGAGGCGTCCGGCGCTACCAACGTAGGCGAGACGTGTGCTCCAGTTGGATCCCCACTGTTGCTCGAGTGTGAGATTGTACTGCTGTACATATGGTATGGACGAAGTACCAGGCTTCAGGCCGCCGAGAGAAGCGCCTGCAACGAAGGTGGGGTGCTGCAGGTTGACAGTATAAGGAAAGGGACTGACACCATTGAAAGGTGCGATACCAAGATAAGGATTGGTGTAGCTAGAGGTCTTGTTTAGGGTGACAGAGAGAGTGAAAGGTTCCTGCTCGAGGTTGCCGACCAGCGTCTCCTGACTGGCAGCGTAGAAGATGCCATAGCCACCACGTAGCGATGCTTTGCCGTTGCCGAAGAGATCGCAAGCGAAGCCGATGCGTGGAGCGAACTTCAGATACGAAGTCTTCAGGATGCCATCAGGTACACCGCGATCGCCAGCAGACAGAAGACCAAGCGGAGCGGTAGGGAAACGGGTGGACTGCACACCGGCGATAAAGGTGTCGAAGTTGTTCTGCCCAGCGAAGGGATAGTAGACCTCCCAGCGTAAGCCAAGATCGAGAGTTAGACGATGAGTTGCACGCCAGTCATCCTGGAAAAAGAGCGCTGGATCGGGAGCGTGGAGGCGATGAAAGCCGCCGTTGTTTTGCTGGAAGCTGTTGGCCTTACCTTCCATGAAGTCGGCGAGAGCATTGCCTGTCGTACCACCGCTAAAGGTGCTCTTGGAGGAGCTGAGGAAGGCAGAGGTCTCGTTATAACGATTGAGAATATACGAGCCGCCAAGCTTGATGGCGTGATTGCCTTTAGACCAGTTGAGAGTATCTTCAATGCCGAAGGAGAGTTGTGACTGAGTGCTTGGGCCGCTACCTCCGACGCCGCCAGTGAAGTAGCCGGTGACGGTAACCTGAGGCTGAGTAGAGACGACGCCGCCATCCTTGATCTGTGATCCGAGATCGGAGAAATGGTTGCCATTGATGACGTTCGACTTGATGGTCTTATTCAGAGAGTAGGAGAGAGTGACGTTATTGACCATGCGAGGCGAGGCTAACCACGTATCACCAAGGACGTAGTTACTTTGACCGGCGTAGTCCGCGTCGCCACTGTACGCCAGCAGGTTGTTGCCACCAATGGTGCGATCAAAACCTGTGCCCTGTGAGTTGAAGTAAGTGAATTGCAGCTTGTGAGCTTGTGTTAGCTGATAGTCGAGACGAGCAGTGCCTTGGTCGGCGCGGGTATTGTTCGAGGCGATCTGCTCGGTTGGTGTGCTGCCGCCATTAATGCCGAGCGGGACGGACTTGAGGATATTCGAGGTAACTGTATCGATACAGATAACGTACTTCGCACCACAGTAGGTCCCAGTAGGCTTCTTGGCGCTCTGGCTGAAATCTCCCTTGCGCTCAAGCGCCGTGGGTACTGTGATGGCCGAAGAAGAGACGATGATGGGGGTGTTGATTCGAATTCCCTGATAGGAGGCATAGAAGAAAGCTTTGTCGCGAACGAGGGGGCCGCCCATACCTCCGCCAAAGGTGTTTTGGACGAGATGTGTGACGTCATCGTTGAAGTGATTCTTTGCATTGAAGATTGTGTTGCGAAGGAAGTCGTAAGCAGTGCCATGAAACTTGTTGACGCCAGAACGGGTGATGACGTTGACGACAGCACCCGGATAACGCCCGAACTCTGCGTCGAAGTTGCTGGTGAGGATGCGGAACTCGCCGAGTGCATCGGGGTTCGGAAGGATGTTACCGCCTCCACGGAAGAATGAAGTGTCGTAGGAGGCATCGAGGTAGTACGAGTTGAAGTTGGCGCGGAGACCGTTGGTGCTGAACTGTGTGCCGCCGTTATCGCCGATTTGCGCGCTGGCACTGTAATTATTGATGCCCGGAACGATCTGCACGAGGTCATAGGCGCTACGCCCTACGAGGGGCAAATCCTGAATGCGCTTCTGATCGATGGTCTCCCCGAGCTGCGACTCACGCGTATCGACCATAGTGGTCGCGGCTTCGATGTTGACGATGGTGCTGATCTCGCCATTTTGCAGAACGAAGCCGGCATTCACGTTTTGATTGGCTGCAAGACGAATGTCGTTCTGCATCTGCGTCGTGAAGCCGGACATGGTTGCGGTGACTTTATAGTTGCCGGGATCGACAACGGGGAAGATGTACTCGCCTGAGGCGTTGCTCTTACTGCTCAGGCTGACATTGGTGCCGGAGTTGGTGAGCGTGACGGAGGCGCTTGGTACAACGGCTCCGCTGGCGTCGGTTATGGTGCCGTAGACCGAGCCAGTGACCGACTGAGCAAATAATGAGGTCAATGTAGACAGTAGGGCGAGCATGATAACAAGTGGAAGAAGGAACTTACGCTGGGAAAAAATGATATACATTGGCGCTCCTGAAAGCGGTTACATTTTGAGATGATGACATGTTCGGCTTTTGCTATTTCTCGATAAGGCACATGAAAGAAGAAAGGTTACGACAGAAGAAAAGCAAAGAGAACATACGTCAGACGTGCATATGAAAATACTTTTAAGCAATGCATATATGGATAGGGTATGTCGTGAATCTCTTCCGAAAAAAGAAAAGAAAGTAAAAAGAACCTGTTCCGCTCTGCGGCGGAAACAGGTTCTTTGGAGTGATGCAAAGGACTACTCCTCTTGCTTTTTTACGGCTCGATTCTTGAGCCGACGAGTGTCTGCTTCTGCGCCTTCGGCGATGTGATGACCGACGCGCTGCGAAGGATCTTCCGTAGAGTTTGTCGCCCAACGTGGATCAGAGACAACAGTATCTTCCGTGCGATGAAAGGCTTGCGAAAGAGTGAGTTGCGGTACGCCATCTTCTAGAATGAGAGCGCGGACGCGGGTTTCATCGGAGATGCCAAAAGGAGCGGTATACAAAGGGGATAATGTAGTTGGTTCACTGCCATCAATGGTGTAGTGGATCTCCAGTGGAACGTTCGTGATTTGTCCACGAAGTGCGACTCGTGATGCGGCGATCGAGACTATCCGTGGGTGTAGTGCGGAGGTGTTGAGGATGTGAACATCGCCGAGAATGGCACCAGCGATAATCACGATGGGGCCACCCACTTCAGTCGATTGATAGAAACCTCGCGCCATTCCGTAGAAGGCTTTGCGGTACGAAGCTTGATTTGGCGTAGGATCGCAGGGATCGCCGTTTTCATTGCCGAGCAAATGGACAGGTCCATTGACCTTGAAGTCGATACGGTTCATATCCCATGGAACCATGACGCCATCTTTATCTGTAATGGCAAAGGTTACAACTGCATCGTCGGTACGATTCGGGCGTAGATGATCGTTATCGGTCTCAATCTTGATCTGATTCGGTTCGTCTGCTGTCTGAAAGAGGGTCTCCGCTGCCTCTTTGCCTGAGGCATCGTAGGCGATGGCCTCGAGTCTGCCAGGTTTGTATGGCACTTGCCAGACAAAATCGCCGAGCTCTTCCGGTTTGCGTCGGCCTAGAGATGTTCCATTGAGAAAGAGTTCGACCTCAGGCTGGTTAGAGTAAGCGACGACTGGGATGGTGATGCCCTCCATTCCACGATGTGTCCAGTGTGGCAGGATGTGGACCATCGGCTGCTTCGTCCAGAAGGCTTGATAGAGATAGTAATGATCTTTGGGGATGGCCGCGAGATCGATGATACCGAAATTTTCCGCGCGCGTTGGCCATTGTCCTCCTTTGTAGGCGGCCTCGCCGATGTAGTCGAAACCGAGCCAGCGAAACTCGCCAGCGATCCACGGCGTGGATGCAGTGCGCTTCCACGACCAGCGTGCAGAGTTGCGCACGATCGCGTTGTCGTAGGAGGAGTTGTACCAGGGGTTGCCATCGAAGAATATCTCCTGCGTTCCATAGGACGGAAATTCTACGACATGTTTCCAATCACGCCACCACGTCCGCGCGCGATAATAGCCGCGTGTTTGCAAAGTGTGCGGTTCTTCGGTCAGGACGATGGGTGTGGTTGGATGTTCGGCATGAAAGCGCTCAAGGACGCCAGGAACTTCACCAGGACCATTCCATCCGGAGACATCAACTCCAGTGGTCATCATGCCACCAGTGGTGGGACGTGTAGGGTCGAAGGTGTGTACGTACTCCGACATGTGATTCGTGTCTTCAAGGCCGGTCTCGTTTCCCAGGCTCCAGGCAAAGATAGAGGGATGGTTGCGATCGCGGCGCACCCAACGCTCGACGTCATGATGCCATTGCGAGGCGTAGTATCGCTCGGCATACTCGTTCTTTACCTTTTTGTGCCAGCCGTCGTAGATCTCGTCCATAACAAGGATGCCGAGGCGGTCACAGAGATCGTAGAAGTATGGGGTGTGAGGATTGTGTGCTGTACGGATAGCATTTACGCCCATATCCTTAAGCATTTGGAGACGGCGCTCAAGAATACCGTCAGGTACAGCAGTTCCCATAGGCCCACCGTAGAGATGATCTCCGACGCCGCGCAGCTTCAATACATTACCGTTCATCAGAAAACCCTTGTCCGGATCAAAGGAGGTGGTACGAATTCCGAAGCGCGTGTCTTCGCTATCGACAACATATCCGCCGTTCAAGAGTTCGATACGCAGGGTATAAAGAGAAGGAGTCTCTGGGGACCAAAGAGCAGGATGCGAGACAGTAAGTTCAGTTGCAATGTCTTTGGAGAAAGGAATAGTGTTTGTCGCGACACGGTGCTGCGCACTGTCGAGTACGGTGAATCGCAGGTTGATAGGTCGCGCATCTTCGGCGGTTCGATCAACTGTGGTAGAGATGGCGAGGGTTGCCTTGTCGCCAGAAATGCTATTCGTGTGAACGAAGGTACTCCACATGGAGATGTGCGTTGTTGGCATGGTGATGAGTTGCACATGGCCGTAAATTCCCGAGCCGGTGTACCAGCGTGCCGCAGGTTGTAGCAGATTGTTAACCCGAACGGCGATTGTGTTCTTTCCTGCGTGTAGATACTTCGACAGCTCGAAGTGGAAGCTCATGTAGCCGTATGGCTCTTCACCCAGCTTGACGCCGTTGATGTAAGTCGTCGAGTCCATGAAGACGCCATCGAAGAGAATAGAGACGTCCTGTTTCAGCATCGCAGGTGTGACATCAAATGTCTTGCGATACCAACCAATGCCAGTGGGCAGGAAGGCGCTGATAGCGACGCCCGGATTGTCCTCAGCGTAATCGCCTTCAATGGACCAGTCGTGAGGGACATCGAGCTTGCGCCATGCAGTGTCGTCGAAGTGCTCCTGCGAAGCCGTTGCAATGTCCCCTAGTTTGAAACACCAATCAAAGTCGAAGTTCGACGATGCGCGCGAACCCGTGTCCGGCGGTGTTGCGCTATAGATGGAGCATGGGGGAAAGAGACCAAAGGTGAGAGCAAGAGTAAGCAAAGCAGGAGCGATACGCATACTTATGAGCTTTCTAAAGCGAGAGCTGTCGCTGATGAGATGAATTGCAAGTTATAGCAGAATTTTAAGACGTAAAAGTAAGCGCTTACAATATTTGTCTGTTAACACTGCTCATGGTCAAGCGTGGTCGTCGATGGCTCTGGCGTCGCGGTCCTGTCGACCAGTGCCTTGCCTGTGGGGCCGAACGCGTTCGTGCAAACTATCCCGGAGATGCGAACTACACGTTCGCTGCCGTCGATCTGGACCAACTCGCCATACCACTCTCGACGCAGCCGCGGTTGATGAAAGCTTCTACGTTGTTTGCGTGATAGCCACAATCCATCCTCGACCATCTACGTTCGCAACGTCTCTCGGCCCACCTTGATCGCGTGCTTCTCCAGGAGCATCTCGATCGCAAGGGTTGGACCGAAGTCGCGGAAGTTCTGCCGGACCAGCCCGAGCACGTACTCCTGAACTCCCGCTCCCCAACGGTTGACCGCCGGACGGCCCCGAGATCGATGGATCAGCGCTCCGCCGCCACCGTCGCGGTGCCTTGACAACAAGCGCTGCGTCTGCCGGATGCTCATGCCCAAAACACCCGCCGCCGACTTCGTCGTGCGTCGGCCAGCCAGTACCTCAGTCAAAACTTCGATTCGCTGCAAATCCCGTTTGCTCACACGTAGCCAGCCCAATCTCTCGCCTCCGAACCCTGAACTCAGGATGGGGCAGCGACACTTTGGCTTTGCAGAGCTACGACATTATTGCTTTGCAGTTACAAGTCCACTTTACATAAGGAACGTTATCGGACATAAGTTATTTGTTATCAATCATATAAAGGATAGCACAAAAACTTAAATGCATTTCGGCTAAACGTCCTTCTCAATAGAGAGGGTGATTTTGGGGGCTGCCTGCTCGTCCTCAGTAATCGTGAATAGCGTACGGTATCTTCGGCCCGAAGGAGAGTCGTATCGAATCCATCCCTTTCTGTCTTGGTGATTGTATGAGCGCCGGTGCAAAACTAGGCCACAGAACGCCGCGTGAGCGGGGTTTTGCGGCGGA
>Ga0193717_1000704_pt1 | contig 21258 bp, 20 predicted proteins | sample U2c2metaG_FD_145900 | JGI IMG/M metagenome (GOLD analysis project Ga0193717, IMG submission 145900) | Soil microbial communities from a riparian zone of the East river system, Colorado, United States - U2c2 | ecosystem: Environmental > Terrestrial > Soil > Riparian zone | place: USA: East River...
ATCCTGGTTCCCGCGGGCCGGTGAGCGTGACCAGGATGGGTTCACCGTCGCCGAGTCGCACGCCATGGCGGCCGGGCTGTTGGAGCTGGTCGCCGACACCGAGATCGCGACTATCCCAGACGACACGGGCACCCTCCCGGTGTGGTCGCGCCACGGGTCCACCCTGGTCGGCGACCCGCAGGTCGCGGCGGTGCTGACGCGACTGTCCACGCAGGACCAGCCGCGTGAGCGGGCTTGGTTGACGCTCGCGCTCTACGACGCGGTGGTTGGCCGTGTGGGTGGGCAGGCCGCCGAGGTGCTCGCGTGGGTCGTGTGCGGCTACTACGTCCTGACGGGCATGTCCCTGCCGGAGGCGCAGTGGCGCACCGGCCCCAGGTTCCCAGGAGGAGGTGACCAGTCATGAGCGCATCCGAGGTGTTGACCCGGTTCGGCACGTGGGCGTTGCTGCGGTTCGTGCTGGCGCTGTTGGTGTTCGTGGTGCTGCACCTGCTGCGGCTGCCGGTGCTGTTGGTCGTGGCTGTGTTGAACGGGGCCATGTCGCGTGTGGACAAGGCGGTCACCGCCGCCGTGTCCGTCAAGTCGGCTGGTTCTGTTGCGGGGGAGGGAATTCGATGAACGACAACGAGTTGGTGATGCGACGCGCTGCCGAGGGTGTGCCGGGTCTGCCGGACCGGGCTACGCGGGTGGCGTCGTGGATCGGGTGGCACATCGGCGAACTGACCGGCGTGACCGTGCCGGCCGTGGTCGCGGTGACCGCTACGCCGTGGGCGTGGCTGGTGTCGGGTGTGGTCGGTGCCGGCTGGACCGTCCACGAGGTACGGACCGCCCGTGAACAAGCCGCGATCAAAGCTGATCGGGACCTGCTGGCCGTCACGTCTCCTGTCGCGTCGCCGGCCGGGGGGACTGTCCCGGCCGAGAGGTCCGAAGTGGACGACCGCGACGACACCTCCGACCCGACCGTCGTCGACGTGGTTGAGGGCGACGCGGCGGACCCGGCGGCCGGCTGGACCGGCGCGGTCAGCCACACGGGCACCGAGCGGGCAGGGGGCACGCGATGAACTGGCAGGAACAGCGCCGGCTGAACGAGGCAGCGCGGGCAGAGCAGGCCCGGCAGGACGCGTACACGGCCGCGCAGGTCGACGCGGTCCGCGCCCGCACGCAGACCGAGGCGCACCAGGCCGACGCCGCGCACCAGGCAGACCTTGCCCGGCAGCGCCGCGCCGACCGGCAGCAGGAACGCGCCGTTGCACGCGACCGGCGCCGCGCACGGGTGGCCGGTCTGCGGAAGTGGGCAGCCGCGCATCTGGTCGACCTGCTGATCTACCCGCTCGCGGTGGTGTCCGCGGTGATGGCGGTGCCGGCCATGGCCGGGTTTGGGCACGACGTGTACGGCAACGCGGCCGGCTACGCCCTGCCGATCATCACCGAGCTGGGCATGTGGGCGTTCGCGTTCGCCGTCCACCACGTCCGGCACCGCAGCGCGACCGATGGGCAGGACCGGCCGGTGTGGGCGTTGCAGGTCGGGGTGTGGTCGTTCGCGGCCGTCGCCGCGGGCCTGAACTTCCTCCACGGCCTTGCCGGTGCCGATGTCGCGGCCGGCACGGTGATGGCGGTCGCGTCGGTGGCCGGTGTGATCGCACACCAACTCGTCACCGCAGCGCCCCGACGCGGTCGGGTCGAACGGGACGCGGCCCGGATCGAGCGCCACGCCGCGACGAAGGTGGTCCGGACCCGCCGCGCGGCCGTCCGCGCTGCGGTAGCCGAGATCGACGTCGATGGTGTGGCGCGACTGCTGTTCAGCCCCGGCCACTACCAGCTCACCCGATCCCGCCTCACGCCGTGGCGACGCAGCCGGCTGGCCTCGATCGCGCTGCCCGGTCTGCCGGTCACCCCGGCTCTGGACACCGGATGGGACGCGCTCGACCACGAGTTGGCCGACCTGCTCAACGGCCCGCACCGCCTACAGACCGGCCCGACCGGGCGGACGAGTTCGCCGCCCGGTGGCGGTTCGGTCGACACACTCGATCCAGACCACGACCGCACCGCCGACCAGCACGAATCGACCCCGATCACACCCGCGACACGACGTCGCCCGACCCGGAAGACGAACCAGACGTCGGGCCAGAAGTCGGGCCGGTCGACGCGCTCGATCGAGGACCTGACGGCCGAACTGAACCGGCTGATCGAGGCCGACCCCGACTCAATCGACCTGACCTCCGCTGAGTCGATTCGCCGTGCACTGCGGTGCGCACCGAAGTTCGCCCGACTCCTACGCGACACCCACCAAGCCGAGCACGGCACCGAGAACTGATCGAGGAGGCACGCAGCGATGAACAACGACACAACCAACGGCGCGGCCGGCTCGACTGGGCCGGACGAGTCGAACGTGCGGTACCTGCCGTCCCAGCGCACCGACCGGCCCGCCCCGGCCGGGATCGAGCAGTCCCGATCGACGGCGATCGAGCCGGTTGGGGAGGAGGTGATCGAGGGCGAGTTGGTGTCCGATGAGGACTACCGGACGGTGCAGAAACGCAAGGCCATCGCCCGGTACAAGGCGTACGGGCGTGACGTGGTGGTCGCGGCGACGTGGACCAAGCGGGTCGCCACGCACGACCGGACGAAGACCACCGGCAAGCTCGTGGCGCGTAACGCCATCTACGTCGGGCAGGGCGCGGGTGTGTTGGTGAAGCGGTTGTGGGAGGCCAAAACCAACTCCCGCTACGAACGCCAGATGCGCAGCGCGGAAGCGGGCGGGAACCAGGAACTGTTGCAGGAGTGGGAAAACCGTGCCGAGCAGGCCAAACAGCGTCGCCATGACCGGACGATGGACTGGTTGCGGTCGCCGTGGGACTTCGCCAAGGCCATCGCGATCGTCGGTGTGACGCTGTTCGGGGTGCTGCTCGCGCTCGGGATCCTGCTCGCGATCTCCGCCGGTGACGCGTCCCGCATCCTCGGCCCAATCCAGGGCGTGCTCGACCTGATCGAGTGGACCGTGTGGGCGTTCGCGATCGCGTGGGGACCGTTCGTGCTGCTCGCACCATGGGCCGGTCTGCTGACCCTGTGGCACATCGGCCGCACCAAAGCCACCACACCGGCGTGGGTAGCGCCGGCCGACGCGGGCGGTGATCGTGAGGTGGTGCCGGATGAGGGCGCGATCCTGTCGGCGCTGCGGAACCTGAACCTGGGGCCGCTCACCGCGAAATTCAAGGACGGGTGGCAGCCCCGGTGGCCGCTGGCCACCGGCCGCGACGGCAAGGGCTGGCGCACCCAACTCGAGCTACCGCCCGGCGTGACGGTCGCGATGATCAACGACAAGAAGGATGTCCTGGCGCACAACCTGGTCCGGCTGCCGGTCGAGGTGTGGCCGACCGAACCGAAGAACCAACCCGGTGTGCTCGACCTGTGGGTCGCTGACCAGGGACTTCTCACCGGCCCGGTCGCGCCCTACCCGCTGCTCACCGACGGGACCTGCGACTACTTCAAGGGTGTCCCGGTCGGCATCGACCAGCGCGGTGACGAGGTCTACGGCCGGCTGATGGCCTCCAACTACGCCATCGCGGGAATCATGGGATCGGGCAAGACGTCGCTGGTCATCAACCTGTTGAGTGGCGCGATGCTCGATCCGCTGGTCGACATCGACGTGTATGTGATGGCTGAGAACGTCGACTACGACGCGATGAAGCCCCGCCTGCGGACCCTGGTCAAGGGCGACGAGGAAGTCACCGTGCCAGCGGTGATCGAGGCAGTCCGGGAACTGCGGTCGATGGTGTCCGCACGGGGCCGCATCCTGTCCGAGCTCGGAGGCGAGGAAACCAAGCTGACCAGGGAAATCGCCGAACGCGACCCCCGGATGCGGCCGCGTGTGGTGGTCATCGACGAGTGCCAGGAACTGTTCATGGCCGGCAAGCTCGGTGAGGAAGCCAAAGACCTCGCGATCAAGCTGATGATGAAGGCCCGCAAGGTCGGCATCACCCTGATCTGGGTCACCCCGGCCCCGAGCGCGGACAGCCTGCCCCGCGCGCTGGCCAAGACGGTTTCCCACCGGGTGTGTTTCGCGATCGGTGACCACCAGGGCAACGACGCGATCCTCGGGACCGGCGCGCACAAGCGCGGCATCACCGCGGTGAACCTGGTCGCGGGTGAGGACGTCGGCACCGCGATGGCCAGCGGTTTCGCTGCCCGCGCTGGTCTGCTCCGCACCCACCACATCCGCAAGGACAAGGACGTCGACCAGATCACCCCGATCGTCAACCGCGCCCTGGACCTGCGGAAAGCGGCTGGCGTTACGGCAGCGCTGGCCCCGGCTTCGGTCGCGGCAGCCGTCACCGACCCGGTCGACGACATCGCGGCCGTGCTCGGTAACCGCAACCGCCTGCGCACGCAGGAGGTGTTGGCGCTGCTCGCCGAACGCGACCGCACCCGGTACGGCACCTGGACTTTCGCCGACCTCAAGGACGCGCTCCCTGACGTCGCCAAGCCCTACAAGTACGACGGTCGGATGGTCGTCAGCCGCACCCGAATCCTCGAAGCGATCGCAGAGCGTAACGAAATCGGTGACGTCGAGACCGACGAAACCGAGGGAGACGACTAGGGAGGCAACCGGGGAGTCAGGGAGTTCTCCCTAACCGCCTCCCTACCCCACCTCCCTAGCCGCGAACTGGGACAACGCCACTTAGGGACCCTAGGGACCCGCGTCCCGCTGACCACCTGAAACACCCGAAACCCCGGGAGTCGAGCCGCACACCGCGCCTCCCTCCCTTCCCTCAACACGCCTACCGACAGTCACTCAATGTGACTACCTGGAGACTTGTCATGACGACTCAGCACCCGGCCGACGTGGTCACCGCAGCGGTCGACGCGACCGAACGCGGTTGGTCCATCTTCCCGCTACGTCCCGGCCTCAAACTGCCCGCTCTGCACGGTGCCGACCGCTGTTCCAACTCGGGTGACTGTGCCAACGGGCACCGCACTCCGGAGATGCGCGCGGTGTCCCGTCTGACCGACAGGGACCGTGCACTGTGGACCGAGCATGGTTGGAACGTCGCTGTCGCGACCGGACCGTCCGGTCTTCTCGTGGTCGACCTGGATGTGCCCAAGCCTGACGACAAGCCCCGTCCCGACGCCTGGATGCTGCCGGGCATCAACGAGGGCATGGACGTGTTTGTCGCCGTGTGCGAACAAGCCGGCCAACCGGTGCCCTGGGACACCTTCACCGTCCGCACTCCCAGCGGCGGCACCCATCTCTACTTCACCGCCCCGGCCCGGGTCCGGCTGCGTAACACCGGAGGTGACCGGGGCCGTGGTCTCGGGTGGAAGGTCGACACCCGCGCGTGGGGCGGACACGTCGTCGCCCCGGGGTCCGTTGTGGACGGACACGCCTACACCATCACCCACGACCGCGCCCCGCAACCGTTGCCACGGTGGCTCTGTGAGCGGCTGACACCCGCACCCCTGCCAATAGTGCCGTCTCGTCCCGTTGCGCGCGTCCACGGCCGACGTGGGGCGTTCCTCGACGCCGCTGTGCGCGGAGAGGTCGAGCGGGTCACGTCCGCGACGTCCGGACGGAACGACGCGCTATATCACGCATCCGTCGCCCTCGGACAACTCGTCGCCGGAGGCGCGCTCACCGAACAGGACGTCACCACGACGCTGCTCGACGCGGAGGCCGTGCACATCGCCGCACTTCCCCAATGGCACACCGAACGACAGGCCCGCCTGACCATCGCTTCCGGTATCCGCGCCGGAGCCACGCGACCGAGGCGGGTGACGGCATGACCGGCGCACTGAGGGTGCTGTCGCTGTTCGCCGGGATCGGCGGACTTGACCTGGGCCTGGAACGTGCCGGGATGCGGGTGGTCGGCCAGGTGGAGAAAGACCCGTTCTGCCAACAGGTGTTGGCCCGACACTGGCCGGAGGTCCCCCGCCATGACGACGTCCACACGTGCCTCGACTGGTGGCACTCCCGACCACGACCACCCGTGGACGTTGTCGCTGGCGGCTTCCCCTGCCAGCCCGTCAGCGACGCGGGTCGCCGCCTGGCGCAGGCCGATCCTCGATGGCTCTGGCCGGCGATGCTCACCGTCATCCTCGCCCTACGCCCCACCTGGGTCATCGGCGAGAACGTGCCCGGTCTGCGGACCCGAGGACTTGCCCTTGTACACAACGACCTCCGAGCAGCTGGCTACCGAGTTCGCACCGGCTATATCAACGCTTGCGAAGTGGGCGCCCCACACCCACGCCGACGACTGTTCGTACTGGCCCACACCCAAGGCCAAGGACGGTGCCCGTGGCGGACTCAGCGAAACGGCACTATTACGCCGACTCGATCGCAGCAAGACCAGCGTGGACCTCGGAGACGCCATCGGTGGGCCACCGAACCCGACGTGGGTCGAGTGGCTTATGGGGTTCCCCACGGGCTGGACCGACGTCGCGCACTCGGCAACGCCGTCGTCCCCGACGTCGCCGAACTCATCGGCCGACTCGTCACCGACCACCACACCGCAGCCGCGCCCGCGATCATCACGCACGGAGGACACCATGACCTCGACACTTCGTCTCGTTGACACCGAGCACCTCACCGGCGCGGCCCTGCTCGACGCGATCACCACGTTCGTGTCCCGGTTCATCGTGTTCCCGCACGAGCACTGCGCACCCATGCTCGCGCTCTGGTACGCCCACACCCACGCCGCAGCGCACTTCTACGTCACCCCACGCCTGGTGATCTCCAGCGCCGAACCGGGTAGCGGCAAGACACTCGTGATCGAGGTCGGGCAATACCTGGTCGCCAAACCCGAGATGGTGCTCAACGCGTCCACGCCGGCCGTGTTCCGCATGGTCGCCAACAACGGCCCGATCTCACTGCTGTGGGACGAGGTCGACGCCGTCTTCACCGGCGCCGGTGGCGGCGGCTACGAAGACCTCCGAGCGATGCTCAACGCCGGCTACAAACGCACCGCCTACGTCGCGCGGTGCGTCGGAGACAACCACAGCGTCCAACGGTTCCCGGTCTACTCACCCGTTGCGTTGGTCGGTCTTGCCGGAGGCATGCCAGCCACCATCACCACCCGCGCCATCACCGTCCACATGCGCCGTAAGAAGCGCGACGAGATTGCCGAGGAGTTCCGCGAGCGGGTCGTTCAGCGCGACGCCGAACCGCTCCGGGAAGCCTTGGCCGCGTGGATCGGCACCATCGCTGAGACGGTCGGTGACGCCGAACCCGACATGCCGCCCGGCGTGACCAACCGGGCACGCGAGATCTGGGAACCCCTCCTGGCCATCGCGGACGCGGCCGGCGGGCACTGGCCCCACACCGCGCGGCAGGCATGCACCTACTTCGTCCACGAAGCCGACCAGCAACCCGTCACGCCCGGCGTCCGACTGCTGACCGACCTGCACACCGTGTTCACCGAGCACAACACCGACCGCATGGCCACCACCGACATCCTCACCGAACTGGTAGCGCTCGACGAGGCCCCGTGGGGCGACATCAACGGACCCGGCCGACCACTCGACGCACGACGACTCGCCAAAGAACTCGCCCTCTACCACGTCGCACCCGGCCCATTCCGCACCTCCGGCCAAATCACCAAGGGATACGTCACCTACCCAACCAAAAAACAACTCGGACTCGCCGACGCATGGAGCCGCTACCTACCCGACAACGACAACAACGCCGACACCGAGGGGGAATCGTGGGAGCACTGAACCGGCAACTGTTCAAGGTCACCGAAGCAATGGAAATGCTGGCCATGAGCCGGACTGTCATCTACGAACAGATGCGCAACGGTCGCCTGCGGTACGTGAAGCAGGGCCGCGCAACCCTCATAACCGCAACAGCAATAAGGACCTACGTCGACCTATTGGAAAACGAGTCGGGGGTGCGTTATGACCAAACGGCGTAGTCGCGGAGACGGCGGCCTGCACTGGGATAAAAAGCGGCAACGGTGGATTGCGTCCGTCACGCTCGGATTCGCGCCCTCCGGTAAGCGGATCGTCAAGAAAGCCAGTGGGACGACCAAAACCGCAGCAAAGGACAAGCTCAAAGATATTTTGCGCGACCTTGACGACGGATTGGCTATCGCGCCGCACCACTACACGGTGAAGGAAGCCGTGAATGCGTGGCTCACGCACGGGCTCAACGGGCGCGATGAGGAGACCGTCAAGAACTACCGCTACTTGGCAGACGGGCACGTGATCCCGAACCTGGGATCACGCAAGCTCCGTGAGTTGTCGGCCGATGATGTGGACGAGTGGCTTGCCGAGATGGCCAAGACGCTCAGCACGCGCACGTTGCGGTTGCTGCACTCGATCCTGAACCGGTCGGTCCGTCACGCTCAGGCGCGGGACAAGGTCAAGCGCAATGTGGTCCTGCTCTGCGACATCCCGACTGGGCAGGAGGGGCGACCGTCCAAGGCGCTCACGCTCGATCAGGCCGTGGCGGTTCTCCATCACTCCGAGGGGTCGCCACTGCACGCCTACATCGTGCTGTCGCTCCTGATCGGTGCGCGGACCGAGGAACTCCGCGCGCTCTCGTGGGACGACGTCGACCTGATCGGACGGCCGAACGCGGACCCGGTTGTGCTGCCGTCTGTGTCCGTGCTGCGGTCAGTGCGGGAGGGTGGCGACACGAAGACCAAGAAGTCGCGTCGGGCGCTGGCGATGCCGACGCGGTGCGTCGACGCGCTCACGGGGCACCGCGTCTACCAGGACGCCTCACGTGTCCGGGTAGGGGCACGGTGGCGAGAGCACAACCTGGTGTTCGCCTCAGCGGTCGGCACCCCGCTCGACTCCCACAACGTCCGGCGCGGGTTCCGGCGAGTCCTCAAGGCGGCCGGGCTGGTCGCTACGGACTGGACACCGCGCGAGATGCGGCACAGCTTCGTGTCGCTGCTCTCAGCGTCCGGCATGCGGATCGAGGACATCGCCCGACTCGTCGGACACAGCGGCACAGCCGTCACGGAGACCGTCTACCGACACCAGATTCAACCGGTGATGATGCAGGGCGCTACGGCCATGGACACGATCTTCCCTCTGGCCGGCTGAACCCGTAGTCACTCAGTTAGACACTCACCCACCGATGTGAGACGAATTAGACCACAGTGGACAGTCATCTCAAGATCCATACAGAGACATAAAAAGAGCCTCTGACCTGGGACTTTCAGGTCAGAGGCTCTTTCGTTCGTTGGTCGGGCTGACAGGATTCGAACCTGCGACCCCTTGACCCCCAGTCAAGTGCGCTACCAAACTGCGCCACAGCCCGGCCACACCTCAACCTCAAGGTGCGCGGTCAGCCTAGCCTAGGCCCCACCTCAACTACTTTCGGGGGCGCTTCTCCCGCACGCGCACCGACAGGCGGATAGGGGTGCCGACGAAGCCGAACTGCTCGCGGAAGCGGCGTTCGATGAAGCGGCGATACCCGGCCTCCAGGAAGCCCGTCGTGAACAATACGAGGGTGGGCGGGCGGGTCGTGGCCTGGGTGGCGAACAGGACCTTCGGCTGCTTGCCGCTGCGTACGGGCGGCGGGGTGGCCGAGATGAGGTCCGTGAGCCAGGCGTTGAGCTGCCCCGTGGACACCCGCTGGTCCCAGGACGTGAGCGCCGTCCGCAGCGCCGGTGCCAGCTTGCGCACCGAGCGGCCCGTGAGCGCTGACACGTTGATCTTCTCGGCCCAGGGCACTCGCACCAGGCCGCGATCGAGTTCGCGGTCGAGCTGGTGGCGGCGGTCCTCGTCGACGAGGTCCCACTTGTTGAACGCCAGCACGCAGGCTCGCCCTGCGTCGACGACCATCGTGAGGACGCGTAGGTCCTGTTCCGAGATGGGTTCGGACGCGTCTAGCAACACGATGGCCACCTCGGACGCCTCGATGGCGGCCCGAGTACGCAGCGACGCGTAGTACTCCATGCCGCTGGCCGTCTTGACTCGTTTGCGCAGGCCAGCGGTGTCAACGAACCGCCAGACCTCGTCGTCTAGGTCCACCAGCGAGTCGACCGGGTCGACGGTGGTGCCGGCGACCGCGTCGACTACCGCGCGCTCCTCACCACTCAGCCGGTTCAGCAGGCTCGACTTGCCCACGTTCGGCTTGCCGACCAGCGCGACACGACGAGGCCCTCTGGCAACGCCGAACGACTCGCGTGGGGTCTCGGGCAGGGCGTGCAGCACGGCATCGAGCAGGTCACCGGAGCTGCGGCCGTGCAGGGCACTCACCGCGTGCGGCTCGCCGAGGCCCAGCGACCACAGGGACGCCGTGTCGGCCATCAGGCGGTCGTCGTCGACCTTGTTCGCCACCAGCAGCACCGGCATGGAGGCGCGGCGGAGCACCCTCGCGGCCGCCTCGTCGGTGGTGGTGGCGCCTACGGACGCGTCGACGACGAGCAGCACGGCATCGGCGGTCCGCATGGCCAGCTCGGCCTGTGCGGTCACCGACGCCTGCAGACCGTCGGCCTGGGGATCCCAGCCACCGGTGTCCACCACCGTGAACCGCCGGCCGTTCCACAGCGCGTCGTACGCCACGCGGTCCCTTGTCACGCCCGGCTTGTCCTGGACGACGGCCTCCCGCCGGCCCAGGATGCGGTTCACCAGCGTCGACTTGCCCACGTTCGGGCGGCCGACGACAGCGAGCACCGGCTGCGGCGGCTCACCGCCGTCCTCGTCGGGGTGGCCGAACTCCTCGTCGACCGCGGTCCAGTCGGACTCCTCGGCCCAGGTGCCATCCAGCTCAGTCATTCTTCTTCAGATCCTCGGCAGAACGCAGTTCGTCAAGTTCACGCACCAGGTCGGCCAGGTGCGTGCGAATTTCCTCTGTCGCTTTGCCCAGACCAGTCCGTCCACGTTGGACGGATAACCGGAACGGCTCTCCGACCAGGATGTCCAGCTTAGGCCGGAACCTCCGGCGCGTTCCGGGCGGCCGGAAGGTCCCCCGCGTCGCGACCGGCACGACCACGGCATCGGTCATCCGCACGAGCCAGGCCGCGCCTTGCTCCGCGCGCGCGACATCGCCGGAACCTCTTGTGCCCTCGGGGAAAATGCCGATCAGGCCACCGCCCCGCAGCACCCCGACGGCGGCCATCAGCGGCGCCCGGTCGGGACTCCCTCGGCGCACCGTGATCTGTCCGAGCCAGCCGAACGCCTTGCCGGCGACCCCGCGCGCGAGCTCCGCCTTGACCAGGAACACCGCCCGCCGCGGCACGAAGCCGAACAGGACCTGCGGCTCGATGAACGAGCTGTGGTTCGCGACCAGCACGACCGGACCGGACATCGGCATGCGCGTGGCGTGCCGCAGCCGGATCCGGTAGGTCGGCCGGTGCAGCCACCTGCCGATCCACCGGCCGACGTCGTGCACCCACGGCACCGCGCCGGCGGGCAGGGACGTCACCACCGACCGGGGCCGGCAGCCACTCCCCGAAGGTCGCGCTCATCCACGATGGCCATGATCTCGTCGAGCACGCCCTGCAGGTCGAGGTGCGTCGTGTCCAGCCAGACCGCGTCGTCGGCGGGCTGCAGCGGCGACGCGGCGCGCCCCGAGTCCAGCCGGTCGCGCCGGTCCACGTCCAGTTTGGTCTCGTCGAGCGAGACCGACCGGCCGGACGCGCTGTCCTGCCGGGTCCTGCGCATCGCCCGCGCGTCGGACGACGCGGTGAGGAACACCTTCAGCGCCGCGTCGGGTGCGACGACCGTGCCGATGTCGCGACCCTCCACGACGATCCCGCCGCGCTCGTCGCACACCTCGTCGATGATCCGCATCTGCGAGGCGACCAGCAGCGCCCGCACCGACGCGACGGCCGACACGGCCGACACGGCCAGCGTCACGGCCTGGCCGCGGATCTCGACGCCGACGTTGTCCTCGCCGAGCAGGATCTCCTGGTGGTTCGGGTCGGAGCTGACCCGCAGGTCGAGGTGCTCCGCCACGCTCAGCACCGCGTCCTCGTCGTCGGTGGCGACACCGGAGCGCAGGACCGCGAGCGTCACCGCCCGGTACATCGCGCCGGTGTCGAGATAGCCGGCACCCAACTTGTCCGCGAGACGACGGGCCACCGTTGACTTCCCGGTTCCCGACGGGCCGTCCAGCGCGATCACGCCACGCAGCTCGCCCAGTTGCACCGCGGTTGCCTCCTCAAGGTCGATACCCACCCCCCATTCTGCCAGGTGGCAACTGTTCACGACCATCAGCCGGTCCAAAGCCCTGACCTGCGCCCATAACCTCCGATCACCTAGCCAAGGAGGTAGTTATGTTCCGGCGAACCGTCCTCGGGGTGGCGGTCACACTGCTCGGACTGGTCACAGTTGCCGCGCCGCAGGCATCGGCGCAGGTCAGCGCGGCCGCAGTGGTCATCACCTACGACGACAGCCAGGCAGCGGAGTTCGTGGACGTCGTGGCGCAGGGCGTCGCGGTGTGGAACGACGCACTGACGAACGTGCAGATCGACAAGGTCGCGCCCGGCGAGACCGCCGACATCACGGTGGTCGCCAACGACGGCTGGCCGCAGGCCACGCTCGGGCCCTTCTTCCCTGGTGAGCACGGCACCGTGTGGTACGGCAGGGAGGCTGTCGTCGACGGTTACAACCAGGTCCGGATCGCGTCGCATGAGTTCGGACACATTCTCGGGCTGCCCGACATGAAACCGGGTCCGTGCGAGAGCTTGATGTCCGGTAGCACCGGCGGCGTGGACTGCCAGAACACGCAGCCGAACGCCGAGGAGACCGCCGAGGTCGAGGCGAACTACGCGAGCGGGTTCGTGCCGACACAACGCAAGGGAACCGTTGTCGTAGACCGGTAACTGGTGACCCCTAACAGCGGCAGTCGAGCGCCTCGGTGACGTCCTAACATTCGGTTACCCTGCAATAACTGGAGGTAACCGTGCTCAGACGCACACTCATCGGGTTGCTTGCCACCACCGCCATGACCGCGACGCTGGTCGCCGGCACCGCCGGGGTCACCGCCCCGAGCGCGCGGGCCGACGTCGGCGTCGCGGTCGTCACCATCACCTACAACGACAGCCGCGCTGGCGAGTTCAAGGACGCCGTCGCGCGTGGCATCGCCGTGTGGAACGCCAGCGTCACCAGCGTGCGGATCCAGAAGGCCGCGACCGGGGCCAGGGCCGACGTGCAGGTCATCGCCGACAACGGCTGGCCGCGCGCGACCCTGGGTCCGGTCCGGCCCGGCGGCAGCGGCACCGTCTGGTTCGGCCGCGAGGCCGTCGTCGACGGCTACGACGTGGTCCGCATCGCCGCACACGAGTTCGGGCACATCCTCGGACTGCCGGACCGCAAGCCGGGCCCGTGCACCAGCCTGATGTCGGGCAGCTCGGCGGGCGTGGCCTGCACGAACCCGAACCCGAACGCCACCGAGAAGAGCCGGGTCCAGAGCCTCTACGCCGGCAGTGTCGCCCCGCAGGCGAGCGCGGGCGTGGTCGTGGTCGGCTAGCTCAGTAACTCGCCGAGCGTGGCGACCGCGGCCTCGAGCTGCGCGTCCGACAGGTACGGGGCGGGGCCGAACCGCAGCTTGTCGCCCCTGCTGTCGGTCAGGACGCCACGCTCGGCGAGCGCGTTCCGCAGCTCCCCCGCCCTCGGCGAAGTGAGCGCGAGGAACCCGCCGAACGCCTCGCGGGGCGCGGACCGGTCCCGGGTGATCACGTCGGCCGGGAGGTCCAGTGCGTCGAACCGCGACGCCAGCAAGCCGTTCTGGTGCAAGGAGACCTCCCGCAGGAACGCCGGGGTCAGGCCCTGCTCGGCAAAGAACTCCCGCACCCGACCGGCCCGGTAGTGGGACGTCGGGTCATAGGTCGAGCCGGCGAACCGCTCGCCCCCGGACGCGTAACCGACCAGCCCGGACGCCTTCGACGTGAGGTCCTCGAACTCCGCGAACCACCCGGTGAGGATCGGCCGCAGTCGCGCCGCGTGCGCGGGCAGCCGCAGGAAACAGTTGCCCTCACCCAGTTGGAGGTACTTGTAGCCACCGCCAGTGACCCACGCGTCGGCCAGTCCCTGCGCACGGATGGACGTCGGCACTACGCCGAGCGCGTGGTAGGCGTCGACGAGCAGCTCCACGCCGCCGCGCGCGCACGCCGCGGCGACCACGCCGAGGTTCGGCACGATCCGCGACGTCTCGAACAGCACCGACGACACCAGCACGGCGGCCGTCCGGTCGGTCACCTCGATGGCGAGCCGCTCCGCGAGGGTGTCCGCCGGGGTCGCCGGCACCCGCACGACCTCGACGCCCTCCTCGGCGAGCCGTGCGAGCTGGCGGCGCAGCGTGTGGAACTCGCCGTCGGTGGTGACGAGCCGCGGCCGGGCGCGCAGGTCCACACTGGACAGGAAGCGCACCACCAGCTCGTGGGTGTTGGCGCCCAACGCGATGTCGCCGCCGGGGTCGTCGAGCAGGTCCCGGTACTCCTGACGCAACGCCTCGGCCTTCGCGAACGCCAGGTCCCACTTGGCGTCGACGGCCGCCGCCGCGTCGGTGAATGCCTCGATCTGTCCGTGCAGCGCCACATCCGGCCACGCCTGGTGCGAGTGTCCGGTGAGCAGCATGCGGTCCGCGACCTGGAACCGGCCATAGTGGACGGACAGGGCGTTCGGCGTGCCACGCAGGCCGTCGAGGTTCCTCACAGCACACTCCGTACGGTCCACAGGTCCGGGAACACGGCGTTGAACAATGTCGAGCGCAGGTACGCGGCGCCCGAGGAACCGCCGGTGCCGGTCTTGCCGCCGATGGTCCGCTCGACCATCTTCACGTGCCGGTAGCGCCACTCCTGCATGCCCTCGTCGAGGTCGACGAGCAGATCGGCCACTGTGGACGGTCCGGCGTCGTCGCCGTACACGCGCACCAGAATCTCTTGCACCGCAGCGGACTCCGCCCACTGTGTGCGCACGTCGCGATCGAGGTGCTCGGCCGGGATGTCGTAGCCGGCGCCCGCGAGGTAGTGCAGGAACGAGTCGAACACCGACCGCCGGGACATGGCGGCCGCGATGCGCTCGCGGGCGGCCGAACCCTGCGGGTAGTGCCGGAACACGCGTTCGTCGCGCCGGCCGAGCACCGCCTCCAGCTCGCGGAACTGCCCGGACTGGAAGCCGCTCGACTCGTCGAGGCGGGCGCGGAAGGTGGTGAACTGCCGAGGGGTCATGGTCTCTAGCACGTCGATCTGCGCGACCACGACCTTGAGGATGGTCAACGCGCGGCGCAGCGTGCGTGTCGCGTGCGGCGTGTCGCCGTTCTCGAGTCGCCGCTGCAGATGGTCCAGCTCGTGCAGGAGCTGCTTGAACCACAGCTCGTAGACCTGGTGGATGACGATGAACAGCACCTCGTCGTGCTCGTCGGTCCGTGGTCGCTGCGCGGCCAGGATCTCGTCGAGCGCCAGGTAGGACGTGTAGCTCAGAGCGGCGGACTGACCGCCCACCAACGGTTCTGCCGGTTCGGTCATGGCACGGTCACCTCGTCGAAGTATCGCTGGGCCGCCGGGGCCAGCGCCGGGTACAGGTCGTGGAACAGACGCAGTGCCTCGGCCCGGTGTTCGGGCGCCGGCACCAGATCCTCTGGTAACTCGGGGTCGAGAAAGGGAAACTCGCGGAACGTGTGCACCAGTCTGGTGCGCAGCAACAGAGCCTGCCGGTCGTCACCGACGTCATGGTCGCGGAAGTGCGCTACGAACGCGCGGTAGCGCTCGGCGAGCTCCGCCAGGTCCCAGACGCGGCCGACGAAGGTGGCGAAGTCGACCGTGGTCGCCGGCCTGCCGAGCAGGACACCCGCGTGCTCGGCCACCTCGAGCTCGGTGAGCAGTGCGGCCAGCTCGTGCTCGCGGTCGTGCGGCGCGAGCCAGGTGCCGTCCTGCACCGAGCCGAAGCCGAGGAAGCGCAGCCTGCGTACGAGCCGGGTGCGCGCGACCCTGCGGTCCTCCGGGATCGAGTGCCACAGCACGGTCCAGGTGGTCTCCCGGCTAGCCCGCTCGCCGAGCGTGAAGATCCGCCCGTCACCCTCCGCGAGGACCGCGACCGTGCGCGGGGTGAGTCCATAGTGGACGTGCCGGCCGTCCTTGCTGCGCACCAAGAGCTCGCGCCCGACCAACCGGTTCAGCGCGACCCGCGCGGCGCCCTCTGTGAAGCCGAACTCCTCGAGCAGCCGCACCAGCCCACCCGACCAGACCTCGCCGCGCGTCCTGGGGACGTGGTACGCGCCGAGCAGCGTCAGCACCAGGTCCTGCGGAGCCGGCTCGAAGCCGCGCAGCAGGTCAGTCACGTCCGTGAGCATAGTTGACGCCTCAGCGCGGTCAACCGTAATGTGTTGTGGGTGAAGGTCGGGATCGGACTTCCGAACACTGTTCCGGGCACCTCGGGCGAGGTGCTCGTCGAGTGGGCGCGGCGTGCCGACGCCGGGCCGTTCAGCACGGTCGCGGTCCTGGACCGGCTGGTCTACGACAGCATCGAGCCGTTCGCCGCGCTGTCCGCGGCCGCCGCAGTCACCGCCAGGATTCAGCTCGCCACCATGATCGCCATCGGGCCGCTGCGCTCCCCCGCCATGCTCGCCAAGCAGGCGCTCTCGGTCGACGTGCTCTCCGACGGCCGGTTCACGCTCGGCCTCGCGGTCGGCGCCCGCCGCGACGACTACCGGGCCGCCGGCGTCGAGCACCGGACCCGTGGCGCACGGCTGTCCGAGCAGTTGGCCTACCTGCGTGGCTCGCTCGACACGTCCGGCGTCGGCCCGGCGCGGCCGGGGATCGACCTGCTGGTGGGTGGCGGCAGCGGGTCCGCGTTCGCGCGGATGGCCCGCTACGCCGACGGGTACGCGCACGGCGGCGGCCCACCCCGCGCGTTCGGTTCCGCGGCGACCAGGGCACGCGCCGCGTGGCGCGACCTTGAGCGGCCGAATGAGCCGAAGCTGTGGGGGCAGGGCTACTTCGCGTTCGGCGAACCGGCTCGCGGCTCGGACTACCTGCGTGACTACTACGCGTTCACCGGGCCGTTCGCCGAGAAGATCGCGGCCGGCAACCTGACGTCCGCGCGTGAGGTGCGGGACTTCGTGCGCGGCTACGAGGCAGAGGGCTGCGACGAGCTGATCCTGTTCCCGACCGTTGCCGCACTGTCCGATTTGGACATGCTGGCCGAGGTGCTGTCGTAATGCGTGTGTCGGTGCTCGGCGCCGGCCCGTCGGGGTTGTACCTCGCGGTGCTGATGCGCAAGGCCGGGCACAAGGTGTCGGTGGTGGAGCGCAACGCGCCGGACGCGACGTTCGGCTGGGGCGTGGTGTTCTCCGAGGAGACGCTCGGTGCGCTGCGGGACGCGGACTACCAGACATATCTGGAGATCACCGACTCGTTCGCGCGCTGGACGTCGATCGACATCCGCTACCGGGACGTGACGCTGCGCTCCGGCGGGCACACGTTCTCCGCGATCAAGCGGACGCATCTGCTCGACATCCTGCAGCGGCGGTGTCTCGAGTTGGGCGTGTCGCTGACCTTTCACGAGGAAGTCAGCTCGTTCGAACCGGACGCCGACCTCGTCGTGGCCGCCGACGGCGCGAACAGCTTGCTGCGCAGGGGTTTCGCGGACCGGTTCGGCAGCTCGTCGGTGCCGCAGGGCTGCAAGTACGTGTGGTTCGGCACCGACCTCGTGCTCGACGCGTTCACGTTCATCTTCCGGCAGACCGAGCACGGCCTGTTCCAGGTGCACGCATACCCGTTCGACGAGCACACCAGCACGTTCATCGTCGAGACCACCGAGGCGACCTGGCGGCGCGCGGGCCTCGACACCATGAGCGAGGACGAGAGCATCGCGTTCTGCTCGGCGCTGTTCGCCGACGACCTCGGCACGCACAAGCTGATGTCCAACCGGTCGGTGTGGCTGGACTTCCCGTTGGTGCGCAACGAAAGCTGGCACCACGGCAACCTCGTCCTGATTGGCGACGCCGCGCACACCGCGCACTTCTCGATCGGGTCGGGCACCAAGCTCGCGATGGAGGACGCGATCGCGCTGGCGAACTCGTTCGTGCGCCATCCGTCCGATGTGGAGCACGCGCTGGTCGACTACGAGCTGGAGCGGCAGCCGGTCGTGGAGCGGTTCCAGCAGGCCGCGGGCGACAGCGCAGCGTACTTCGGGCGGGTCGGGCACTACCTCGGGCTGGCGCCGATCCAGTTCGCGGCCAACCTGCTGACCCGCAGCGGACGGATCAGCCACGCGAACCTGACACAGCGTGACCCACACTTCATGCGCGTGCTGGACGCGTGGTTCGCTGGCGACGTGCTTCCCGGCGCGGTCGCCCCGCCGCCGATGTTCGCGCCGCTGCGGCTCGGTGGCGTGACCGTGCGGAACCGGGTCGTGCGGGCCGGCGACGTCGCGCCCGCCGGCGCCGGGCTGGTGTTGACCGGGTTCGTCGCGGTGAGCGAGGACGGTCGGACGACGCCGGAATGTCCGGTCATGGACGACACGTGGGCGCCGGCCGTGGCCAGGGCGCATGAGGCGGGCGCGTCGCTGGCGATCCGTCTCGGCCACGCGGGCCGTCGCGGCGCGACCCGTGCGTCCGGCGGGGTGGACGTGCCGCTGCGGGACGGGTGGCCGCTGGTGTCCGCGTCTCCCCTGCCGTACACACCGTTCAGCGCGGTGCCCGCCGAGCTGTCGGTCAAGGACATGGCCAGGGTGCGGGACGACTTCGTCGCGGCGGCCGGTCATGCCCTCGACGCGGGCGCCGACGCGTTGGAGCTGGACCTGGCCGACGGGTACCTGCTGGCCAGTTTCCTTTCCCCGCTGACGAACCGCAGGAGCGACGAGTACGGGGAGCTGCCGCGGTACCCACTGTCCGTTGTGGACGCGGTGCGTGCGGTATGGCCGCGACTGTTAGCCGTCCGGCTGACGGTGACCGACTGGGCGCGCGGTGGGCTGACGGTCGAGCAGGGCATCGAGCACGCCCGCGCGATGGGTGCCCACGGTGTCGACCTGGTGCACGTGCGGGCCGGCCAGACGACGGCGTCGGCCCGTCCGGAGTACCGCCGCAGCTACCTGACGACGCTGTCGGACCGGGTACGCAACGAGGCGGGCGTGCCGACGCTGGTGGGCGGCTACCTGACCACCCCGGACGAGGTGAACACCGTGGTGGCCGCCGGCCGCGCGGACCTGTGCCTGTTCGAACCACCGGCCACCCCGCTGGAGGAGGTGGCGTCATGACCCCGCGAGTCCAACACTCAAACCCCGCGTGTCCAACGCTCACGACGGGTGAGTTCAACACTCAGGACCCGCGAGTCGCCGTTTCAGGACCCGCGAGTCCCCGTTTCAGGACCCGCGAGTTGCCGGTTCGCGACCCCCGAGTTGCCGTTTCGTGGACCGCGTCATGACCGCGTTCGCGCAGCTCACGTCGCCGCAGGTGGCCGAGTTGCTCGCCGGTCCGAGGACGCCGGTTCTGCTCCTGCCGGTCGGCGCCGTCGAGCCCCACGGCCCGCACGCGCCGCTGGCCACCGACGAGCTGATCTCCGCCGGCATGTGCGACCGCGCGGCGCACCGGCTCGCCGACGACCCGGACCTGCGGGCACTGGTGCTGCCCACCCTCAACTACGGCGTCACCCGGTTCGGCGCCGCGTTCCCCGGCGCGATCTCCGTCAGCGAAGCCACCCTGCACGCACTCGTCGTCGACGTCTGCCGATCCCTTGCCGAGCAGGGGTTCCCACGGGTCGTGGTGGTCAACAACCACTTCGAGCCCGCGCACGTCGCGACCCTGCGCAAGGCCACGGCCGAGGCCGGCGTCGCCTACCTCGACCTGTTGCGGCGGCACAACGTCGCCCGGCTGACCGACGAGTTCCGCTCCGGCGCGTGCCACGCCGGCCAGTACGAGACGTCACTCGTGCTCGCCGACCGCCCGGATCTCGTCGACACCGCCACCATGCGCACACTGCCGGACGTGCCCGTCGACATGGCCGCCGCGATGTCGGCCGGCAGGTCGGACTTCGTGGCGATGGGCATGGACCGCGCGTACTGCGGCGCGCCATCGGCCGCGACCGTCGCGGAAGGACAGTCCACTTTCGACATCCTGACCGAACTGCTCGTCGACGTCATCCGGGAAGTGGGGCGATAGATGGACATCCCCGAGCGGTTCAACCTCGCCGACTACTTCGTCGACCGCAACCTCGCGATGGGCCGTGGCGAACGTACCGCGCTGCTCACCGACCGCGGCGCCACGACGTACGCCGAGCTGGCCGCACTCACGAACCGGGTCGGCAACATCCTGCTCGAGCTGGGCGCCCGGCGGGGCGAACGCGTACTGCTCGCGTTGTCCGACGGCGTCGAGTTCGTCGCAACCTGGTACGCGGCACAGAAGATCGGCGCGGTCACCGCCGAGGTCTACACCTTCCTGCAGGCCAAGGACTATCGCTACTTCCTCGACTACACCGATCCTTCCGTCGTCATCGCGGACGCCGTGACGCTCGACCGGCTGCGCGAAGCCGACCTGTCGGACCGCCGCGTGCTGGTGGTCGGCGGCGTCGATGACCTGCGGGACAACGAGTACGACTTCACGACGTTGGTCGACCAGGCGCCGGACACACTGGACGCCGCCCCGACGGGCCGGGACGACATCGCGATCTGGAAGTTCACCACCGGCAGCACCGGCGCCCCGAAAGCCTGCGTGCACACGGCGGTCAGCGCGATGGTCAGCCATGAGTGCTACGGCCGCGGCGTGCTCGACATCGGCGCGGACGACATCGTGCTGCCCGTGCCCAAGCTGTTCTTCGGCTACGCCCGTGACCTGGCCGCCCTGTACCCGTTCGGCGTCGGCGGCGCGGGCATCGCGTTCGCGGAGCGCACCACCGTCGAACGGATCTTCGAACTGATCGCACGACACCGCCCGACGATCCTCGTCAACGTGCCGACCATGATGAGCGCGATGGTCGCCCACCCGGACGCGGCGGCGCAGGATCTCAGCTCGCTGCGGCTGTGCACTTCGGCAGGCGAGGCACTGCCGGCCGAGCTGCATCGCAAGTGGGACAAGGCGTTCGGCGTCGAGGTGGTCGACGGGATCGGCTCGTCCGAGGCGTACCACATCTACATCTCCAACCGGCCGGGCAGCGCGAGGCAGGGCAGCTGCGGTCAGGTCGTACCGGGTTACGAGGCTCGGGTCGTCGACGACAGCGGCGCGGAGGCGACCGACGGCGAGGTCGGCACGCTCGAGGTCACCGGCGACACGGTCGCGCGAGAGTACTGGCAGGACAAGGAGAAGTCGGCCGCCACGTACCGTGGCCGCACCGTCCACACGGGAGACTTGTTCAGCCGTGACGCCGACGGGTTCTT
>Ga0193717_1000705_pt1 | contig 21239 bp, 21 predicted proteins | sample U2c2metaG_FD_145900 | JGI IMG/M metagenome (GOLD analysis project Ga0193717, IMG submission 145900) | Soil microbial communities from a riparian zone of the East river system, Colorado, United States - U2c2 | ecosystem: Environmental > Terrestrial > Soil > Riparian zone | place: USA: East River...
CGAACCGACGTCGATGAACTGCCGGATCCCCGACTCGACACAGAACCGCACGGCCCGCCGGAGGAACGCCCGGTTCAGTCGCGCCGCCGGCCGCGCGAGCGGCATGACCTCGAGCAACTTCTCGGCGAACACGCGGTCCTGTTCGAAGTTCGCGGCACCGCCGAGCAGGTAGTCGTAGATCCGCGCCGCGTTGGGACGTTCGAGGTCGATCGACTCCGGGGCCCAGCTCGGGCGGTCGGTAGGCATGCACTGCATGTTATGCGACGACTCGCACGTGACTAGGCCTACGCCGCCCCGCGGTTGATGCGCGGGCCGCGGCAGCGCAGGATGGCGAGATGACCTCGCCGTCCGAGTGGGTGTCCGCCGCAACGACCAACGTCATGGACAAGGTCCTGCGCGGCGGCGTCGCCGACCTGCGTCCGATGCCCCGCATCCTCATCGACAAGGGGCCGAACCGGTCGGTGTACCGGTTCGTCTCGCACGGCCGCGACCTGTCCGGCGAGCCAGTGCTGCTGGTGCCGCCGCTCGCCGCGCCCGCACTGTGCTTCGACCTGCGTCGCGGCTGCAGCGTCGCCGAGCACCTGGTCGACCAGGGCAGACGGCTGTACATGGTCGACTACGGCACGGTGAGCTTCTCCGACCGCGGCCTCGGCCTCGAGCACTGGATCGACGAGGTGCTGCCGCGCACGATCCGCGCGGTCAGCAAAGACGCGGGCGGCGCGCCGGTGCACGTCGTCGCGTGGTGCCTCGGCGGGATCCTGTCGCTGCTGACGCACGCCGACCAGCCGGAGCTGCCGATCGCGTCGATCGCGACGGTCGCCGCGCCCATCGACATGACGGCGATCCCGCTGATCGCGCCGATCAAGCCACTCGCGGACGTCACCAACGGCTGGATCCTGACGCCGGTGTACCGCGCGCTCGGTGGCGCGCCGCGCGCGCTCGTGAAGCGGGTGTTCCAGCTTTCCGCGATCGACAAGGTCGTCACCAAGCCGTACGCCATACTGTCGCATTTGGACGATCGGGACTTCCTCGCGCAGCTCGAGGCCGTGGATCGCTTCACCGACAACATGATCGCGTACCCCGGCCGCACGTTCGGCCAGATGTACCACCGGTTCTTCCGGTCCAACGACCTGTCGAACGGCGAGGTCGACTTCGGTGGCCGACGCATCTCGCTGCACGAGGTGAAGGCGCCGGTGCTGGTCGTGGCCGGGACCGGCGACAGCATCGCGCCGCAGCGCGCGGTGCACCGGCTGGTCGACGTGCTGGACAACGCGGCGGAGGTCCGGTTCGAGACGGCGCCGGGCGGGCACCTCGGCGTGCTCGCCGGCCGCAAGGCCAGGGGCACGACCTGGGCCTACCTCGACGAGTTCCTAGGCCGACACGCGTCCCTTGGGTAGTGCGAGGCCGATGCCGACGCGGTCGCCGGAGCGGGTCACGGCGGCGAGCGGCTTCGTCATGGCCCGCAACAGTCCGGCGACGAACCGCGACCGGCCGTTCTTCCGCGCGAGCAGCGGGCCGAGCGTGGCCATGACCGCCGTCAGCCCTGGCAGTGGCCGGATGAACAACGTGATCTCGGCGATCTTGTTGTCGTCATTGAGAGACAGGTGCAGCGTCTCCTCGATCGGCTGGCCGCCGACGGTCGCGCGTCCGATGAGGACTCGTTCCCGACCAGCTCGAGATCGTGACCGGCGGCGGCCCTGCGAAAGTCCTCAATGGACACTACGGTTCCCCTCCTCGTTGGTGACCTGGCCGAGTCCGCGCCAGAGCAGGTCGGCCGTCAGCTCGACGATCTGGTCGCGCGTCAGGTCGCGGTTGGCCCACCACCAGGCGGCGATCGCGTTGACCGTCCACTTGGCGGCCTCGGCGAGGAAGCGGTCCGCGCGCTCCCTCGGTAGGTCGACGGACAGTCGCAGCTCCGGCACCCGCCCGAACTGCGACGCGAGCACCTCGGTCGCGCGCTCCTGGCGCCGCCGGTGCGCTTCCGCGACCGCAGGGTCGCTCGGCGAGTCGAGGAAGATCATCCGCCAGCCGGCCTCGTTGCCCTCGATCCAGTCGAAGATCGTGCCGATGGTTCGGCGGAGAAGCTCCTCGGTAGAGCCGTCTGGCACCTCGCGCCCGGACTGCTCCCATCGCGAGATGAGCGAGTCGGCGGTCGTCTCCACCAGCGCGGCGTAGAGATCGGCCTTGGAGGCGAAGTGGTCGTAGAGGACCGGCGTCGTGATCCCGGCGGCCCTGGCGACCGCGCGCATGGAGGCGCGGTCGTACCCCGCGTCCGCGAACACGTCCAGACCTGCGGAAACGATCCTGGCACGCCGATCAGCCGGCGTGAGCCTGCGCCTGTTACCTGACATCAGTCAGGTAGCGTACCCGCTAACCTGACACCTGTCAGGTAGTGAGTACCAACGCGCTGGTCGGGACGCCCGTGCCGGCGGTCACCACCACGTTCGTCGCCGCCGGGATCTGGTTCGCCGCGGTGCCTCGTAGCTGTCGGACGCCTCCGCGACGCCGTTCATGCCGTGGATGTACGCCTCGCCGAGCTGCCCGCCGTGGGGGTTCGTCGGGAGGCGGCCGTCCAGTTCGAGCGCGCCGTCGGCGATGAAGTGGCGTGCCTCGCCGCGGTCGCAGAAGCCCAGCTCCTCCAACTGCATCAGCACGAACGGCGTGAAGTGGTCGTACAGCACGGCGACCGACATGTCCGACGGACGCAGGCCGCTCTGCGTCCACAGTTGTCGCCCGACCAGGCCCATCTCCGGCAGGCCCGTCAGGTCCGCCCGGTAGTAGCTGTTCATCGTGAACTGGTCGACGCCGGCACCCTGCGCGGCCGCCGCGATCACCGCGGGCCGGTGCGGCAGCGAACGGGCCCGCGCCGCCGACGTGACGACGAGTGCCACCGCGCCGTCGCTCTCCTGGCAACAGTCGAGCAGCCGCAACGGTTCGGCGATCCACCGGGACGACTGGTGGTCCTCGAGCGTGATCGGCCGGCCGTGGAACCACGCGCGCGGGTTGGTCGCCGCGTGCCGGCGATCCGCGACCGCCACCGCGCCGAAGTCGGCGCTCGTCGCGCCGTACTCGTGCATGTACCGGCGCGCGAACATCGCCACGGTCGCCGCGGGGGTGCCGAGCCCCATCGGGTAGTGCCAGCTGTTGTCGATGCCCGACGACGTCGGCTGCGCGGCGGCGCCCGCCTGCACCCGCCCGAACCGGCTGCCCGACCGCTCGTTGAACGCCCGGTAGCACACCACGACCGACGCCACCCCGGTCGCGACCGCCATGGCCGCCTGCTGCACCGTGCCGCACGCGGCGCCGCCGCCGTACGGAATCCGCGAGAAGAACGACAGCGACGGGATGCCCAGCTCGCGCGCGACCGCGATCTCCGAGTTGGCGTCCATGGTGAACGTCACCAGTCCGTCCACATCGGACGGTGCCAGTCCCGCGTCGGAGATGGCCGTCCGGACCGCCTCGGCCGCGAGCCGCAGCTCGCTGCGGCCGGAGTCCTTGGAGAACTCCGTCGCGCCGATGCCCGCGATCGCCGCCGCGCCGGACAGCGTCACGGCACCACGATCCGGACCGTGCCGGTGAGATGGTCGCCGATACTGTTGCGGCCCACCACCTCGACCACGTACTCGTCGCTCACCCGCCCCACAACCCGGCCCGTGAACGTCAGTTTCTCGTTGGCATAGCAGGGCACTCCGAGTCGGATGGCGATCTGCCGGACCCGCGCCGCCGGGCCCGCCCAGTCGGTCACGAACCGTTGCACCAGGCCGGTGTCGGTGAGGATGTTGACGAAGATGTCCTTCGATCCGCGCGCCACGGCGAGGTCCCGATCGTGGTGCACGTCCTGGAAGTCACGGGTCGCGAGAGCCGTGCTCACCACGAACGTCGGCGTCACGTCGATCACGAGCGGCGGCAGCTCCGCCCCGACGGCGATCACCGCGCCCGCCAGACGGGCATGGTCAGGTCGTCGTCCACGCGGCGGAAGTCGATCCGCACCGGGAGTCCGATATGGACTTCGGCGGCATCGACCAGCTCGGCGAGCAACCGCACTCCTTCTGCCAGTTCCACCAATGCGATGACGAACGGCAGCGTGTGTCCCGGCACCGGCGGATGGTGGTGCACCACATAGCTGTACACCTCGCCGAGTCCACTCGCGACGGTGAACTCCGGCTCGGTCTCGTTGCAGGAGGGGCACATCGGACCCGGCGGGTGCCGCAGCACGCCGCACCCGCCGCACCGTTGGATCCGCAGCTCGCCGAGCGCCGTGCCCTCCCAGAAGAACGCCGTGTCCCGGCTGATCATCGGCCGGATCGGCGGCTCGGCCGGCGCGGGCTTCGGCCGGAACTTCAGTATGCGGAACAGCATGTCCGCGACCGGCTCGTCGCCGACGTACCAGGTGCTGCGCGTGGTCACGAACCAGCCCTCGCCCAGCGCGGTCTGCTTCGGCCCGACCACGTCGTCCAAAGTGGACGTGATGGCCACTTCCTCGCCGGGGCGCAGATAGCGGTGGTAGGTCTGGTCGCAGTTCGTCGCCACCACCGAGGTGTAGCCCGCCTCGTCGAGCACGGACACCATCGCGCCCAACGGGTCGTCTTCCTGACGGGACCCGTGCAGGCCGTACATCGTCCACACCTGCGCCATCGCGGGCGGCGCGACCTCGGCGTACGCCGGGTTCGTGTCGCCGATGGCCTCGGTCCAGTTCCGGATCATCGGCAGGTTCACCGGATCCCGGCCGGCGCGCCGCGCCGACTCGCCCCGTGCCGCGACCTCGTGCGCGGTCTTCTGGATGTCGATCATCGCGGCACCCTCGGCAGGTTCAGGCCCGCGGTGGCGATCAGCTCGCGCTGCACCTCGTTCACGCCACCGCCGAACGTCAGCACCAGGTTGCGTTTCGCCTGGACGTCCAGCCAGCGCGTCAGTTCGGCCGTGTCCGGCTCGGCCGGATCACCGTGCGCGCCCACGACTTCTTCCAGCGCCCGGCCGATCCACTGTGTCCGGTCGGAGGAGAACACCTTCGTCGCGGACGCGTCCGCGATCGACACGTCCGAACCGGCGGCCGCGACCTGCCAGTTGAGCAGCTCGTTGACCCGCACCGATGCGTGTGTCCGCGCGAGTGCCCTGCGCACGTCCGGCTCGTCGAGCAGGCCGTGCGTGCCGGCCCACTCGCGAACCCGTTCGTACAGTGCGGAAAGCCGGCCGGCGGGGCCGAGCATGACCCGCTCGTGGTTGAGCTGCGTGGTGATCAGCCGCCAGCCGGCGTGCTCGGTGCCGACGAGCCGGTCGGCCGGCACGCGCACGTCGGTGTAGTACGTGGTGTTGACGTGGTGCGCGCCGTCGCACGTGATGATCGGCGTCCACGAGAAACCGGGATCCGTCGTGTCCACGATGAGGATCGAGATGCCTTTGTGTTTCGGCGCTTCGGGGTCCGTGCGGCACGCGAGCCACACGTAGTCGGCGTCGTGCGCGCCGGTCGTGAAGATCTTCTGACCGTTGACGACATAGTTGTCGCCGACGCGGACCGCACTGGTACGCAACGAAGCCAGGTCGGTGCCCGCCTCCGGCTCGGTGTAGCCGATCGCGAAGTGCACCTCGCCGGCGAGGATCTTCGGCAGGAAGAAGTCCTTCTGCGCCTGGGTGCCGAACGTCTGCAGCGTCGGGCCGACGGTCTGCAGCGTCACGTACGGCAGCGGCACGTCCGCGCGTGCCGCCTCGTTGACGAAGATCTGCTGCTCGACCGTGCCGAAGCCGCGGCCACCGTACTCGGCCGGCCAGCCGACGCCGAGCCAGCCGTCGCGGCCCATCCTGCGCACCAGTGCGCGATACACCGCACCGTGCCGCTCGGTGAGCATGGCCGTTCGCTCCGAAGTGGACAGTAGACCCGCGAAGTACTCGCGTAGCTCAAGGGAAAGCGCGTGCTGGGTTTCGGAAAGCTCCATGTCCATGTCAGAGCACCCCGAGCCGGTGCTCGACGCCGCCGAGCAGCCGCACCAGGTCCTTGGTCGCCGAGTAGTGGCGGTGCATGGCGTAGCTCGCGTCGACCCCGAGGCCGCCGTGCAGGTGGTGGCAGGTGTGCAACGCGGGCATGGCCTCCTCGGCGAGCCAGTACGCGGCCACGGCGAGGTCACCGTCGGGGTCACGGCCGTTCGCGAGCCGCGAGATCGCTGACCACGTGGCCAGGTGCAGTGTGCGGGACGCGATGTAGACGTCCGCGATCTGTTGTGCGACAGCCTGGAACGTGGCGAGCGGCTTGCCGAACTGCTCACGCGTGCGGACGTGCGCAGCCGTCAGGTCGAGCGCGCCGGCGAGCAGGCCGTCGCCGTACGCGCAGGCCGCCGCGACCGCGAACCGGTGCAGGTCGACGGTGTCGCACAGTCGTTCGCCGGCCACCCGGTCCAGAACCACGGTGTACTCGGGGATCCCGCTCGCGGAGTAGGTCGCGGTGCTGTCCGTCGCCGCGACCAGGTACGTTTCGGCGCCGGCCGGGACGAGCACGCGATGCGCATCCGCCGCGTACGGCACCCCGATCGCCTTGCCGGACAACAGGTTCCCGTCCGACACGGTCACGTCGGCACGCAGTGCGGCGGTCAGCAGTCGTTCGCCGGTGGCGACCGACGGCAGTAGCTCTTGACGCTGTTCCGGCGATCCACAGTGGACCACCGGGAGGACACCGAGCATGCTCAACGCGGGCAGCGGTGCCGCCGCCCGGCCGATCTCCGCGAGCACCACTGCGGTCTCCAACACGCCGAGCCCTTCGCCGGCCAGCAACCCGGCCTGTCCCAGCGCCTTCCACGCGGAGTCCGGTTCGCGGGCAAGTACGTCCCGCGCCAGGTCGGCGACCGCACGTCCCGTCTCGTCCAACCCGAAGTCCATCAGCGACTCTCCCTTGGCAGGCCGAGGATCCGCTCGCCGACGAGGTTGCGCAGCACCTGGGTGGTGCCGCCGGCGATGCTGAGGCAGCGGGTAAGCAGGAACTCGTGCAGGTACGGCTCGGACCGCGGGTCGACCGCGGCGCCGGCCGGGCCGAGCAGGTCGACCGCGGCCTCGGCGACCTCCTGCCGCACACCGACCAGCTTGCACACGCTCGACTCCGGGCCAGGTCCGCGATCGTCGAGCTGACGCAACGTCGCCCGAAGGTCCACAAGGGACACCGAGAGTCCCTGTGCCACCAAGGCGCCGAGCCGTTCGCGGGCGCCGTCGTCCTCGACGAACCCCCGTGCGACGGCCAGTTCGAGCAGCCGTTCGACCCCGTCGCCGAGCGTCGAGCCGGCGCCGAGCGCGACCCGCTCGTTGGCGAGTGTGGTCCTGGCCAGCCGCCACCCGCCGTTGACCGGCCCGACCACGCAGTCGTCCGGCACGAACACGTCGTCGAGGAAGACCTCGTTGAACCGGGCCTCGCCGGTGATCTCCCGCAGCGGCCGCAGCGTGATGCCGTCGGCGCGCATGTCCACCAGGAAGTACGTGATGCCGGCGTGCTTCGCGGCCGCCGGATCGGTGCGGGCAAGGCAGATTCCCCAGTCGGCCCGCGCGGCCGCCGAGGTCCACACCTTCTGCCCGGACAGCGACCAGCCGCCGTCGACCCGGACCGCCTTGGTGCGTAAGGCAGCGAGGTCCGAACCGGCCCCCGGCTCGCTGAACAGTTGGCACCAGTGGAGCTCGCCACGCAGTGTCGGCAGGGCGAACCGCTCCTGCTGCGCTTCCGTGCCGTGCGCGAGGATCGTCGGCACCGCCCAGCCGCCGATCACCAGGTCCGGCCGGCGGATCCCTTCGGCAGCAAGCTCTTCTTCGATCACGAGCTGTGCCCTCGGCGACGCGGCGAGCCCGTAGGGCAGCGGCCAGTGCGGCATCAGGTAACCCGATTCCGCGAGCCGCGCCCGCTGCGCCGAGGTGGACAGCGCGCCCACTTCTGTCGCGAACGTGCGAGCGGCCGCGCGGGCCCGTTCGTCGTCGGCCACCACGCCGAGCCTGCGGCGCACGCCGGCGATCGCGAGGTCGGCCACCTGCCGCCGCCAGCGCGCGCTGCCGCCGATGAGCTGACGGTTGGCGAGCGCGCGCCGCAGGTACAGGTGCGCGTCGTGCTCCCAGGTGAAGCCGATGCCGCCGAGGATCTGCACGCAGTCCTTCGCGTTGTCGACCGCCGCGTCGAGTGCGAGCGCGGCGGCGGCCGGCGCGGACAGCGAGCCGTCCGGAGCGCGGGCCGCGTCCCACGCGAGCGCGGCCGCCTGCTCGGCCCGGCACAGCATCTCGGCGCACAGGTGCTTGATCGACTGAAAAGATCCGATCGGCCGGTCGAACTGCTCGCGGACCTTCGCGTAGGCCACCGCGGTGTCAAGAGACCGGCGCGCCACCCCGGCGGCCTCGGCGGCGAACAGCGTCGCGGCGCGGCCGAGCACGGTGGGGGAGTCGAGGTGCAGCACGTCGGCGGCCGGGATGCGGACCTCGTCGAGGGTGACGCGGCCGAGCGGGCGGGAGAAGTCGAGTGGGGTCAGCGGAATGACCTCGACGCCGGGCCGCGGCTCGACGGTGAACCAGACCGCGCGGCCGTCGCCGTCGCGGGCGCAGAGCACGAGCGTGGCGTCCCGGTGTGCGCCGAGCACGGGCTCGACAGTGCCGCTGACCAGCAGTCCGCCGTCGCCGTTGGTGCTCGCGGCGGTCAGCGAGCCGGGGCCGAGCGCGACGGCCGCGGTGACCTGGCCCGCCGCGAGCGCGGCCCGCAGGGCGGGGTCGCCGACGAGCAGCGTGGCGAGCACGGTCGGCAGGACGGGGCCGGGCACGAGGTCCTCGGCGGCCTGCTCGACCGCGGCCGCCTGGTCGACGAGCGTGCCGCCGACGCCACCGAGCAGCTCCGGCAGCGTGATCGCGAACAGGCCGAGGGTGGCGAGGTCCGGCCAGTGCGTGGTCCAGCCGCTCGGGGCGGTCTCCATGGCGCGGACGCAGGCCAGCGTGTTGGCGCGCGCGGCGGCGTCCCGGACGGACCCCTGGATCGCGAGCTGCTCCTCCGTGAGCGCGATGGACACGACCGCCAGTATAGAACGTGTTCCAGTTTTTGCGCCGGTGTCGCGGTCGTAACGTGTCCGGTGCCTGGTCTCGAGGGTGATTGGGTAGGCTGTTGACGCAGGTAGGAACACGTTACGAAACAGGGGAACTGTCCGATGGCGAGACCGCGCACTTCCGGCGCCAACGCGCTGAACGTGCTCACCGACGACGAGCTCGGCTCCGCCGCGCAGCGCGACCGTCGCAAGAGGATCCTGGACGCGACCATCGCGCTGGCGTCGAAGGGCGGCTTCGAGGCGGTGCAGATGCGGGCGGTCGCCGAGCGGGCGGACGTCGCGCTCGGCACGCTGTACCGGTACTTCCCGTCGAAGATCCACCTGCTGGTGTCGGGGCTCGCACGGGAGCTCGAACGCGGTCAGGACCGCGCCGACCGAGCCAGCATCCCGGGCGACACCGCGTATGACCGGCTGCTGTTCGTGCTGGGTCGGATCACCCGCGCGATGCAACGTGACCCGAACCTCACCGAGGCGATGACCAGGGCGTTCATGTTCGCGGACGCCACCGCGTCCTCCGAGGTCGACACGGTCGCGAAGCTGATCGAGCGCATGTTCACGCAGGCACTCCACAGCGGCGAGCCGACGGACGAGGACCGCGCCATCGCCCGCGTCATCGGCGACGTCTGGCTGTCGAACCTGGTGGCATGGGTGACGCGCCGATCCTCGGCCGGCGACGTGGCGGAGCGACTAGAGCTGACGGTGCGCCTATTGCTGACTCATCACACGACCGGCTAGCCCCTGTTTGGCGGTTGGACTCGTCGTGTGTGGCTTGGCATGCTGTGTCGATGGCCGACAACCCGCCGTTCGACCGGATCGGCAAGCTCTACGACGAGTCCTTCGTGGAACGGGACGACCAGGTCGCCGAGGGCGCCTGGCTCATCGAGCAGCTCACGCCGCCCGCGCGCGTTCTCGACCTCGGCTGCGGCAGCGGTCTGCCGACGGCCAAGCAGCTTGTCGACGCCGGCATCGAGGTCGTCGGGCTCGACGAGTCGGCCACCATGCTCTCGCTCGCGGAGGAGCAGGCGCCCGGCGGCCGGTACCTGCACCGCGACCTGCGGAACATCGCCGACCTCGGCGAGTTCGACGCCGCGGTCGCGTTCTTCTCGCTCATCATGCTGCCGAAGGCCGACATCCCGCCGCTGCTCAGCCAGATCCGCAGCCAGCTACGCGGGCCGAAGCTGCTCCAGATCGCCATGGTGCTCGGCGACTTCGACCAGTTCCCGATCCTCTTCCTCGGGGTGCCCGCCGCGGTGTCCGCGTACCCGCCCGACGAGCTGGCGCACGTCGTCGAGCGGGCCGGCTTCGAGCTGGTCAACCTCAGAGAGGTCAAGGCCGAAGCCGAGCCGAACCGCATCGAGGTGCAGATCTACCTTCGCGCGAAAGGCGCTTAGACCCACTCGGTTCGCGTCAGCGCCACACGCAGCTTCGCCAGCGCGCGGTGCTGGGTGACCCGGACGGCGGTCGGGGTCAGGCCCACGGCGGTCGCGGTCTCCTGCGCCGACAGCCCCACGATCAGTCGCAGCACCAGGATCTCGCGCTGGCGGGGCGGCAACGTGTCCAGCAGCGACCCCAACCGCGACCGCAGGTCGCGCGCCATGATCTGCTGCTCCGGGCTCGCGCCGAGGTCGATGCCGTCCGGCACGTCGGCCGCCGGGTCCGACCGGTCCCGACCCGCGCGCCGGTAGTGGTCGGCCACCTTGTGCGCGGCGATGCCGTACACGAAGGGCAGGAACGACTCCGGCTGGTCGCCGTAGCGCGACAATGCGCCGAGGACGGCCATGCAGATCTCCTGGGCCACATCGTCGGCCGACGAGTACGCCGAACCGCTGCGACCGATCCGTGACCGACAGTAACGAACTATCGCTGGCCTGATCCACGTGAACAGGGTCGCGACAGCCTCTTGTTCACCCGCCATCGACGAGGTTACGAGCTCATGGAACGCGGCGCTCTTGAGACGTGCGAAAATCTCAGTAGCGTCCGACGACATTACCTGCGCACTCACGAGGCCTCCACGCTTAGCCACTCCCACACGTGAGTGATACTCGTAAATTTCAACGGTCAACCAACAGAGTCCAAGGGCCCTGTTCGGGTTGCAGTTGTGTCCGCAAGCACTCTCGCACCCCCTCCTGCGCTGGCAGGGACGGGTAGCCGCTCCGAATCGAGCGTCGTGGTCGATCAACGAATGGGCATGCCTCGCGGAACGCGCGGGGCAGCCATGACGCGCACCCTGTCGCTCCGTACGATCTGTGCCGCGAAGCGTCATTCGGACCGGTATGACTGGCGCGTGGGTGTCCCGAGGCCATGACCGGACGGATCTTGTACACGCCACCGACGCGATAGCGGAACGGCTCGAACGCCTCCACTTCCTTCTCGGCGAGGCGCCGACGGTGGATGCGCTCCGTGACGGCGTGCCCGTCGCGACCTCGGACCTGTCCGGTCCTGTCCGAGGAGGCGCTCGTTCGACTGCGTGTGTACGCATTTCGCACACGGAAGGCCGGTATTTGAAATCGTGCGTGACGTTGTCACGCACCGGCCACGGTTTTCGTCGAATGGTTCCGGCGCGGACGCAACCCGGCCCGAAACTGATCACACGGCCGTAGGGTTACCCCGTGACCAGCACGCCGGTGGAAGAACTGGCAGAAACGTTAGTCGAGCTCGCCGACACCGTCGCCGCCGAGTTCGATCTTGACGATTTCCTTCGCATGCTGGCCAATAGATGTGTGCGGCTCGTCGGTGCGGACGCCGCCGGGTTGTTGCTAATCGATCATGACGGGCAGTTGCAGGCCGTCGGTGCGTCCGGCGAACACGCCGAGTCGCTCGAGCGGTGCGAGCTGCGGGACGACGCGGGGCCGGGCCTGGACTGTTGCCGGGGCGGCGAGCCGGTGGTGGTGCCCGACCTCACCGTCGCGGTGACCCGCTGGCCCGGTTTCGCCGAGGAGACGCTCGCGGCCGGCTTCACCGCCGTGCACGCCATGCCGATGCGGTGGCGGGCCCAGGTGATCGGCGCGCTGACCCTGTTCCGCGCCGAGCCGGGTGAGCTGGAGAAGGTCGACGCCCGAGTCGCCCAGGCGATGGCCGACATCGCGACGATCGGCATCTCGCAGGCCCGCGCGGTGCGGCAGCAGGAGGAGCTGGCCGGGCAGTTGCAGCACGCGCTCGACAGCCGGGTGGTCATCGAACAGGCGAAGGGCGTGCTGGCCGAGCGGATGGGGCTGGGGATGGCGGCGGCGTTCGAGGCGCTGCGCACGTACGCCCGGAGCCACAACACGCGGGTGACCGAGCTGGCCGTGTCCGTTGTGGACGGCCAGTTCGACACGAGCCGCCTGCGACGGTGAGGGCGGCCGCCGGCCCCCGGTATCCATTCTAGGGTCGGGGACCGACAGTCCCCGGCGTGCCGGGGCGAGTTGTCCACAGGTGCGACTGCTCCGCGCGAATTCCGCCGCGTGCTGGGGATTTGTTCGGGTACGGCGCGCGCGCCGGTTTTTGATCTTGAAATAGGCTTGGCCGCCGGCCCCCGTTGATCCACTTTACTCGGTGGGACCGACGAAATTCGGGGTCGTGCGCCGAGTTGTCCACAGCGCGCGAGTTGTCCACAGAATGCCGCCGCGCACGGGGTTTCTGTCGGTGCCACCGGGTAGCGTGGATACCGGGGGCCGGAGGCACACCCTCACTCCACCGCCGGTGGCACCAGCCGCTCGATGGACTCCAGCATGTGTGCCTCGATGAGGCCAAGCAGCAGCTTCTCGTCGCCGTCGGAGATGGCGTCCACCAGGGCGCGGTGCTCGGTGACCAGCTCGTCCGGCTCCGGGTAGTGCTCCTGCAGCGCGGCGAGGCACATCCGCGTCTCCACGAGCAACGTCTGCGCCATGCGTTCGAGCCGAGAGTTGCCGGCACAGCTCACCAGCGTCCGGTGGAACGCCTGGTCGGCGTCGCTCATGGCGTTGCGGTCCCGCGACTCGGCGGCCGTCACCAGGTTGAGCAGCGCTTCGGACAGCCGGGCGACCGCCTCACCCCGGTTGCCGCTCATGATGAGCTGACACGACATGCGTTCGATGGCCAACCTGGCCAGATAGACGTCCCGGACGTCGTCGGAGGACAGGTCGATCACGAAGAGCCCTCGGTGGCGCTCACCGCGCAGCAGGCCCTCCTGGACGAGACGTTGCATGGCCTCGCGAAGCGGCCCTCGGCTGACCGCGAAGCGTGCGGCCAGCTCCGCCTCGCCGAGCTGGGTACCGGGCGCGAACACCCCGTACATGATCGCCGAGCGCAGCTGGTCCGCGATCAGCTCCGCGGTCGACTGTCTGGCAACCGGTTCGAGCTCACCTAACTCACTCACTCCCCCGTACCTTCCGCCTCGAAGAGCGCCCCGTGTGCGGCCTCGGCCGATTGTTGACAATCATACGAGCGGTACTTAGCGTGTCAATCCCATGCCACCAGGTAATTCCGCGACCGTGGTCGTGCTGCACGCGCACTCCGGCGACACCGCCCGCCCACCCGGCATCGAACGGCTCGAAGACGTGGCCACGGTGCGGTACGCGACCGACAACGAGTTGGTGGCGGCCCTGCCGGGTGCCGATGTCCTCCTCGTATGGGACTTCAGATCGAGCGCCATCGCGAAGGCGTGGCAGGTTGCGGACAGCGTGCGCTGGGTGCATGCCGCGAGCGCGGGCGTCAACCATCTGCTGACACCCGAAGTGGTGGCGAGCGAGGCGGTCGTGACCAACTCACGCGGCGTCTTCGATGAGCCGATGGCCGAGTACGTGCTCGCGATGGCCCTCGCGCTCGCGAAGGACCTGCCGACCACACTCGCCCGACAGGGGGAGCGCCGCTGGCACCACCGCGAGACCGAGCGGCTCGGCGGGCGGCGCGCGCTGGTCGCCGGCACCGGTCCGATCGGGCGCGCCATCGGCCGCAAGCTCGCCGCGGTCGGCATGACCGTCACCGGGCTCGGCCGCACGGCCCGCGCCACCGACCCCGACTTCGGCGCGGTGCTGCCGATGTCCGCGCTGCCCGAGGTGCTTCCCGACATCGACTACCTGGTGCTGGCCGCGCCGCTGACCGACACGACCCGCGGCATGGTCGACGTGGCCGTGCTCGCGACCATGAAACCGACCGCGCGGCTGGTCAACGTCGGTCGGGGACCGCTCGTGGTGCAGGACGACCTGGTCGAGGCGCTGCGGGCGGGCCGGCTGGCCGGCGCGGCGCTGGACGTGTTCGTCGACGAGCCGCTGCCGGCCGGCTCGCCGCTGTGGGACCTGCCGAACGTGATCGTGTCGCCGCACATGTCGGGAGACGTCGTGGGGTGGCGGGCTGAACTGGTAGCACTGTTCACCGACAACCTCACGAGATATCTGGACGGGCGGCCGCTGCGCAACGTGGTCGACAAGGCGCACGGTTACGTCCGCGAAAGTCAGGGAGCCTGATGACCACCGCTGGACTGACCGCGACCGAGTTGCTGGCGTCCTACCGCGCCGGCCGGCTGTCCCCGGTGACGGCGGTGCGGGACGCGTTGGCCCGCATCGAGGAGGCCGACGGCGCGCTGAACGCGTTCTGTCTCGTCGCCGCCGAGCGGGCGCTGGCCGACGCCGCCGAGTCGGCGGCCCGCTGGGCCAGAGGGGAGCCGCAGGGCCTGCTCGACGGTGTGCCGGTGTCGATCAAGGACCTCCTGTTGAGCAAGGGCTGGCCGACCCTGCGCGGCTCGCATTCGATCGACCCCGACCAGACCTGGGACGTCGACGCGCCATCGGTCGCGCGGCTGCGTGAGCACCGCGCGGTGATCATCGGCAAGACCACCACGCCCGAGCTGGGCTGGAAGGGCGTCACCGACAGCCCGCTCACGGGCGTCACCAGGAACCCGTGGGACAACACGAAGACCGCGGGCGGGTCCAGCGGCGGCGCGGCCGCCGCGGTCGCCGCCGGCATGGGCACGATCTCGCTCGGCACCGACGGCGGCGGCTCGATCCGCATCCCGGCATCGTTCAGCGGGGTCTTCGGCATCAAGCCGACCTACGGTCTCGTCCCTATCTACCCGGCAAGCGCGTTCGGGACACTCTCGCACGTCGGTCCGCTGGCATGGAGCGTCGCCGACGCGGCGCTCGCGCTCGACGTTATCACCGGCGCGGACAGCCGGGACTGGACGGCGGGGCCCCGGCCGGACCGGCCGTTCACCTCGTCCGTCGAGACCGGGGTGACGTCCGGGATCGCGGGCATGCGGATCGCGTTCAGCCCGAGGCTCGGCTTCGTCGACGTCGACAGCGAGGTGGCCGCGCTGGTGGCCGACGCGGTGCGGGTGTTCGCCGACCTCGGCGCGGTCGTGTCGATGACCGACCCCGGGTTCGCCGACCCGGTGGACGCGTTCCACACCCTGTGGTTCGCCGGCGCGGCCGCGGCCACCTCGGCGCTCACCGACGAGCAGCGCGCCCGGCTCGACCCCGGTCTGCGCGAGGTGTCCGAACAGGGCGCCGAGTACTCGGCGCTGACCTACCTCGAGGCGACGGCGCGGCGTGCGGCGCTCGGCCGGACCATGGGCGAGTTCCACGAGCACTACGACCTGCTGGTCACGCCAACCATGCCGATCGCCGCGTTCGAGGCGGGCGTGGAGGTGCCGCCGGGGTCCGCCGCGACGCGCTGGACCGGATGGACGCCGTTCACCTATCCGTTCAACCTGACGCAGCAGCCCGCCGCGAGCGTGCCGTGCGGGTTCACCTCGGCGGGGTTGCCGGTCGGACTGCAGGTCGTTGGGCCGCGGCACGCGGACGCGCGCGTGCTGGCGGCGTGCGCGGCGTTCGAGCAGGCTCGGCCGTGGCGGTCGAATCGGCCGTGATCGGGGTCACCCTGCCCGGCTTCGTTCGGTACCCTACTCTACAGTAGGTATCGTTACTTTACTCACGAGTAGGTAGGGGTGGTTCGGTGTCGACCAGCGAGGGTCTTGGCGCCAAGCCGCACAAGCGCAACGCGATCGGTGCGGTGATGTCGGTGCTCAACCGGGTCGCCGGCGCGCGGGTGGTCGAGCGGCTGGGCCTCAAGAAGCCGATGGACCGGGTGATCTACCAGACGACGAAGACCGGCTTCCAGACGTTGGGCGCCGCGACGCGGACGTTCTCGGCGGCACGCAAACTCGGCGCGCCGAGCAGGCTCCCGGCCGCGAGCGACAGCGGCGTGTTCGACCTGACGCCGACCGACGAGCAGAGGCTGATCGTCGACACCGTGCGGGAGTTCGCGGCGAAACGGCTGCGGCCGGCCGCGGCGGCCGCCGACGACAAGTGTTCGCCGCCGGAGGACCTGCTCGGCACGGCCGCCGAGCTGGGCATCACGCTGATCGGGGTGCCCGAGGAGCTGGGCGGCGTGGCGACCGAGCGGTCGACGGTGTCCAACGTGCTCGTCGCGGAGGCCATGGCGACCGGTGACCTGGGGCTCGCGCTGGCCTGCCTCGCGCCGGCCGCGGTGTCGAACGCGTTGGTGCTGTGGGGAAACGAGGAGCAGCAGGCCACGTACCTGCCGTCGTTCGTGGGGGATGACGTGCCGGCCGCGGCCCTTGCCATCCAGGAGTCCCGGGCATTGTTCGACCCGTTCTCGTTGCACACCAAGGCATACCGGTCCTCGGGCGGCTTCCGGCTCACGGGGGTGAAGTCGCTGGTGCCGCGTGCGGCGGCCGCGGAGCTGTTCGTCGTCGCGGCCGATGTGGACGGTCGCGGGCCCGCGTTGTTCATCGTGGAGTCCTCGTCGGTGACGATCGAGTCCGAGCCGGCGATGGGGTTGCGGGCCGCCGGCACCGGCCGGGTGGTGCTGGACAACGTCGCGGTGCCGGCGTCGGCGCTGCTCGACGCGGACTACGCGGAGTGCGTCCGGTTGGCGCGGCTCGGGTGGTGCGCGCTGGCGGTCGGTTGCGGGCAGGCCGTGCTCGACTACGTCATTCCGTACGTGAATGACCGGGTGGCGTTCGGTGAGCCGGTGTCGCACCGGCAGGGCGTCGCGTTCAAGGTGGCGGATATCGGCACGGAGCTGGACGGCATGCGGCTGCTGACGTATCGCGCCGCGTCCCGTGCCGCGTGCGGACTTTCGTACGCGCGTGAGGTGGGGCTCGCGCGGAAGTTGTGCGCGGACAAGGGAATGGCGATCGGCAGTGACGGCGTGCAGCTACTCGGCGGGCACGGGTTCGTCAAGGAGCACCCGGTGGAGCGGTGGTACCGGGACCTGCGTGCGGTCGGTCTGATGGAAGGCGCGGTGCTGGTGTGATCAACCTCGAGGTTCCTCGGAAGCTGACCACGCTGGTCGACCAGGCCCGTCAGGCGGCGGTGGCGTTCCTGCGACCGAACTCGCGCAAGTACGACCAGGCAGAACACACGTACCCCAAGGAGTTGGACACGCTGGCGTCCCTTTTGGACGGTCTGAGCGCGTCTGGTGGCGGGGCCGGTGCGGGCGGTGTGCGCCGGTCGTCCGGCAAGGCGTCGACCGCCAACCTGTCGCTGGTGCTCGGCACGATGGAGATGTGCTGGGGCGACGCGGGGCTGCTGTTGTCGATGCCTCGGCAGGGCCTTGGCAACGCGGCCATCGCGTCGGTCGCGTCGGAGGAGCAAATCGCCCGGTACAAGGGCAAGTGGGCGGCGATGGCGATCACCGAGCCGGACACCGGCTCGGACTCGGGGGCCATCCGGACCACTGCCGTTCGCGACGGTGATCATTACGTGCTGAATGGTGAGAAGATCTTCGTGACGTCCGGCGAGCGCGCGGACTGTGTCGTCGTGTGGGCGACACTGGACCGGTCGCTAGGCAAGGCGGCCATCAAGTCCTTTGTGGTCGATCGGGGCACGCCCGGCTTCGAACTCGTGCGGCTGGAGCACAAGCTCGGTATCCGGGCGTCCGACACGGCGCACTTCCGGCTCGACAACTGTCGCGTGCCGGCGGAGAACCTGTTGGGCAGTAGCGAGATCAAGTCGGATCAGGGCTTCGCCGGCGTGATGCAGACGTTCGACAACACGCGACCACTGGTCGCCGCGATGGCCGTCGGCATAGCACGAGCCGCGCTGGAGGAGACCCGTCGCCTGCTGTCGAAGGCCGGCGTCGAGATCGACTACGACCGCCCGGCCAACAACCAACACGCCGCGGCGGCCGCCTTCCTGGAGATGGAGGCAGACTACGAGTCCAGTTATCTGCTGACACTGCAGGCGGCGTGGATGGCGGACAACCGCAAGCCGAACTCGCTGCAAGCCTCCTACGCGAAGGCGAAGGCGGGCCGCTCGGCGACCGCGATCACACTGCGCTGCGTGGAACTCTGCGGCTCGATCGGCTACACGGAGCACGAACTGCTGGAAAAGTGGTCCCGAGACGCAAAGATCATGGACATCTTCGAAGGCACGCAACAGATCCAACAACTGATCATCGCGCGCCGGCTGCTGGGAAAGACGTCCGCGCAGCTCAAGTGACTCTCACCGGATCGTGAGCACCGTGTCGTCCAGTACCGGGGCGTCGTCGCGGTCGGGGGCGGTCGCGGTGATCACGTAGCCGGTGTCGATCTCCCACACTCGCACTCGCAGTGTCTCGCCGGGGAAGAGGACTCCGGCGAAGCGGGTGGCGAACGACGCGACCGGCGTGACGTCGGCGTCCAGCACCTCGTCGACCACGGCCTTGCACACCATGCCGTACGTGCACAGTCCGTGCAGTATCGGCCGTTCGAACCCCGCGAGCGACGCGAACGCCGGGTCCGCGTGCAGTGGGTTGCGGTCGCCGCACAGCCGGTACAGCAGCGCCTGCTGCGGCAGCGTGGCCACCTCTACCACCCGGTCCGGCTCGCGGTCGGGCATCTCAACTCGGTTGGACGGACCGCGTTCGCCGCCGAAGCCGCCTTCGCCCCTCGCGAAGATGCCCGACGTGGTGGTCCACAGTGGAGCACCGGACGTATCGGTGATCGTCGACTCCTGCACGATCACCGCCGCCTTTCCCTTGTCCCACACGTCGGCGATGCGGGACCGCGCGACGGCCCGGCCGTCGGCGGGCAGCGGCGCGTGCACGGTGATCGACTGGGTGCCGTGCAGGACCCGCGACAGATCGACGTCGATGCCGGGGAACGTCACGCCCGGCGGCTCGAACGTGCGGAAGTTCGGGGCCACGACACCGAACGTCGGCAGCACCCGCAGCCGGTCCTCCAGCACGTACCGCAACTCCGACGGCGACACCGGCCGCGCGCCCGCGCCGACCCCGAGGTGGTAGAGCAGCACATCGGTGCTGGTCCACGCGAACTCCACGGCACCAAGGTCCGCCCCGATGGCAACCGCCGGGTCGATGGGCATCGTCACCTCACTCGTAGCTGATCTCTACCTCGTCGGTCACCGGCAGCGACTGACACGCCAGAACGATGCCCTCCGCGAGGTCCTCGTCCTCGAGCACCTCGTTGTTGAGCATCTTCACCTCCCCGGCCACCAGCCGGCACGCGCACGCACTGCACGCACCCTCCCGGCACGAGTACGGCGCGTCAAGCCCCCGCGCCAGCAGCAGGTCAAGCAACTTCACCTCCGACGGCCATTCGAAGGAGTGCCGCTCGCCGTCGAGTGCCACTGCGACCATGGACGCGGGAGCTGCTCGTGCCGTGGACGGGGGCGCCGCGACCGCTCGTTCGAACGGGTTGGCGCCCAACGACTTGAACCGTTCGAGGTGGATCCGGGGACGCGGTACGTCCAGAGTGGACAGTGCGGCGCGCACCGCGGTCATGAACGGGGCCGGGCCACAGACGAACGCGTCGCGCGGGGCGTACGGCGCGGCAAGCGTCGCCAGGGTCGCCTCGGTCGGCAGGCCCTGGACGGACTCCAGCCAGTGGATCACCGTCAGCCGCTCCGGGTGCCGGACGGCGAGCGCGGCCAGCTCGCCCGCGAAGATCACCGACCGCTCGTCCCGGTTGGCGTACACCAGCACCACACGACCGGAACCGGTCGACAACACCGACTTCACGATCGAGATCACCGGGGTGATGCCGCTGCCCGCCGCGAAGAACAGCAGGTCAGCGTCCAATGAGGACGGACTGAAGATGCCCGCCGGCGCGAGGGACTCCAGTTCGTCGCCCGCCGACACCGAGTCGCAGAGCCAGTTCGAGCCGTACCCGTCGACGGTCCGCTTCACCGTCACCTTCAGCGTGTCGTCCACGTGCGGCGAGCTGGACAGCGAGTAGCACCGCGCCACCGAACCGCAGCGGTCACTGGGGATCCGTAGCGTCAGGAACTGCCCCGGCCGGTAGTCGAAACCGGGGGAGTCGAACACGATCGAGTACGCGTCCGGCGTCTCCCGGACCACCGCACGCACCCGCAGCCGGTAAACCTCACTCATCCGGCACCGCCACTGCGCCGGCCGCCACCGCGCCCTCGATCGACGCCCGCAGCGCCGGGCATGTGTCGATCCGCGCGGACAGCTCGCCGGCCGCCATCCTGGCCGCGAACTCCGGGCACGAGTCGGCCGGCGCGGACCGCCACTGGATGCTCGTCTGCATCCGGCTTGCCTTGCGCACCAACACTTCCGCCGCGCAGCCGGCACACGGCACCGGCACGAGTCCCGACGTGAGGAACTCCCGCTCGTCGGCCAGCGTGCCGGCCGGGTCGCGGTGATCCGGCGCCTTGGCCCAGGACGTCATCGTGCCGCCTCGGCCTCCTGGCGCGCCAGGTTCGCCGCGACCTCCCGCTCCCACGCCTCGTTGGCACGCGTGGTGTCCACCTCGAACTCGAAACGCTGTGTCATGTCGTCGGTCACGTCTGCCGTGTCGACGTAGAACTGCTCGTACCATCGTCGTAGCTGGTAGACCGGGCCGTCCTCCTCGCACAGCAGCGGGTTGTCGATCCGCGTCTTGTTGCGCCAGATCTCCACGTCCTGCAGGAACCCGACGCCGAAGCTCTTCGCGAGCTTGCCGGCCACCTTGTCCGCCTTCTCCTTCGCCAGTCCGGGCAGCTTCTTCACGCTGACCCCCCACTGCAGTACGAAGGAGTCGGCCGACACCGGGTAGTGGCAGTTGATCAACACGATCTCGATGGTCGTGCCGTGGTAGTCCTGCCAGAGATCGTTGATCATGTAGGACGGGCCGTAGTAGGACGCCGCCGACTTCAGCGCCACGTCGTCGGCCGAGTAGCTCGAGCCGACCGCGATGTCCGGGCGGCCACGCGAGTTCAGATACTGCGTGGCGACATGGCCGTCGAACACGTTCTTGAAGTAGGTCGGGAACGC
>Ga0193717_1000706_pt1 | contig 21238 bp, 21 predicted proteins | sample U2c2metaG_FD_145900 | JGI IMG/M metagenome (GOLD analysis project Ga0193717, IMG submission 145900) | Soil microbial communities from a riparian zone of the East river system, Colorado, United States - U2c2 | ecosystem: Environmental > Terrestrial > Soil > Riparian zone | place: USA: East River...
GGGCCGCCGCAACGCCACGAAGGAAGACACCGAGCGCGCCGAAGCGGTGTCCGCCGAAGCCTGGGAACTCGTCAGCGCCGCTCAAGCCGGAGACACCTCGGCGTTCGGGCAGCTCTACGACCGCTACGTCGACGTCGTCTACCGGTACGTGCTCTTCCGCATCGGTGACCGTGACCTCGCCGAGGACGTCACCAGCGAGACCTTCCTCCGCGCGCTGCGCCGGATCACCTCGGTCAGCTACCAGGGCCGCGACGTCGGCGCGTGGTTCGTCACCATCGCCCGCAACCTGATCCTCGACCACGTGAAGTCCAGCCGCTTTCGGCTCGAGGTCGTCACCGACGAGGTCGCCGAGCCGCGCGCGGCCCCGGTGTCCGGGATCGGCGCGCAGGCCCAGGCCGGGCCGGAAGCGCTCGCGATCAGCAGCGCGACCAGGACCGAACTGCTGCGAGCCGTCGCCGAGCTGGGCGAGGACCAGCGCGAATGCATCGTCCTGCGGTTCATGCAGGGCCTGTCGGTCGCCGAGACGGCCACGCTGATGAAGCGCAACGAAGGCGCGATCAAGGCGTTGCAGCATCGCGCGGTACGCCGGTTGGCCCAGCTGCTGCCTTCGGGACTGCGCTGATCCGGTGACTTTGTCCCCGTTCCGGGTGGGTAATCGCCCTTTTCCGTAACCGAGGGTGCCGTACTGTCGTTCCTCAACTAGACCGATTCATGTCAGGGTCGGCCAGTGCAGGGGAGACGTAGTGCCCAGGTGGTTCTCCGAGGAACGTGCGGAAAGCGAACGCTTCGCCCGTGCTGTTGAGGACCCCGAGTCCGGAAACGACTTCGCGGCCGAACTGGCGCTCGTGGGCGGTCTGCGGGAGCTCGGGATGTCGGAGTCGCTGGACGAGGAGACCCGCCGCCGGATCCGCGCGGGCATCGTCGAGCGGCTGAGCGAGCCAGCGGAACTTGCCGAAGAACCCGTCGAGCGACGGAGACACTCCGCGATCGGCGGGCTGCTGGTCGCGGCGGCCGCGGTACTCATCGCGCTGGGCGGGCTGGGCATGCTGCTGTCGAAGGACGCGCTGCCGGGCGATCCGCTGTACGGCATCAAGCGGGCTGGTGAGTCGACCGCGCTCGGGCTGACCTTCGGGCAGCAGGCGAAGGCCGAGAAGCACCTTCAGTTCGCCGACAACCGGCTCGAGGAGCTGGCGGAACTCAAGGACTCCGGTGGCGACAGCGCGGACTACCTGACCGGCCTCACGGATTTCGAGACCGACGCGCGCGCCGGTGTCGCGCAGCTGACCGCGCTCGCCACCTCGAACAGCGGCGAGCAGCTGGCCAGTCTGCGGAAGTGGGCCCAAGAGAGCGCCGGGCAGCTCTACGCCGAAAGCGCGGCGATCCCCGCCGCCGCCGTGGGCAGGTTCTCCGCGATGCAGTCGCTGCTCGCCGACATCGAAACGCGCGTGACGGCGTTGTCCCAGCGGCTCGGCTGCTACAGCATCACTTCGGGCGCGTCGGACGCCCTCGGCGCGCTGCCCGCCGATGGCGACTGCGACCAGCGTCCGGAACCGGGCGGCACCCAGCCGTCCTCCGGCGGGACGCCGAGCGAGCCCGCTCCGCCCGAGGACTCGGCGAAGGGCTACCTGTCGACGGACAACGTGCCCAGCTCCGAAACGCCCACTCAGCCGACAGCGCCGCTGCGGACGACGTCGAACCCCGCCCCGCCGCCCGTGATCGCCCCGCCGATCCTGCCGACGACCGGGCCGCGCCTGCCGACCCCGTCGACGCCACGCCCGCCGCTCATCTCCATCCCGCCCCTACTGCCAGGACTGCCACCGATCGTGATCCCGTGATCTGGACCGGCGGCGCGGACAACCGAGTTCCGGGGTCGCTACTCTGTGCGCAGGCGCCTATTCGGCAAACCTGGAGGCGGTGTGCGTGTCATCGTGGCGTGGCAAGGATAAAAGTCAGGAGCTCGAGCGGCTCGCTGAGCTCGCGGGCCAGGCCTCGGCCGACGCCGCCGTCGCGATGGAGATCGCCGCGGCCAACGAGCCCCCGTCACCGCCAGCCCCGCCGGACCTGACCGCGGCCGCGTTCTTCGACGTGGACAACACGATCATGATGGGCGCGTCGATCTTCTACTTCGCCCGTGGTCTCGCCGCGCGCAAGTTCTTCACCACCTCCGACCTCGCGGGGTTCGTCTGGCAGCAGGCGAAGTTCCGGGTCGTCGGGCGTGAGGACAAGGACAGCATCAAGTCCAGCCGCGAGCAGGCACTGTCCTTTGTGGCCGGTCGGACCGTGCAGGAACTGACCGAGATCAGCGAAGAGATCTACGACGAGCTGATGGCCGACAAGATCTGGTCTGGCACGCGCGCGCTGGCCCAGATGCACCTCGACGCCGGGCAGCGGGTGTGGCTGGTGACGGCGACGCCCGTCGAGCTCGCCGCGATCATCTCCCGGCGCCTCGGCCTGACCGGCGCGCTGGGCACGGTCGCCGAGCACGTCGACGGCGTCTACACCGGCAGGCTCGTCGGCGACATGCTGCACGGCCGCGCGAAGGCACACGCGATCCGGGCGCTGGCGTCACAGGAGGGCCTGAACCTCAAGCGCTGCACGGCGTATTCGGACTCGCAGAACGACGTGCCGATGCTTTCCGCGGTGGGCACCGCGGTGGCCATCAACCCGGATTCGGGGCTGCGCGATGTCGCGCGTGCCCGTGGCTGGGAGATCCGCGACTTCCGGACCGGCCGCAAGGCCGCGAAGATCGGCGTCCCGACCGTACTGGGCGCCGGTGCCGTCGCGGGCGCCGTCGCCGGTGCCCTCGCCTACCGCCGCCGCTAACCCCCGAACCCCCGAATATGTCCACAACTTTTCCGGGGAAAGTGTCGACATATTCCCCGGGGGTTAGCCTCGGAAGACGGAGTGGCGCTGGGAGAGGCGCTGGTAGAGGGTCTGCTGGATTGACTCGCGGACCTGGTCGGTGAGGTTGAAGACCAGCATCGGGTCTTCTTCCGCGCCCGGGTCGAACGTGTCCGTGCGGATCGGCTCGCCGAACTCGATGCTCCACTTCGTCGGCAGCGGGATCGCGCCGAGCGGGCCGAGCAGCGGGAAGAACGGCGTCACCGGGAAGTACGGCAGGCCGAGTGTGCGCGCGAGCAGCTTGATGTCGCCGATCTTCGGGTAGATCTCCTCGGCGCCCACGATCGACACCGGGATGATCGGCACGCCGGTGCGCAGCGCCGCCGAAACGAACCCGCCGCGCCCGAAGCGCTGCAGCTTGTACCGCGACGCGAACGGCTTGCCGATGCCCTTGAAGCCCTCCGGCCAGACGCCGACGAGCTCGCCCTGGCGCAGCAAGCGCTCGGCGTCGGGGTTGCAGGCCAGCGTCTGCCCTGACTTGCGGGCGAGCGAACCGACCAGCGGCACCTTGAACACGAGGTCCGCGCCGAGCCCGCGCAGGTGGCGGTGCCCTGGCGTCTCATCGTGCACGGCCACCGACGTCATGAGCGCGTCCAGGGGCAACGTGCCGGAGTGGTTGGACACGAGCAGCGCGCCGCCCTCGACCGGCAGGTTCTCGACGCCGTGGACCGACACGCGGAACCATTTCTCGTACAGCGCGCGCAGCGGCGGCAGGACCAGCGCGTCGGTCAGCTCGGCGTCGAAGCCGAACTCGTCGACGGTGTAATCGCCGGTCAGCCGGTGGCGGAGGAAGCGCAGGGCGTTGGTGACGCCGGTGGACAGCTCGCCGTCCTCCGGCAGCGGAGCGCGCTCCTGGGCCGCGGCGGGGACGACCGGAAAGTTGACTACGGGAGCTTCGAGCACGCGCTCAGCTTCGTCGGACCTCGCCTCGGCCTCGGCGGGTGGGTTCACCGGCTTTTCGCGGCCTGGTCCGTGGAGCTGGATGATCTGTGCTTCGGCGCTGCTCACGTTCTCCGCCTCATTCTGTAGACCCCTGTGCCCCCTTGGCCGCTCGACATCGCGCGGCCTGCTCACTTCGTCGCCGCCTGTCCGGTCGCGGCGGCCACCATCACCTTGTTCGCCAGACCTGCCAGCCTGTTGCCGTCGACGATCGGGCGCAACCCCCGGCCCAGCACGTAGTCGTCGAAGGCCTCGCGGGTCGTCCACCGCGGGGTGTAGCCGAACTCCTGCTTGAGCTTGGTCGTGTCGACCACCCGGCCGAAGTTGAGCAGCCGGACCTGGTCCTCGGAGAAGTCCACCACCCGAGCGCCACGCAGGACCTTGCCGATGGACGGCATCGCGCCACGCGGCATCGGCAGCTCGAGGCGACCGGCCCGGCGGATGGCCTGTGACAGGGTGAGTACCCCGTCCGAGCCGACATTGAACACGCCGGGCTTGTCGCTGAGGGTCGCCAGCTCCAGTACGGCCAGCGCGTCCGAAGAGTGCAGCAGCTGAATGCGAGCGTCGTAGCCGAACACCGTCGGCACCACCGGCAGCGCGAAGTACCGCGAGAGCACGGTGTCGACCTCGGGGCCGATCAGGTTGATGAACCGGGCCATGGTGACGGTGATGTCGGGCCGGCGGCGGGAGAGCCCGCGCACGTACCCCTCCATCTCGACGGCGTCCTTGGCGTATCCGCTGGCCGAGGTCGGGATGAGCTCGGACTCTTCGGTGAAGACGGCCTGCGAGCGTGCCCCGGCGCCGTACACCGCGGCCGTCGACTTCACGATCAGCTTCTGGACCAGCGGCGAACGCTGGCAGGCGGCGAGCAGCCGCATGGTGCCGATGACGTTGACTTCCTTGATCGCCATCCGGCGGCTCGGACCGGCCGGGTGGGCCGTGGTCGACGCGTGGACCACGGTGTCGACCTTCGCGGAGCTGATGACCTTGGCGATCAGCGGGTTGCGGATGTCCGCGCGGACGAACTCGGCGTGGCCCATGCGCTGCAGGACGGACTTGCACGGCGGGGTCGTGTCGACGCCGATCACGCGCTCGAACTCCGGGTTGTTGCCGAGCCGGGCCAGTAGTTTCCCGCCGAGCTCACCGCCGACCCCGGTCACGAGCACGATGTTGGACGGCATGAGACTCCCTGGGGCGATAGGGCGTGAGGGTCCCGGCGAGATGACGATCACCGAGGGTGCGCGAATCTGCACTCATTGAAGCATCGCGCTGAGACCCCTTGGATGTTACCGCCCATTCGGTAGCCCCCGGAGGGCTCTTACAAGGTCTTAACCCGCAGGTCAGCAAATGCGACGCCAGCCTCACTCGAATGGGGGCCAAACCGTCCGAAAACTCTTTGTGTATACAGAATGGCCCGTCCAGAGACTGGACGGGCCATTCTGAAAACTACGCTGTGTTACTCACCACAGCGCCGAAGAACTACTTACCGGCTTTCCTTCGCTGCACACGCGTGCGGCGAAGCAGCTTGCGGTGCTTCTTCTTCGACATGCGCTTGCGGCGCTTCTTGATCACAGAACCCATGGGCGCTCCTTATAGTCGTCGTCGGTAACGCTGCCCGGCGCAGCGTCCAACGGGTGGAGCGCACAGGCACGAGCGGTCTTCCAGGTTACCCGTGACCGTCCGGCCGGTAGCCGACGGGCCCGCTAGCGAGCCCGCCGACCGCTCAACCGACGTCGAAGTAGGCACCTTCGAGGTAGTCGTGCACTGCTTTTTCAGGCACTCTAAACGACTTGCCGACCCTCACGGCTGGCAGCTCGCCCGAGTGCACCAGGCGGTAGACGGTCATCTTCGAGACACGCATCAGCGTGGCCACCTCGGCGACCGTCAGAAATTGCACCTGACCCACTGTGGGCAGGTCTTCCTTTTTGTTCGGCGACATATTTCACCGTGTCCTTCGACACGTGTCGCGCCACGAGGCTTCCCCACCTGTGGTACCGACACGCACGTGCTCTGTCCGAGAGTAGCGGGACAGGTGGGGCTAGTGCGACGCCTGTCATCAAGATGGGCCGCACCTCCACCCGGATGCCACCGAAAACCCCACGTCGAGCCCTTGCCAAGCCATCGCCATCTGTCGACAGATGGCGATGGGTCAGGGGGTGTCGTGGGCCTTGCCGAGTTCTTCGGAGCGGTCGCGCGCGGCTTCGATGGCGGCCAGCAGCGCCGCGCGGACGCCATGGTTCTCCAGCTCGCGGATGGCGTTGATGGTGGTCCCGGCGGGTGAGGTGACGGCCTCGCGCAGGATCACCGGGTGTTCACCGGACTCGGCCAGCATCTTCGCCGCGCCGACGGCCGACTGGATGATCAGCTGACCGGCGAGCGCGCGCGGCAGGCCGAGCAGGATCCCGGCGTCGATCATGGCTTCGACCAGGTAGAAGAAGTACGCGGGCCCGGATCCCGACAGTGCGGTGACGGCGTCCTGCTGCGACTCCGGCACGCGCACGACCTTGCCGACGTGCGACAGCAGCTCCTCGACGACCGACAGGTGCTCGGGAGTCGCGTGCTTGCCCGCGGAGATGGCGCTCATGGCCTCACCGACGAGCATCGGGGTGTTCGGCATGACCCGGACCACGGGGACGCCCTCGGCCAGCCTGCGCTCGTACAGGGCCGTCGGCAGGCCCGCGCACAGCGACACGACGAGCGAGCCCGGGTCGAGCAGCGGCGCCAGATCGTCCAGCACCGCGGTTTCACCGCGACCACGAGCACGTCCGCGCGCTTGGCCGCGTCCGTGACCGTGACCCCGCTGACGCCGTAGCGCTCGGTCAGCTCGGCCGCTCGCTCCGGGGAACGCTCCGTGAAGAGCAGCTCCCCGGCGCTCTGACCGCCGTGCAGCAGCCCCGAAAGCAGGGCTTCGCCGATTTTTCCCGCACCCACAACCGCGATAACGCTCATGGCTTCAGGGTGTCAAACCACGCTCACGCGCCCGGTGCCGGGGCGAGGGCGAGCTGACGTGCCTGGGACACCAGACGGCCCTGGGAATCGATCACGGTGGCGTCGGAGTCGAACCACGACTCGTGCACCGACCGGCTCTCGATGATCACCCGCAGCCAGCCCGGCGCCGGCCGGGTCCGGAGCAACGCCGTCAGCTGGACCGTCGGCGTCCAGCCGAACCGGCCGAGGTTGAACACGACCGGCGGGTTCACGTCCCCGGCGAGCAGCGCGAAGTACGGGTCGGGCAGGCCTTGGCGCGGCCGCCCCCAGAGGCGCATCTTCGGCGCGTCGCTGGTCCGGCCGTTCAGATAGCCGACGGTCGCCGGGTCGAGCCGCACGTCACAGCCCTTGGCGAGGTTGAACGCGCCCTCGGCCGTCTCGCCGGTGAGCGAAATCGCTCCGGCGGGCGGCTCGACGGGCATCGACGGCAGCTCGGTCCACTCCGGGCGCCGCATCGGCAGCCTGCCCGCGGTGACCCTGGCTTCGACGCAGCTGCGGCCACGCTGTTCGAGCTGCACGGCGATGACCGTGGCCCGCCTGCCGACCTTGCGGACGTCGGTGCGCAGCAGCACCGGGCCGATCGCGGGCGGGCGCAGGAACTCGGCGCTGATCGCGAGCGGCTCGGCCGGTGGCTCGCCCCGCTCCTGCAACGCGGAGATCCCGGCCTTGGCCAGCAGGGCCAGGAGGAACCCGCCGTGCGGGTGCGCGCCGATCGACCATTCGGGTCGCAGCACCGCGGTGAACGTGCCATCACCCATGCTCCGGGTGGCGGACGCGACCTCGAACGAAGTGGTGGTGTCGTCGGCGGCGCTCATAGATGTCCGCCGAAAGGCACGTGGACGCGTACGGTTTCGCCGTCTTGGGCGAGCGCGAGCTGCTCGTCGGAGCGCACGCCGTTGGGCAGCTGGAACTCGTATTCGCCCTGCTTGCGGCCATGCCAGAGGGCACGCTCGGCGATGATCTCGAGCAGTCGGCGGTCGGCGGTGGCGAAGATCGGGTGGCCGTCCCCGGCGAGCAGGATGTTGACGCACCGCACATAAGCCAGGTCTGCCTGGTGCGAAGGCGCACCGGTGGTCAGCCGGACGCGGGAACCGCTGAAGGCCAGCGCCGCGGCCTGGGCCTCGACGCCGGGGTCGGAGGCGCGCAGCACGGCCCCGGCGGCGGGCCAGGTCCGGCGCAGCTCCGCCACGACGGCCAGGTCGGCGTCGAGGGTCACCTCGGTGGCGCACTGCTCGGCGGCGGCACAGATCCGCCACAGGTTGTCGAGCGCCAGCTTCTCGTCGAAGGCCCCGCCGACGGCCGCGAGCGCGACGCCGATCTCGACACATTCCGAGATTCCGTCGGCGTGGACGGCGTCCAGCACCCGCAGGTACTCCTGGACGGCTCTTTCGGCACCCGCTCGATCACCCGGCACGTCCAGCCGGTCCAAGGTGGAACAGAGGCCTTCGTCGGCAAGACGCTGGACGGTCGCGACCGCTTCCGTACCGGTCTCACCGGCCACGAAACGTCTCCCCAAGCTCCGGCTGCCGGGCACGGTTGACACGAAATGGCGAATCGTGTCATTTCCGGCGATGGCGAAGATCAACGATCGCAGCGGGTTCACGGTCGGAACTTTACGTGTCAGGTGCGGGAAATGGAGATACCTTCCCCCGTGTCCGATGGGAAAACGATCTTGAAACCCGGTCATTGACCCAAATGGAGGCGGGCGAAAAGTAGGGCCTCGGCCAGATCTTTCGCGCGCCGCACCGGCGCGACAGCGTGCCGGGTGTTGATCTCGAGCACGATCTGGCCGTCGAACCCGCCGCGGGTGAGGGTTTCCAGCAGCTCGGCGCAGGGCTGTCCACCGCGGCCGGGCACGAGATGCTCGTCCTTCGGGATGCCGGTGCCGTCCGCCAAATGAACATGCCGCAGGCCCGCGCCCATCCGATCGGCCAGCGCTATCGGGTCCATCCCGGCGGCCGCGGTGTGGGACAGATCAAGCGTGTAGTGCCGATAACCGACGTCCGTCGGGTCGATCGACGGCCGGAACGCGGAGACGCGCGAATCCCGGGAACCGCCCGGCGGCCGCACCTTGAACATGTTCTCGACGGCGATCTCGACCCCGCTGGCGTCCTCCAGCTCGTTCACCAGATCGAGGAACGCGTCGCCGTAGCGGCGCTGCCAGCGGAACGGCGGATGCACGACGACCGTCCGCGCGTCGAGCTCGACGGCGGCCTCGACGGTCCGGCGCAGCCGGATCACCGGATCGGGTGACCACACCCGCTGGGTGATCAGCAGCGACGGCGAGTGCACCGACAGCACCGGCATCCCGGTGTCGCGCGCGCACCGCCGCAGCGCCGAGACGTCCTGGCTGACGGCGTCGGACCACACCATCACCTCGACACCGTCGTAGCCGAGGTCGGCGGCCAGCTCGAAGCCGACCGGCGCCTTCAGCGGCCAGACCGACGCCGTGGAAAGCCCCACCGGCACGGGCTTTCCCTTGGCTTGGTCCACGCGAGGGGATTGGTCCACGCGGCTAGCGGGACACCAGCAGCAACGCCGCCGGTGACACGGTGACCACGAGCCCGACCAGCACGGCGAGCACCGTCGTCTGCAGGTCCTCGGCCCGGCGGATCTTCCGGACGATCCAGACCAGGCCCGCGACCACCAGCAACGCGGCGATCAACGCGGCCGCGGGCAGCTCGACCCACAGCCAGTTGAAGCCGAGCCACACGGCCGCACCGCCGACGACACCGAGCGCGAGCTGCGCGCCGAGCATCAGCCACTGCTTGGCCGGTGACTCCTGGACCCGGGGTTCGGCGTCTTCGTCGAGGTCGTCCTCGGCCACTTCGTCGTCGAGATCGTCGTCGTACTCGTCGACCACGTCGTCGTCGTAGTCGTACTCGTCTTCGTCGAGCCGTCCCTTGTCGGGCGGGGCCGCCCGGCCGGGCGCGAATGGCGGTGGCGGGACGAACCGGCCCGTGGGCTCGACGACGCCGATGTCGGGGAGGTCCCCGACCGGCGGCATGACACCGACTTCGGTGTCGTCCATCGCGACCTTGGTGCGCTGCTTGCGCCAGCCGGCGAGACCGGCGGGCGGGGCGTCGAGCGGCGGCGGGTCGTCGAGCTTGGGCTCGGCGGCCACGTCGTCGACGACCGCGTCGAACACCTCGGTGTGGTCCTCGGACTTCGGCGGCGCCTGCCGACGTGCGGGCGGGCGCCGCGGCGGTCTAGGCGGCGCTTTGAAGGTCCCGCTGGCCATCGGGGCCTGCGAGTCCGCGACGTCCTGGTCGACGTCCAGCCCGTCGAGGCGGGCCGCCAGCGGACTGGGCGGGGGCGGCGGGGCGGCGGCGCGGGAACGCGCCGTCGGGATCCTGTTCGACCCGGTGGGCGGCGGAGGCTGCTGACGAGGACCACGGCCTCGCAACGGCTGCGGCGGCTGGGCGGAGTCCTGCGGCGGCAGCGGGAGCTGCGTGGACTCGCGCGGCGGCACGGGACGCGGCAGCTGGACCGAGTCCTTCGGCAACGGGAGCGGGACAGAGCTCTGTGGCCGCTGCGGCGGCTTGACGGGCTCCGGCGGTGCTTGCGGCGGGCGCGCGAAATGCCCGGACGCCTGCGGAGTGTTGGGCGGCGGCGGTGTCTTTGGCGGCTGCGCGAAGTGGCCCGACTCTTGCGGCGACTGTGGTGCCTTCGGGTTCTTCGGCGGCTGCGCGAAGTGCCCGGACTCGTGGGCAGGCTGCGGGCGCGACGGCGGCTGAGGTGGCGGCGGAGCCGCTTCCGGTGCGCGCCGGCTTCCCCCGCTGCGCCGGTTCGACGGCGGCGGGGTGCCACCGTCGGCGGCGATCCGGTTGATGATCGCCTGTGGTGCCGTGTCCCCCGTCTCCTGCCTGCGGCGTGAACCGCCCTTCGACTCCGGCGGCGGGGTGGGTTCGTCGTCATCGTCGGCAGCACGGCGTCGCCGACGGCGTCCGCCGTCGACCTGAGCACCGTGTTGGGCGAGTAGTTCTGCCACGGTCTTCTGTGGCTGCTCGCCGGCGTTGTCTTCCGTCATCCCTTTCACCGTGCCCGTTGTTCGTCGGCCAAGTCCAGTGCGCTGCTGCCACCGGTCCAAATCCGCGATGAAACGCCCGTGTCGCCCTTGACAGCTTCGTCCGCGCCGTTCGCGAGGTCCAGCCGCCGAAGGATCACACCCTCTCGCAGTGCCCAAGGACAGATCTCGAGTTCCTTGAGTGACAACGCTCGCATCGTGGCCTGCGCGACGAGGGCGCCCGCGACCAGCTGATGCGACCGGCTCGAACTCACCCCTTCGAGATGGGCCAGATCCGAGGATGACATGCGGGAGATGAACGCGATGAGGTGACTCAGCGCGGTGTCGGTCAGTACGCGCTTGGCCCGCGGGCCCGCCGCGGACGGTGCCGCGCCGGTCAGCCGGGCCAGCGAGCGGAAGGTTTTGGAGGTCGCGACCACTCGATCAGGTGACCCGAGCCGGGTGACCTTCTTCGCGAGCCCGGCGAGCTGCTCTTCCAGCCACGCCGACGTCGCCACCAGCTCCGACCGCGTCGGTGGGTCGTGCGAGAACCTGGTCCGGGTCGTCCGCCCGGCTCCCAGCGGCAGTGACTCCGCGAGCTCGGGCTCCTCGTCCATGCCCATCGCGACTTCGAGCGAGCCACCGCCGATGTCCAGTACCAGCAGTTTTCCCGCCGACCAGCCGAACCACCGGCGCACGGCGAGGAAGGTCAGCCGCGCTTCGTCGACCCCGGAGAGCACCCGCAGCTCGACCCCGGTCTCGTCGGCGACCTTGCCGAGCACCTTCGTCGAGTTCTTGGCTTCCCGCACCGCCGAGGTGGCGAAGGCCATGACGTCACCGCAGCCGAGCCGGATCGCCGCGTCTTTCGCCGCGCCGACCGCCCGCACGAGATCGTCCGCGCCGGTCCGGCTCAGGTCACCGGCCTTGGTGATCTGCTCCGCCAGCCGCAGGACCGACTTCTCGGAGTGCATGGGTGTCGGGTGCGCACCACGATGCGCGTCCACGACCAATAGATGGACAGTGTTCGATCCGACGTCGAGAACCCCTAGGCGCACAGGTGGCTACGGTACCCGGCGCTCGCCCAGGTCTCGAACTTGTAACCCTCCAGATGCGACTGAAGGGACCTTTCGTCCGAATCAATCGGACGAAAGGTCCCTTCAGTCGCTTTGGCGAAGGAGTGGTTTACGTCTCGAACTTGTAGCCGAGGCCGCGGACCGTCACGAGGTGCCGCGGGGAGCCCGGGTCGGGCTCGATCTTCGACCGCAGGCGTTTGACGTGCACGTCCAGGGTCTTGGTGTCGCCGACGTAGTCCGCGCCCCACACCCGGTCGATCAGCTGCCCGCGGGTCAGCACGCGGCCGACGTTGCGCAGCAGGTACTCCAGCAGGTCGAATTCCTTCAGCGGCAGGGAAACCTCCACGCCGTCGACGGTCACGACATGCCGTTCGACGTCCATCCGGACCGGACCGGCCGAAAGCACGAGCGGGGCGAGGTCACCGTCGGCGCCCGGCTCGCCGCCGCGCCGCAGCACCGCACGCACCCGCGCGATGAGCTCACGGGCCGAGTACGGCTTGGTGACGTAGTCGTCGGCACCCAGCTCCAGGCCCACGACCTTGTCGATCTCACTGTCCCGCGCGGTCACCATGATGACCGGGACCGCGGAGCGCTGGCGGAGCTGCTTGCAGACGTCGGTGCCGCTCATCCCGGGCAGCATCAGGTCGAGCAGCACGATGTCGGCACCGTTGCGGTCGAACTCCTCGAGCGCCTGCTGTCCGGTGCCGGCGACGGCGGCGGTGAAGCCTTCCTTGCGCAGCAGGAAGGCGAGAGGGTCGGCGAACGACTCCTCGTCTTCGACGATCAGAACCCTCGTCACAACGTTCCTCCATCGGGGCTTTCTTGCCCGGTCGCCACGAGACGGGTTGTCCGCTCGGGGTTCTTCTCCTGCCGTGGTACCGGCGGAAGCTGCATACCGTTGGCCGGGCGGTTGGGGCTCGCCTCGGCCTCACCGGTGAACTTTTCGGGGGCGCGGTGCGTGGGGATGCGCAGGGTGAACGTCGAGCCGGTGCCAGGGCTGCTCCACAGGCTCACCGAACCGCCGTGGTTGGCCGCGACGTGCTTGACGATCGCCAGGCCCAGCCCGGTGCCACCGGTGGCCCGCGAGCGCGCCTTGTCCGCGCGGTAGAACCGCTCGAACACGCGCTGCTGGTCCTCCTCGGCGATGCCGATGCCGCGGTCGGTCACCGCGATCTCGACCTGCCCGTTGACCAGGCGCCTGCTGACCGAGACCGGGCTGCCTGCCGTCGAGTAGGCGACGGCGTTTTCGAGCAGGTTCGACAACGCGGTAACCAGCAACGTCCGGTCGCCCTCGATGAGCAGCCCGCTCGGGGCGTCGGTGGCCACGGCGATTTCGGCCGACTCCGCCGACAGCGCCGTGCGGCCCAGTGCCTCGCGGACCACGGCGTCGACCTCGACGACGTTGAGATCGGGCAGACGCTCGGCGCCTTGGAGCCGCGAAAGGGCGATCAGCTCGGTGACGAGGTGACCGAGTCGCGTGGACTCGCGGAGGATCTTGCTACCGAACCGGCGGACCTCTTCGACGTCTTCGGCCGCGTCCAGCACGGCCTCGGTGAGCAGCGCGATCGCGCCGACCGGGGTCTTGAGCTCATGCGAGACGTTGGCGACGAAGTCACGCCGCGTGGCTTCGAGCCGGACGGCTTCGGAGTGGTCCACGGCTTCCACCACGGTGAAGCCGTCGCCGAGCGGCCGTACCTCCCCGAGTACGGCCTCCGGCTGACGGCCGCGGGCTTCCAGCGGCGAAAGGTCGATTTCCATCGCCTCGTCGGTCTCGACGACCTGCTCGGCGGCTTGCCGCGCACGAGGGTCGGCCTGGCTGACCCGCACCAGGCCGAGCTCGTAGGCACGCGGGTTGTGCAGGACCATGTCGCCGAATCTGTTGAGGACGACGACACCGCTGTTGGAGGAACGCACCAAGCGTTGCAGCAGTTCTGCGACGCTCGGTCCGACGGGCGCACGCTCGGCGCGTTTCGTCCTGGTCCGGGCGATCAGGAACCCGATACCGGCGCCGACGATCAATGCGCCGATGGCCATTGCGATTGAGACAGGCGCGGTCACAAGTGGATCGTAAGCGTGAAGGTGGTCTGTTGGCCTAGTACTGGATGCGTTCTCGTGACGGCCGTGACACCTGTGGGGTACTTGTTCGCTCCACCGTCAGGCCACGTTCATCCTTTCGAGACCGAGCGTCGACATCTGCCCTGATCACGGCTTCGCGATCGAGTTCAGCGCGGCGAGTTCGGCATCGGTCAGTTCGAGCGCTCCGGCGGCCACGTTCTGCTCCAGATGTGCGGGGTCACCGGTGCCCGGAATGGCGAGCACGTTCGGCCCCTGGTGCAACGTCCAGGCGAGCCGGACCTGAGCCGTGGAGACGCCGTGCGCCTTCGCGACGGCGTCGACCCGCTCGTCCTCGGCACCGCTCGCGACGGCGAAGAACGGGACGAAAGCGACACCTTGTTCAGCGCAGAGACGCACTAGTTCGTCGTCCTCGCGCCGGGCCGTCAGGCCGTACTGGTTCTGCACGCAGACGACCGGCGCGATGGCCTGTGCCTCGGCGAGGTGCCCCGGCTCGATGTTGGAGATACCGAGCTCGCCGATCAGGCCCTCGTCCCGCAGCTCGGCGAGCGCGCCGAACCGGTCGGCCAGCGAGCCGCTGCCCCGCTCCAGCCCTTCGCCGATGCGCAGGTTGACTACGTCGATGCGGTCGCGGCCGAGCTGGCGCAGGTTCTCCTCGACCTGCCCGCGCAGCTGTTCGGGGCTGGCCATGGGCACCCAGTCGCCGGACGGGCCCCGGCCGGGACCAACCTTGGTGGTGATCACCAGGTCGTCGCCGTACGGCGCGAGCGCGGAGTTGATGAGTTCGTTCGACGAACGCTGCGCGGAGAAATAGAAGGCGGCGGTGTCGATGTGGTTCACGCCGAGCTCGACGGCCCGGCGGAGCACGCCGATGACGCGATCGCGGTCCGACGGGCCGCCGTCCGCGCGGTTCATCAGGCGCATCGCGCCGAAGCCGAGCCGGTTGACGGTGAACTGGCCGAGCTTCCAGGTGCCGGACGCGGCGGCGGTGATCGTTTCGTTGGTCATGAGCCAACCCTGGCGCCGGGCGTCAACGGTGTCATCGATCGGCAACTTGTTGCCAGTTTTGGAGGACACTGAAGGCATGAAAACGGTGAGCGACGTCGTGGTGGTCCGCGGTGAGCAGGAACTGTTCGACCGGGCGGGGCACCTGTTCGACGGTGTGACCGACATGGCCTGCGCCGCGAACGACCTGTACACCTGGGCGACGACCCGGCCACGCCAGGCACCTCTCGAACGGGTGACGGGCAGGCGGATTCGCAAGATTTACCGGCCGGGTGTCCTGCTCGATCCGAGCGGGGCGACGCATCTGCGCGAAGTCCAGGAGCTGGGCGCGACGATCCGGGTCACGCGGGTCGAGATCAACGAGACGATCCTGCTGGACAACCGGGTCGCGATCCTGGCGGGCAGGCTGACCGACGGCGTGCGTTCCTACAGCGTCATCTCGAATCCCGAGACCGTGCAAGGCGTGCTCTCGCTGTTCGAAGTCGCCTGGAGTTCGGCGACCGAACTGGCCGTCTACGACGCCCGGATCGCGGAGATCCGCCTGCTCGCGCCACAGATCCTCGAGCTGCTCGCGTCGGGCTGCAAGGACGAAACTGCGGCCAGGACGCTCGGCCTGGGAGTGCGCACCTACCGGCGTCGCGTCGCCGAGCTCATGACAGCGTTGGATGCCTCTTCGCGCTTTCAAGCGGGCGCGCGCGCACGAGAACTGGGGCTCATTTGAAGAAGGCAACCCTCGCGGGCCTGCTCGTCCTGACGCTCGCGGGCTGCTCGACGCCGGTAGCGGGCACGGCGTCACCGGTGCCGAACCTCGCGCTGGTCGAGATCGCCGCCGCCCAGCAGGTCACCGCGACGGCCAGGCAGGCCGTGGAAGCGGTGTTCAGCTACGACAGCACGAAACCGGAGACGCAGACGGCCGCGGTCGGGAAGTACCTGACCGGAGCGGCCTCCGAAGAGATGAAGGAACTCTTCGTGGCGGTGTGGGAAGCCGCGAAGACCACCCCGATGAACGTGGAGACCAAGGCGACGGATGTCGGCGTCGCCACGCTGAGCGCGGATCACGCGACCCTGCTGGCCTTCGTCACCCAGCACAGCACCAAGACCGCGACCGGCCAGGTGACCACCGGGCTGGCGCAGCTGCGGCTCGACGCCATCCGCGAAGGCGGGTCGTGGCGGATCAGCGCGATGAAGACGAATCCGATCGACCAACCTGGTCCAGCCGTCGTTTCCGGCCTGGGAACCGTCCGGGACACCGCTGTCGCGGCGGCTCGTTCGCTCGTCGCGGACCTGCTCTACGCCGACTCGGCGGACACCGAAGGTATGTACGCCCGGTGGGTGGCCGCGTCGGCCGATCCACTGCTCTCGCAGTACCGCACCGATCGCGACAGGCTGCTCGAGCCGTTCAAGGCCGGTGAGGTCAAGGCGAAGGTCGAGCCCGAGCCGGTTTGCGTGGCCACCAGCGTCGACGCCACGAAAGCCGAGATGCTGGTCGCGGCGTCGGTCACCACGTCCCAGGCGGCCGCACCCGCTACGACACGGCCGCTTTCGCTCCGACTGAGCCTGGTCCGCGTCGGCGAGGCCTGGAAAGTGAGCGCCCTCGCCCCCGTCACCGCCACCTAGCCCGCGCTTAGCGGCCCTGGTTCGCGACGGCTGCCGCGGCTTCCTTGGCGGCGACGGGGTCGAGGTACAGGCCGCCCGCGGTGATCGGCTTGAGGTCCTCGGTGAGGTCGTAGCGCAGCGGGATACCGGTCGGGATGTTCAGCCCGGCGATGTCGGCGTCGGAGATGCCGTCGAGGTGCTTGACGAGCGCGCGCAGCGAGTTGCCATGCGCCGCGACCAGCACGTTCTTCCCGGCCCGGAGGTCGGGGACGATCGCGGAATCCCAGTACGGGAGCATCCGCTCGACGACGTCCTTGAGGCATTCCGTGCGCGGCATCGCGGCACCGAGATCGGCGTAGCGCGGGTCGGCGTCCTGGCCGAACTCGTCGCCGAGCGCGATGGGTGGCGGCGGGGTGTCGTAGGAGCGGCGCCAGAGCATGAACTGCTCCTCGCCGAACTCGTCGAGGGTCTGCTTCTTGTTCTTGCCCTGCAGCGCGCCGTAGTGCCGCTCGTTGAGCCGCCAGTCGCGCCGCACCGGGATCCAGTGCCGGTCGGCCGCGTCGAGGGCCAGGTTGGCCGTCGAAATCGCGCGTCGCATCAGCGAGGTGTGCACGACGTCCGGCAGCAGGCCGGCGTCGGCCAGCAGTTGCCCGCCGCGGCGCGCTTCGCCCTCCCCCTGCTCCGAGAGAGGCACGTCCACCCAGCCGGTGAACAGGTTTTCCGCGTTCCACGTGCTCTGGCCGTGTCGCAGCAGTACCAAGGTCCCAAGGTCGCCCATGAACGTCAGCCTGCCAGAACCCCGACTGAGGCATTCCATCGACGTCGATCTACCGAGAGTGCGTTACCCATGAGTAACACCTTCACTCATCTGGCTTGTGACCTGCAATAAAGCGCTGACACGGCACTCCGAAAATGCAGACCGTTAACGCTGTTTCAAAAATTCACTCGAATGGAGTAGTGAGTAGTCTTGTGATTACAGGTGGAGATCTGACAGGTTGACTACCGTCCCGCTCGGTCGGATTCCACGCACTCCCCGGCCCGGGCGGACACAAGGACCACGGCTCGACTCCCCCCTGCCGAGCCGTGGACCCGCCGGCCCCGTTGGCACCCCCCTCGCCAACCGGTCCACAGTGGCGGGAACTTCAGTGGGACGGCTCGAGATCGCGACTCCCCCCTCCTCTCGAGCCGTCCCGCCTATAACCCCCACCGGGGCTATTCGGTGGGAGCGGCCGGGGCCGGACGCCGACGGCGGAACCACCAGACCACCGCGGCGACGGGTACGCCGATCAGCAGCAGGAACGGCGCCACAGCGCCCACCACGGTCAGCAGGCCGCCGCCGAAGCCCAGGAACGCGTCCCAGCCACCGGCAAGACCACCGAGGAACCCTGAGCGGTCCGGCGGCGCCACCGGCGCGGACTCGGTTTTCACACTCAACGTCACCGTCGACATCGCCACACTGCCCGCCAGCGAGTCGCGCCGGCGCTGGAGTGACTCCAGCTCGCTTTCCCGCGAAGTCAGCTCACCTTCGATCGACGTGATCTCGCTCACCGAAGTCGCCCGCGCCAGCAAAGCGCGCACCCGCTCGACACTCGCCCGCTGCGTGGCCAAGCGCGCTTCGACGTCGACGGTCTGGTCGGTGACGTCCTGCGCGGTCTGCTCGCGCGTCTTCACCGTCGTCCCCGGCACGCTCGTGAGCTGGCCCAGCACCGCGTCGAGCTTGTCGGCGGGCACGGACAGCGTCAGCGACGCCGACTTGTACTCCGTGCGCTCCGCGCCGGTGAACCCGCCAGCCATGACCGCGATCTGCCGCGCCTGGTCGACGGCGGACTTCACGTCCGGCGCGGTCAGCCCGATCTTCGCCGACCGGACGAGTTTGCGTTCGGTGGCGATCTGCCCGGAGGCCACCGCTGGGGCTTTGTCATTCACCTGGCCCGGCGCGCTCTCCTTGCCGACCGGGGCCTCCGGCGCCGCGACATTGGCGTCCGCGCCCGAGTAGGCACCCGAACTCTCCGACGTCCCGCCGTCGGCGGAACATCCCGCGAGCCCGGCGCCGACCCCGAGTGCCAGCACCAGTCCCGCCACAAGTCTCGATCTCATCTGCCTGTCTCCCTCCAGTGGTGCGAGTGAGACGGCACCGCACTCAGCGCGGTTGCACTTGACCTGTCACGAGTTGGTCACCGATCCCGGTTCGTAACCACTGTCCGGTTCGACGAGATGCTTGAACGCCCGCAGGTTCGCCAGCGACTCGCCGCGCGAGACCCGCCAATCCCACTCGCGCTTGATCGAACTCGCGAAGCCGATCTCCAGCAACGTGTTGAAGTCACCGTCGGCCGCTTCCAATACCTGGCCGAGGATCTTGTCGAGTTCGTCCCCGGAAACCGTGTCCAGGCCGAACTTTCCGACAAGGTAGATGTCCCCGGACCCGTCGATCGTGTAGTGCACGCCGTACAGCCTGGCGTTGCGGCGCAACAGAAACCGGTAGACCTCTTCATGCGCTTCGTCGGGATGCCGGCAGACGAAGGCTTCGACGGCGAACGCGTGGTCGCCCGCGATCAGCCAGCAACTCGTCTGCAGTTTTTTGGTGCCAGGCAACGTGACGAAGTACTTGCCCTCGCCCCGTTTTTCGTACTTCAGCTCCATATTGTCCAAAGTGGACTGAATGATCTTGTCGATACTCACACCGCGACCTCGTCCCGCAGTTCGAGCGCGCGGCGGAACGAACCCGTGGCCTGCGCGTAGGTCTCCAGGAGCGCGTCCGTGGTGCGGCGCCAGGAAAACCGCCGCGCGTGGAGCACCGCGTTGGCGGCCAGCTCCGCGTGCCTGTCCGGCCGCAGCGCCGCGCTCGCCAGCGCGCTCGCCCAGTCCGACGCCTTGTGCGAGGGCACCAAAAGCCCGGAAACCCCGTGCACCACCGCGACCGGCAGCCCGCCGACCTCCGCGGCGACCACCGGCGTCCCGCACGCCTGCGCCTCGAGCGCGACCAGCCCGAAGGACTCGTTGTAGCTCGGCACGGCGACGACGTCCGCCGCGCGGTAGACGTTCACCAGCGACTCCCCCGGCTGCGGCGGCAGGAACCGCGTCTGACGCTCGATGCCCAGGGAAACGGCCAGCTCACGCAGGGCCTGTGGCTGTTCGAGCCCGGTGCCCGAAGGCCCGCCGACGATCATCACGACCAGCCGTTCACGCAGCTCCGGACGCCGTTCGAGCAGCTCGGCGGCCGCGTAGAGCAGCACGTCCGGCGCCTTGAGCGGCTGGATCCGGCCCGCGAACGCCAGCACGACGGCGTCATGCGGAAGCCCGAGCGCATCACGGGCGGCGGTCTTGGAACCGGGCGAAAAACGCCTCAGATCCACCCCTGGCGACACCGTGGCCACCCCGCGTGGATCGGCGTCGTACAGCCCGACCAGCTCACGCGCCTCGACAGCGGTGTTCGCGACCAGCATGTCCGCCTCGGCGACGACCTGCTCCTCGCCGATCACCCGCGTCCGCGGCTCGGGGGTGTCCCCTTCGGCGAGCGCGGCGTTCTTCACCTTCGCCAGCGTATGCGCGGTATGCACGAGCGGCACGCCCCAGCGATCCCGCGCGAGCCAGCCGACCTGGCCGGACAGCCAATAGTGCGAGGCGATGACGTCGTAGTAGCCGGGCTCGTGGAACGCCTCGGCGCGCAGCACCCCGGAGGTGAACGCGCACAGCTGCGCGGGCAGCTCGTCGCGGCCGAGCGGCTCGAACGGACCGGCGGGAATGTGCCGGACCAGCACGCCGGGCGCGAGCTCCGCGACCGGTGGCTGCTCGGACGACGTCGCCCTGGTGAACACCTCGACCTGGATCCCGCGTCTCGCCATCTCCATCGCTGTCTGGCTGATGTAGACGTTCATGCCGCCGGCGTCGCCGGTACCCGGCTGCTCCAGTGGCGACGTGTGTACCGACATCACCGCCACCCGGCGCGGCGCATGACGAAACCCGTGAAGGGAGATGGTCACTCGGTCACTCCTGTACGTGCTACGCGGTCGCTTCGTCGGCGAACAGACGCAGCGCCGTAGTGAACTCCGGCGCGGCTTCGACGAAGGGCAGATGCCCCACCCCTTCGAACCAACGTATGGAGGCACCTGGAATCTTCCCGGCCGCGTATTCTCCCGCACTCGGATCCACGACAAGATCCGCGGTCCCGTGAATCACCAACGTGGGCACGTCGACGGCGGCGAGCACGTCCTCACTGCCGATGTCGCGCCGGAACAGCGCCCCGCGCACCGAAGGCGGCACGGCCAAGCTGTTGCCGAGCAACGCCTGGGCGAAGCCGCCGGGCACGGCCTTGACCGCCATGTCCCGGCTGAACTCGACCAGCGCGGGCACCGCGACCTGCGGATCGTCGGACAACGCGGCGGGCAGCGCCGCTCGCATGGCCGGCCCGATCTTGCCACCGGGACGCCCGCGGCCGATCTCCGTGATCGCGCCGGCCAGCACGATCCCGGCCAGCCGCTCGGAACCGTAGGTGCGCAGGTAGTCGGCGATGACGAGCCCGCCGTACGACCAGCCGACGACGATCGCGTTCTCGCCCGTGAAATCGAGCACAGCGGACAGGTCGGCAGCCCAGTTGCGCGGGTCGTCGTAGCCCTCGGCCGGGACGTCGGACGCGCCGTGGCCGCGCAGGTCCATCGCG
>Ga0193717_1000709_pt1 | contig 21230 bp, 20 predicted proteins | sample U2c2metaG_FD_145900 | JGI IMG/M metagenome (GOLD analysis project Ga0193717, IMG submission 145900) | Soil microbial communities from a riparian zone of the East river system, Colorado, United States - U2c2 | ecosystem: Environmental > Terrestrial > Soil > Riparian zone | place: USA: East River...
ATCGGGTACGCGTCCCCGCCCGAGACGGCCGCCACGCGGCGGACGGTCTCGACCGAGCGGTCGTGCATGTCGATCCCGGCCTGCACCCCGCACAGCTGCACGACCGGGCACTTCGGCAGGACGCGGATGGCCTCGGTCATCGCGTTGACCGACCGGGCCCAGGACAGGCCCAGCACGTCGTCCTTGGTGACGATCTCGGCCAGCAGGTCGGCGGACAGGACGCCGATCCGACGCCGCATCTCGGGCTTCGACTCCTTACCGGACGCTCGTTCGAGCACCAGCACGCGGCTCAGGCCGTAGGCCGAGCGCACCTGGTCGGACAGCGCCAGGTCGATCGGGAACGGCAGGTCGAACTCGATCCGTACCAACCCGCTTTCCCTTGCGGTGTCGAGCATGCGGGCGATCTTGAACCGGCTCATGCCGAACTCGTCGGCGATCTCCAGCTTCGAGTGGCCCTGCGCGTAGAACCGCCGGGCGACCGAGGCCAGTAGCACGGCATCGGCCGGGCCGACCTTACGACTTGTAGCGCTCATATGAGCACCGTAGCTCGAAATATCCCCGAAAGGTTGACGTAACACGAACAAAAAGCCTTCAATGCCTAGACGTGAATCATTCACCAACGCTCATCTGAGCAATCGATTCAGAGAAGGTGAGGCGGTATGCGCGCCGCAATCATTGACCGGCCGGGCACGATCCGGGTCGGCGAAGTGCCCGATCCGAAACCAGGGGAACGCCAGGTGGTGGTCAAGGTCGGCGCCTGCGGCATCTGCGGTACCGACCTCCACATCGCCGACGGCCACTTCCCGCCGACGCCGTACCCGATCGTCCCCGGCCACGAGTTCGCCGGTGAGATCGTCGAGCTCGGCGCGGACGTGCCGGGTGGCTGGCAGGTCGGCGACCGCGTCGCGGTGGATCCGACGCTGGCCTGCGGATACTGCACGCCGTGCCGCTCCGGGCACGGCAACCTGTGCGCCAATTGGGGCGCCACCGGGGACACCGTCGACGGAGCGTTCGCCGAGTACGTCGCGGTGCCGTCGGCCAACTGCCACCGGATGCCCGACGCGATGACCTGGGAGCAGGGCGCGCTCGTCGAGCCGCTGTCCTGCGCGGTGCACGGCGTCCGCCGGATCGGTGTCGAGGCGGGGGAGCGGTTCCTCGTCGTCGGTGCCGGGACGATGGGCCTGCTCATGCAGCAGCTCCTCCAGCGGGCAGGCGCGCGGGTCAGCGTCGTCGACCGCAACACCTCCCGGCTCGGGCGGGCCACGGACCTCGGCGCGCACGCCGTCGCCGGGAGCATCGAAGAGCTCGACGAGCAGTTCGACGCCGCCGCGGACTGCACCGGCGCCGCGCCCGCGATCGAAGGCGCTTTCAATTCGCTCAGGCGCGGCGGCAGGCTGCTGATCTTCGGCGTCGCCCCGGCCGAAGCGCGCGTCGCGCTCTCGCCGTTCCGCATCTACAACGACGAGATCACCATCGTCGGCTCGATGGCGGTGCTGCACAGCTACGGCGCCGCACTCGACCTCGTCGCCACCGGCGCCATCAACACCGACGCCCTGCTCACGGACACCTTGCCGCTGTCGCAATACCCCGACGCGCTGACGCTCATGCGCAGCGGCGCCGGCCTCAAGGTGCAGGTTCTCCCGGTGATGAGCGATGCGTAAGACCCGCCTGATACCTCTGATGCTCGCCGCCGCGCTGGGGCTTTCGAGCTGCGCCGGAGCCGGGGCGCTGGGCACGAGCGGCCGCACCCTGGTCGTCGCGATCGTGTCGAACCCGCAGATGAAGGACGCCATCGCGCTGTCGGACCAGTTCGAAGCCGCGAACCCCGGCGTCAAGCTGAAGTTCGTGTCCCTGCCGGAAAACCAGGCCCGCGCGAAGATCACCGCGTCGACGGCCACCGAGGGCGGCGAGTTCGACGTCGTCATGATCAGCAACTTCGAAGCCCCGCAGTGGGCGGCGAACGGCTGGCTGGAGAACCTGCAGCCGCATATCGACGCCGACCCGGCCTACGACGTCGCCGATTTCATCCCGAGTATCCGGGACTCACTGTCCTATAAGGACGATCTCTACGCCGTGCCGTTCTACGGCGAGTCCTCGTTCCTGGCCTACCGCAAGGACCTGTTCGAGAAGGCCGGGCTCACCATGCCCGCCAAGCCGACCTGGGCGCAGATCGCGGACTTCGCCGCCAAACTCGACGACAAGGCCGCCGGAGTCGCCGGGATCTGCCTGCGCGGCAAGCCCGGCTGGGGCGAGAGCCTCGCGCCGTTCAACACCGTGCTCAACACGTTCGGCGGCCAGTGGTTCGACCTGGACTGGAACGCCAAGCTCGACTCGCCGGAGTTCAAGGCGGCGGCGGACTTCTACGTCAAGCTCATCCGTGAACACGGCGAGGTCGGCGCGTCCAGCGCGGGCTTCTCCGAATGCGGAACGCGCTACACCCAGGGCCAGGCCGCGATGTGGTACGACGCCACGGTCATGGCCGGGACCAACGAGGACCCGGAAAGCAGCAAGGTCGTCGGCAAGTCCGGTTACGCGCCCGCTCCCGTCGAGAAGACGCAGAGCTCGGGTTGGCTTTACACGTGGTCGCTGGCGATTCCCAAGGTGGCCAAGGACAAAGACGCCGCCTGGAAGTTCATGGCGTGGATGACCGACAAGGCGTACGTGCAGAAGGTCGGCGCGGCCTATGGCTGGAACCGCGTCCCGCCGGGTGTGCGCAACTCGACCTACCGGATCCCGGGCTATCAGGAAGCCGCGAAGGCGTACGCCCAGCCGACGCTCGACGGGATCGCCGACGCCAATCAGCAGAAGGCCATGACGCACCCGGTGCCCTATCCCGGAATCCAATTCGTCGGCATCCCGGAGTTCCAGGATCTCGGCACCCGGGTCAGCCAGCAGCTGTCCGCCGCGATCGCCGGGCAGATCTCCGTCGACGACGCGCTCAAGCAGTCACAGGAGTACGCGCGGACCGTCGGCGACTCCTACAAGGAGGCACGATGAGCTCCGCGGTCTCTACAGTTCCCTCCGCTGAAGCAAAGCACCGGGCGACGACACCCGAGGAGCGGGCGAAGTCGCAGGCGTTCAAGCGCAGGCTCCCGCTGCTTCCGGCGTTGTTCTTCGTGCTCGCCGTCACGCAGCTTCCGTTCCTGCTCACCGTTTTCTACTCGTTCCAGTCCTACAACCTGGTGCGGCCAGGCTCGCAGCATTTCGTCGGCCTGCAGAACTACGTCGACGTCTTCTCCGACAGCACGTTCCTCGTCGCGCTGCTGAACACCGTGGTGCTGACCGTGGTGTGCGTGTTCGTCTCGCTGCTGATCGGGCTCGGCCTGGCGGTGCTCCTCGACCGCAAGTTCCTCGGCCGCGGCATCGTGCGGACGCTGCTGATCACGCCGTTCCTGATCCTGCCCGCGGCCGGTGCGCTGCTGTGGAAGACGACCGTGTTCGACCCGACCTACGGGTTGCTGCACTTCGTCCTCGGCACCGACACCGACTGGCTTTCGCAGTTCCCGCTGGCCGCGGTGATGGCGCAGGTCATCTGGCAGTGGACGCCGTTCATGATGCTGCTGATCCTCGCCGGGCTGCAGAGCCAGCCCAAGGACGTGCTCGAGGCCGCGTCGGTGGACGGCGCGGGCCGATGGCGCACGTTCACGCTGATCACCCTGCCGCACCTGAGCCGGTTCCTGCAGCTGGCCACCCTGCTCGGCGCGATCTACATCGTCAACAGCTTCGACGCGGTTTTCCTGATGACCCAAGGTGGTCCGGGTACCGCGAGCACCAACCTGCCGTACTACATCTACCAGCGTGCCTTTGAAGGATTCGACATCGGCCAGTCGTCGGCGATGGGCGTGATCGTGGTCATCCTGACGATGATCGTGGCGACTTTCGCGCTGCGCCTGATGTTCCGGGCCTTCTCGGTGACCGGAGGCGTGAAATGACCAAGAAATTCGGCCCCGCGACACTGACCGTGGTGACCTGGGTGCTCGCGATCCTTTTCGTCTTCCCGCTGCTCTGGATGATCCTGACCGCGTTCAAGCAGGAGGCGGACGCCTATACCGATCCGCCGAAGCTGTTCTTCACCCCGACGCTCGACCAGTTCGCCGGGGTGTTCGAGCGGGGATTCCTGCCCTACCTGGGAAACTCCGCGTTCGTCACCGTGCTGTCGACGGTTTTCGTGCTGCTGCTGGGAGTCCCGGCCGCGTACGCGCTTTCGCTGGCGCCGGTGAAGGGCACCAGCAACGCGCTCGGGTTCTTCCTGTCCACGAAGATGCTGCCGATCGTCGCGGCGATCATCCCGCTCTACGTGATCTCGCAGAAGGTCCAGCTGCTGGACAACGTCTGGATGCTGATCATCCTGTACACCTCGATGAACCTGCCGCTGGCGATCTGGATGATGCGGTCGTTCTTCCTCGAAGTGCCCACGGAAATGATCGAGGCGGGCCGGATCGACGGCGCCAACCTGCCGACGCTGCTACGGAAGATCATCGCGCCGGTCGTCGCGCCCGGGATCGCGGCCACGGCGTTGATCTGCGTGATCTTCTCGTGGACCGAGTTCTTCTACTCGGTCAACCTGACCGCCGCGCGGGCGGGCACGGTGCCGGTGTTCCTCGTCGGCTTCATCACCAGCGAGGGCCTCTACTGGGCGCAGCTCTCGGCCGCCGCGCTGATGGCTTCGCTGCCGGTGATGATCGTCGGCTGGGTGGCACAGAACCACCTGGTCCGCGGCCTCTCCATGGGCGCGGTCAAGTAAACAGGCGGCATCAAGGGACCTTTACTACCGTCTCGCGATAGTAAAGGTCCCTTGATACCCCTAGTCGACGATCGACAGGGCTTGGCTCGGGCAGATGTGCACGGCCTCGCGGGCCGCGGCCTGCAGGGCTTCGCCGTCAGGAGTCGGATTGAGGACGATGACGGTGCCGTCGTCCTCGCTCTGATCGAAAAGGGCGGACTCCGTGAGCACGCATTGCCCGGCGCCCACACAGACCGAAGTGTCGGCGATGATCTTCATAAGTCCTCCTTACCAGGTGACCAGCAGTTCGCGGATGCCATAGACCAAGGCTTCCTTACCCCGCAGTTCTTCCACACTTTGGGCCAATTTCAGCCCCGGGATCCGGCGGAACAGCGTGTCGAAGACGATCTGCAGTTCGAGCCTCGCGAGATTCTGGCCGAGGCACTGGTGCGGTCCGAAGCCGAAGGCGACATGATGCCGCGCGCCGCGCTCGATGTCGAACTCGTCTGGGCGTTCGAACGCCGCCGGGTCGGTGTTCGCGGCGAAGCCGAGCACGGCGACACCTTCACCGGCCTTGATCGTCTGGCCGCCGAGTTCGACGTCCGCCGTCGCCAGCCGCATGGTCACGGTGTCGGTGATCGTGGTGTACCGCAGCAGTTCCTCGACCGCGCTCAGCGTCTTCGAGGGGTCCTGCGTGATCGCTTCGAGCTGCTCAGGGTTCTGCAGCAGTGCCACCGTGCCCAGCGAGATCATGTTCGCCGTGGTCTCGTGGCCGGCGAGCAGGAGCAGGAACGCCATGGCGACCATGGCCGTCCTGTCGTACGCGTCGGCTTCGCGGGCCTTGACGATCTGGCGCCCGATGAGGTCCTCGGTGGGGTTCTCTTCCTTGGTGACCACCAGCTTGTACAGATAGCCCTGCAGCTCCTCGAAGTTCCGGTCCCGGTCCTCCGCGGAGATCTCCTGGCTGAGGATCGCGGTGGACCGGCTCTGGAAGAAGTCGTGGTCGGCATACGGGACCCCGAGCAGTTCACAGATGACCAGTGACGGCACGGGCAGCGCAAACGCTTCCATCAGGTCGACCGGCTTGTCACCGGCGAGCATCGCGTCGATGAGCTCGTCGACGACTTGCTGGATACGGGGCCGCAGCGCCTCCATCCGGCGGACGGTGAACTCGCCGACCACGGCCTGGCGGGCCGGGCCGTGCATCGGCGGATCCATCTCGACCAGCGTGGGGGCAGTGCCTTCCCGCACGACGCGCTCACCGGTCATGAAGGTCGGGAACCCGGCGTAGCTGCGCATCGAGCTGAGCGTGGTGTCGAGCAGCGCCGCGCGGGCGTCTTCGAGCTTGGTGACGGCCCAGACGTCGTCCCCGTTCGGGAACTTGACCTTGGACAGCGTCGGCTGCTCGCGTAGCTCTTCGTAGGACTCCGGCGGGGAGAACGGGCACTTCCGTACCGGCGAGAACGTGTTTACCGAGGGGTCGGCGACTTCAGTCACTTGAGGAGGTTCCGATCGTGGTGGGAAACGGGAATTACCAGGTGACGGGCAGCGAATGCAGCCCGAAGATCGCGGCGTCGTTCTTGAACTGCAGGTCGTCGACCGGAGCGCCGATCTTCAGCGTCGGGATCCGGCGGAAGAGCGTGTCGAACACGATCTGCAGTTCCATCCGGGCCAGGTTCTGGCCGAGGCACTGGTGCGCGCCGAAACCGAAGGCGACGTGGTGACGGGCGCCGCGCTCGATGTCGAGCTCGTCCGGGCGGTCGAACGCCTCGGGGTCGCGGTTCGCGGAGTAGCCGAGACCGAGGATGCCTTCGCCGGCCTTGATCGTCACACCGCCGAGTTCGACGTCTTCCTTGGCGACGCGGACCGTCGCGGTGTCGGCGATGGTGAAGTAGCGCAGGAGCTCCTCGACCGCGGACAGGGTCTTGGCGTGGTCGTCCTTGATCGCTTCGAGCTGCTCCGGGTTCTCCAGCAGGGCCACGACGCTCAGCGAGATCATGTTCGCCGTGGTCTCGTGGCCGGCGAGCAGGAGCAGGAAGGCCATGGCGACCAGGGCCTGGTGGTCTTCGTTCCCGTCCTCGCGCTGCTTGAGGACCTGGCGGCCGAGCAGGTCGTCGGTCGGGTCGGCTTCCTTCATGGAGACGAGCTTGTCGAGGTAATCGCGCAGGCCCATGAAGGCCTCGCGCCGCTCTTCGGGCTCGATGGTCCGGCTCAGCATGGCTGACGTGCACTGCTGGAAGAAGTCGTGGTCTTCGTACGGGACCCCGAGCTGCTCGCAGATGACGAGCGAGGGCACCGGCAGCGAAAGCATCTCCACCAGGTCGGCGGGCTGTGGGCCGGAGAGGATGGCGTCGATGCGCTCGTCGACGATCTCCTGGATCCGCGGGCGCAGCGCCTCCATCCGGCGGACAGTGAACTCGCCGACCACCGCGCGGCGGGCGGGGCCGTGCTCCGGCGCGTCCATCCCGATCAGCGACGGGCTGAAGCCGTCGAAGACCCGGCGGCCTTCCTTGACCAGCATGGGGAAGTTGGCGTTCTTGCGGTCCGAGCTGAAGCGCGGGTCGGTTAGCGCGGCGCGAATGTCTTCGTGCCGGGTGATGACCCAGGCCTGGCCGCCGCCGGGCAGGTTCACCCGCGAGATCGGGGCTTCTTCGCGAAGCTCCTTGTACTCGGGCGGCGGCTCGAACGGGCAGGTCCTCGGTACGGGAAAGGTGGCTGTTTCCCGGTCAACGACTTCTGTCATGGTGGCTCCCCATCCGGTGGAAGTCTATGTGGAGGAAAATATTCCGGTTCTTCCTCCAAGGTAGCGAAGTGGAAGATTTCCGTCCACCTGCGAATGGGTGCGGTTGACGAGCTGCGGGTGAACTTGGTGGCCCGCTGACCATGCGAGAATCGCCCGGTTGGTGAGCTTTGGGAAAGGCGTATGGGCATGACAGCGGACTTCGACACCCCGTTGCGGGCCGACGCGCGCCGCAACCGCGACCAGATCATCGCCGCCGCCAGGACGATCTTCGCCGAACAAGGGCCGGACGTCCCCATGGAGGTGATCGCCCGCGCGGCCGCGGTCGGCGTCGGCACGCTCTACCGGCGGTTCCCCGACCGCGACGCGCTCATCGGCGCGGTGGCCAGGGACAACTTCGCCCGCGTCCTGACCGAAGCACGGGCGTCGATCGCGGAGGAACCGACGGCGTGGGACGCGCTGGTCCGGTTCCTCCGCCAATCACGCGAACTCAAACTCAGCGTTCAGCTGGCGATGGTGTCACCCGTGGCGGCCGTGGTGATCCGCGACGACCCGCTGACCGACGAGTTCCGGCGGGCGTTGCTCGGCGAGCTCGACACCGTCGTGCACGCCGCGCAGGCCGAGGGCGCGCTGCGCAAGGACGTCGACACCGGCGATGTCGCGATGCTCTTTTCGTTGCTGCTGCGGCAGATCTCCGGCGACGACGAGTTCGCCCGGATCGCCCCGGAACGCTGCATGACCCTCATGCTCGACGGCCTGCGCGCTCAACCGGGCAGCCCTCTCCCCGGCCGCCCCCTCACCGGCAAAGACCTGAACAGACACCTGACCCCACCCACCTGACCCCGGGGAATATGTCGACACATTCCCCGGGGCAGGGGCGGGTCAGACGCCGAGGGGGTGCCAGACGGTCTTGGCCTCCAGGTAGCGGCGAAGGCGGGACATGTCCGGGCGGATGGTCCAGTCGGGCTCGGCGTCGGGCACGGTCAGGACGCGCTTGACGGTGTTGGCCGCCGCACGTGCCAGTTCCGTGCGATCGGCGACCTGGCCCCAGTCGGGTCGAGCGCGTTGACGTCGCCGTGTGAGGCGAGCCAGCTGCCCAGCTCCGAGGCGCGGCCGGTGAGGATGTTCGCCACCCCACCCGGCAGATCGGACGTCGCCAGCACCTCGGACAGCGTGATCGCGGGCAGGGGCCGCTCCGCGCTCGTGACGACCACGGCCGTCGAGCCCGTCGCGAGCACCGGTGCCAGCACGCTCACCAAGCCGAGCAACGAGGACTGCTGCGGCGCGAGCACGCCGACGACGCCGGTCGGTTCCGGGACGGTGAACGAGAAGTACGGTCCCGCCACCGGGTTCGCCGAGCCGAGCACGGTCGCGATCTTGTCCGTCCAGCCCGCGTACCAGACCCAGCGGTCGATCGCGATGTCTACCAGGGACTGTGCCTTCTTCGCGGGCACGCCTTCGGAAGCGGCGACCTCGGCGATGAACTGCTCACGACGTCCTTCGAGCACCTCCGCGACCCGGTACAGGACCTGGCCCCGGTTGTACGCCGTCGCCGCCGACCACCCGCCAAAAGCCTTGCGGGCGGCCACAACCGCGTCGCGGACGTCCTTGCGGGACGCGTGCGCGGCGTTCGCCAGGAACTTCCCCTTGGCGTCGGTGACCGGGTACACGCGGCCGGACTCCGAGCGCGGGAACTTGCCGCCGACGTAGAGCTTGTACGTCTTCGCCACTGAAATACGGTCAGACACTGAGGTACGCCTCCAAACCCGTGCGGCCGCCTTCGCGGCCGAATCCGGATTCCTGGTAACCGCCGAACGGCGCGGTGGGATCGAAGCGGTTGAAGGTGTTGGCCCAGACGACGCCGGCACGCAGCTGGTTTGCCATCCAGAGGATCCGCGAGCCCTTCTCCGTCCAGATCCCGGCGGACAGGCCATAAGGCGTGTTGTTCGCCTTGGTGACGGCTTCGTCGGGCGTGCGGAAGGTCAGCACCGAAAGCACCGGGCCGAAGATCTCCTCGCGCGCGATCCGCATCGACTGCTGGACGTCGGAGAACACCGTGGGAGCGAAGAAGAAACCGCGCTCGGGCACCGGGCACGGACTGGTCCAGCGCTGCGCGCCTTCGCTGTCCCCGGACTCGACGAGCCCCTTGATCTTCGCGAGCTGTTCGGCGGAGTTGATCGCGCCGATGTCGGTGTTCTTGTCCAGCGGGTCGCCGAGCCGCAACGTCGAAACGCGGGCACGCAGCTTCTCCAGCAGTTCGTCCACAATGGACTCCTGGGCCAGTAGGCGGGAACCCGCGCAGCAGACGTGACCCTGATTGAAGAAGATGCCGTTCACGATGCCTTCGACGGCCTGGTCGAGTGGCGCGTCCTCGAAGACGATGTTCGCCGCCTTGCCGCCGAGCTCCAGTGTCAGCCGCTTCGACGTGCCCGCGACCTGACGCTGAATCAGCTTGCCGACGTCGGTCGACCCGGTGAACGCGATCTTGTTGACGTCGGCGTGGTTGACCAGCTCGGAACCGATGTCCCCGGCGCCCGGCAGGATGTTGACCACACCCGGCGGGAGTTCCGCCTGCTGGCAGATCTCGGCGAAGACCAACGCCGTCAGCGGCGTGGTTTCCGCGGGCTTGAGGACCACGGTGTTGCCGGTGGCCAGCGCGGGCGCGATCTTCCACGCGAGCATGAGCAGCGGGAAGTTCCACGGGATGATCTGCCCGGCGACACCGAGCGGCCGCGGGTCGGGACCGAGGCCCGCGTAGTCCAGCTTGTCGGCCCACCCGGCGTGGTAGAAGAAGTGCGCGGCCGCCGTCGGGACGTCGGAGTCGCGGGATTCCTTGATGGGCTTGCCGTTGTCGAGGGTTTCGAGCACGGCGAGCTCACGCGAGCGTTCCTGGATCAGCCGCGCGATGCGGAACAGGTACTTGGCGCGCTCGGACCCTGGCATCTTCGACCACGTGCGGTCGTAGGCCTTACGCGCGGCCTTGACCGCGGTGTCCACATCGGACGGTGACGCGGTGGAGACCTCGGCGAGCACCTCTTCGGTGGCCGGGTTGATCGTCTTCAGCGTCTCGCCGGAACCGTCGACGAACTCGCCGTTGATGAACGGCCGGTAGGCGGGCTTGAGATTCGCGATGGCCCGGGATTCGGGCGCGGGCGCGTATTCGAAGAGAGCCATTATCAGTCCACCGTCACATAATCGGGTCCGCTGTAGTGGCCGTCCGCTTGGGTGCGGCGCTGCAACAGCAGGTCGTTGAGCAGGCTCGAAGCGCCGAACCGGAAGAGATGCGGCGTCAGCCACTCCTCGCCCGCGACCTCGTGCACCGCGACCAAGTACTTGATGGCGTCCTTCGTGGTGCGGATACCGCCCGCGGGCTTCACGCCGCGCAGTTCGCCGGTGGTGTCGCGCCAGTCGCGCACGGCCTGCAGCATCACGTGGGTGACCGGCAGGGTCGCGGCGGGCGACACCTTGCCGGTCGAGGTCTTGATGAAGTCGCCGCCTGCCAGCAGTGCGAGCCAGGACGCCCGGCGCACGTTGTCGTACGTAGCGAGCTCACCGGTCTCGAGGATCACCTTGAGGTGTGTTTCGCCACAGGCGGCCTTGATCGCCTGGATCTCCTCGAAGACCTGCCCGTAGCGGCCCTCGAGGAACGCGCCGCGGTCGATCACCATGTCGATCTCCGTGGCGCCCGCCTCGATCGCGATGGCCACGTCGGCCAGCTTGATCTCGCGGCTCGTCCGCCCGGACGGGAAGCCGGTCGCCACACTGGCGATCCCGATCCCGGTCCCGGCCAGCGCTTCGACCGCGGTGGCGACCATGTCCGGGTAGACACACACGGCCGCTACCTGCGGGGTGTCCGGCCGGTCCGGGTCGGGCCGCCTGGCCTTCGCGGCCAGCGCGCGGACCTTCCCGCGGGTGTCGGCGCCCTCCAAAGTGGTCAGATCGACCATGGAGATGGCGGTGTCGATCGCCCAGAGCTTGGCGGCCTTCTTGATGCTGCGCGTGCCGAGTCCCGCTGCCCGCTGTTCGACGCCGACCTGGTCGACGCCGGGAAGGCCCTGCAGGAACCGGCGCAGGCTGGCGTCGTCGCGGGTGGCGTCGGCGAGCCTGGCTGGCAGCGATGACGGGGTGGCCGTCGCCGTTGACGTAGCTGTCATGCGGCCGAGTCTAGATGGCGTGCGCGCTGACCGGCGGGTCCGCCGATCGTGCCCCGGACCGGCGGTGACCCAGGGCACGATCGGCGTCGCTCAGCTCTCCGTCCGGTCCAGCCAGCCCGAGTTGCCCTCGGTCCAGGACTCGTCGGCGTGCCTGCCCGCCGCGGGGACCTCGTCGCCGGGTTCCGGCTCGGGCTCCTCGGGCGGGGCGTTGAACCGCCGCCGGATCTCCTCGGCGGTCAGCGGGCGTCCACTCGCGGCGAGCGCGTCGGCAGACCGCTCGGCGAACAGCGCGAGGTCGGCGTCGTCAAGGTCGAACCCCGCGCCGGCGGCGAAGTCCGCGAACAGTTCGGTCGCCGTCTTCTGGTGGGCAGTGCCGTTGGCGGGCTCCCACAGGGGCAGCTCCGTGACGTGCCCGTTCTCCGCGCCCGGTGCCGACGGGACGAGATGGCGGTGCAGAGGCGAGACCTCGGTGTTGTTCGCCGCCGCCGACAGCTGGGCGAGTGGCCCGATGAGCTCGACGACGCCTTCGATCTCCTTATCGTTGCGCTCCGACCTCGACATCCACCACGTCAACGCGGTCCCGGGATCCTTCAGCGCCTCGGACTGGAGATAGGTGCGCTTGCTGCGCTCGTAAATCCGTTCGTGCTCCCAGACGATCTCGTTCTTGCGGATGTTCGACAGCTGCGTCAGGCGCTCGAAGTCCTCTCTGGACAGTGTCAGCGAAACATCCGTCGCCCAGGCCTCGACCTGGCCCCCGTGGTCGGACACCACCGCGCCGAGCAGCGCGGCCAGCTGATGCCGGACCAGCTCGACGTCGGAGGGCTGCTGGGTGGCCAGTGCCTCCCGTGCCCGGCTGATGATCGTGTTGACCGCCAGCCCCGTCAGGTTCGCGTGCTGCAGGCTGTCGGGGTTCGTCTTCTGCATCCAGCTCACCGTCGCGGCGAAACGGAACGAGTAGTCCGGCAAGGCGCTCGGCATGGACACCGTCGGCACCGACTGCGAGAACATCCGGGGCGGTGGCGGCATCACCGGTTCCTGCGGGAGGTAGATCGGTTCCGGCATCGGCGGCGGCAGTGGCGCGTTCTTGCCCACGAGATAGCTCCGCACGGCGAGGGTGATGAGCAGCAGGACCGCGATCAGCACGAGAGCGACCCAGACCGGCCAGCCGAAGCCGAAACCGAACGCCAGTGGCACGCCGATGGCGAGCACACCCAACGGGATCGCCACCTTGTCTTCGTTTTTCATCAAGCAGTCCCCTCGGAGTCGATTCCCTGTGCGGTGTTGATCTTTTCGGCGACCCGCAGGAAAACCGGCCGCCGGGACGCGCTGCGCCCGGCCGCCCAGTCACGGGCCACCCGGTACAGCTCGCTGAGTGGTTTGGGCTCCCCGCCGCCCCCGGCGACGAGGATGTCCAGCAGTTGCTCGCGGTACTTCTCGTCCTCGCTCGCGGTGAGCCACTCCCGCGTCAAGTCGCGCCATTGGTCGACCGGCCGGACCATGACCCCCGACCAGCCGATCGCAAGGTGCTGGCGCACAAAGGAATCCCCGATCCGCGGGTGTTCCTGGGACGTCAACGACTCGGGATCCGCCAAGTCGGCGAACAGCTCCAGGTCGATCTCCTCCGGCTTGTCGGTCTTCGACGCGAAGCGCGCGACCCGGTCCAGTAACCGGCGGTACAACCGATGGTCGTCTTCGACCAGATCCGTGACCGCCGCCCACGCCGCCGCGCCCGCGATTTCGTCGTACAGCCGCGAAAGGTGGTGCAGGCGGACCAAAGCACGTTCCGGATGGGTCTGCGCCAAGGTCTTCCGGCACACCTCGACGAGCACCTGCGCGAGGTCGCCGGGCAGGTTCCGGTTCACCGACCAGTAGTAGATCCGCTCCCGGAAGACCACGCCGTGGTGGTTGTCGGCCAGGCCCGCTTCCAGCGCGTTGGCGGCGTACAGCAGCGAGGGCGATTGCCATCTCGGGTCGGTCCGTTTCGCCCAGGCTTCGGTGAGTTTCGTCAGGTCGTTCGGGCGTCCGGTGCGCAGCGCCTGTTCGGCGAACCGGCCGACCAGGTCCCTCCCGTCTTCGCGGGTGAGGAGGTTCGAGCCGATGATCCCGCCGACCCAAGTGCGGAAGCTTTCCCGCAGATCGAGGAAGTTGTCCCAGAAATGTGTGCGCACGGCTTCGTCATAGGCGGGCGTGGCGAACCGGACTCGCCGCGACCGGTCGATATCGGCGTCGATCCTGGCGAGTTCTTCGCCGAGCCCGGCCTGTTCCAATCGGGGGATCCGGCCGATCGGCTGGTCGATGGCGGCGAGCAGCTCGCCGTTGGCCCGATAGATCGTGTCCGCCGGCGCGCCGGTGAGCATCGCGACGGTCAACAGCATCGCTCGTTGCCGTCCCAGCCGAAGCCCTTTGACCATCTTGGCGACGTCGTCGGCCCGATCCCGGAGCGCGGCCGCCGCCTTACGCAGCCCGGCTCCGGAGCTGGTCAGGTCGGCGAGTTTGGCCACGTCGCGTATCGGCGCGCGATCCAGGATCTCCTGGACTTCGGTGGCGTCGAGATCAGCTGGAGCGTAAGGAGTTTCGGTGGCTCTCAGGTAGCGCAGCAGCACTTCGCTGCTGTCCGGGCGGTGGGTTTTGACCACTAGTGGCCGGAGCTCCTGGTCGAGCAGGTAGCCCGAAGCGGCGGGCAGGACCACCACCAGCCGGGCGTCCTTTTCTTCGATCGCCACCCGGTAAGCGGGAAGTTCGCCTTGGATCGCCAGGTAGGTCTGTTCGTCGCTTTCACTCAGGTCGAGAAGCAGCCGGTCCTGGCGCTCGACGCTTTCGCCGTCGAGCGCCGGGCTTTCGCCGTCGTCCGGCCGATCGGACAGTTTGTGGAACCGCCCCTCGGGAGACCGGTGCAGCAGCATCGTCGCCAGTGTCTGCCTGCCGCTGCCGGGTTGGCCGTCGAGCAGCACGATGCCCGAGTCCTCGAGCTTGTCCCGCGCTTCTCCGTAGCCTTCCGGCTCGACGAACCGGGGCGCGAGCCACTTCAGGAAGTCCGCGCCGACGATCCGGAGCGGGGGAGCCTTGCGGAACAAGGACCTCCAGTCGGGCCCGGGACCGGTGAAGGTGGCTATGTACTGGTTTCCGCTGCCCGCGTGCACCGGTCCCTGTGAACCGGTTACCAGGGTTTCGGTCACGGCTTCCCGCCTTCGGCCGGGAACGTGGACTCGCCGTTGTACTGGTTGCCCTTTCCGGTGTGGAGCGGGCCTTGGTTGCCCGAGACGATGTTCCCCGCGTTGCCCCCGACGTAGACGCCCCCGCTCTGCTGATGGGAGTTGTTCCCGCCTTGGAAGACGATGCCGTTGTGATCGCCCGCGGTCTGCCCGGACGGCGTGGGCGCGGCGGCGGGTTTCTCTTCCATACCGGACACGAAGTCGCTCAGGACCCGGAAAAGCTCGGCCAGATCGGCGTCGCGGTGCCGGTGGTCGAACCGCACGGATTGCAGATCGACCAGGCGGTGCAGGACTTCCGGCAGCTGCTTCCTGTCCAAGCGAGGGGTCGTGCGGCCGACGATCACGGGGATCACCGGGACGTGGTTTTCGAACGCCGTCAGGATTTCGCGGCGGGTCCAGTCATCCGGGTCCTCCAACCTGCGGAGCCCGTCCTTGTCGCTCACGGTGAGCCAGGCGGGCCCGATGACCGCGAGCACGACGCGACTCAGTTGCACCGCGGGCAGTAGCCGCTTGGTGAAGTCGTCGGACGCCCGGATGGACGCGCTGGCGAAGAAAACGCGATCACGGCCGAGTTTCCGCACGAGTTCGTTGTCGATCAAGGAGGCGATGCCTTCCTCATCCCGGGTGCGGTAGTTGATGAAGACGTCAGGCACGGTTTGGTCTCCTTCTTCAGAGCATGGGACTGTGCAGGGAGGCGCTGAGCCGTGGGTAGAGCTCGCGCACCCGGGAATGGGTGTGGAACCGGGAAAGGGCGCGAGCCAGTTTGCGGAGGTCGCTGTTGACGGTCGCGGAGCCGACGAGGTCGACCACGTCCAACAACGGGATGGTCAGGTCGCAGGCGTGGTCGACCTCGTTCGCCGACGCGTAGGCGAGCGCGCGCCGGACGCCGTAGCGGGCCTGTGAGCGCAACGCTTTCGGGGCGAGCAAAGCGATCTGGACGTCTAGCGCTTCGGCGGCTTCCTTGGGTTTGCCGAGGTCGTACAGACACCAGCCGTGGATCATGGCCGCCGGGTCGGACAGGTTCGTCGTGCCCAGTACCGGGCCGTCGGATTCCGCCGCGCGGCTCAGCAGTACCCGGGCCCGGTCGAGGCTGCGGAAGCACGCGTCGTACGAGCCCGCTATCGCGTGGCCTTGCGCTTCCCGTTGGGCGGCAAGGCCTCGGATCCGTGGCGGCACGGAACCTCCTTGGGCTCGGCGGGCGAGGTCAATGGTTTGAGTCGCGTCTTCGCGGTAGAACGTGACAAGCGCGCGCCGGACCAGCGAGTAGCTCGCGAGATCTTCGTCCCCGCCCGCCTTCGCCATTTCGACCGCGCGGTCCGTCCACCAAAGCGCCGCCTGGTCGTCGCCGGACTCCTGGGCCATCCATCCCGCGTATTCCGCGTACCGGGCGCCCAAGGCCAGAAGTCGTTGGCGGCTACGGGGATTCGCGTGCGTGGCGAGTTCGCGCAGGGTGTGGGTCTGGGCGATGAGCGACGGGAGCACCACACCGGGGCTGGCCGTCTGGCCGAGCAGCCGGAGCTGGTCGAACAGCGCGCCGAACGCCGTCAGTGACGTGCTTTCGTCGGCCGCGGCGGACAAGCCCCGGCTGCTGAGCCCGAAACCGACCACTGAAGCCGCGCCGGTCACCAGCACGTCGCGCCGGTTCATCGGCTTGAACCAGCTGCTGCCGTCCGATGTCATGTTCATCAACCACACCTCACCGTCGTCGGCCGCTTCGGAAAGCGGTGCTGCCGACGATCGCGCTGGAGCCAGCGCGGTGAGAGTGCCTTCCGTGCCCAGCGCGGTGTCGCAACGCCGGGCGAGGTCGGTGGGCGGGTTCTTGGACCCGGTCTCGATCTTGCTCAGGTAGCCCTTGCTGTAGTGCACGAGTCCGGCCAGGCCGCCGAGGGAGATCCCGGCTTCCGTGCGCAATCGTCGAAGCTCTGTACCGAACATTTTCCGGTGCTCGGCCGGGCTCGTGCCGGTGTTGCCCGTTGCCTGATGAACATCCACCCTGGAACTCTGACGCAAAAATTTGCGCAGGGAAGGTCAAATAATAGACAAATCAGCTCGTTTCCCGTTGCCCGTGGGAAAGGCGTGGGAAAGGCGCGGAAAGATCAGTCTTCGAGCTGCCGGTGCTCCGGCTTACGCGGTTTGCGGACCACGACCACGCCGCCCCAGAACGCCAGGCCGTTGACCTTCACCGTCGGCGCGGTCGCGGGTGCGGCCGGGGCGCCGGACTTGTCGTCGAGGACGAAACCACCCATGATCCCGATGCCGGTCACGTCGACGTTGATGTCGTCGGGGACGGTGATCTGGATACCGCCCATGATCGCCACCGCGGTGATCGTCATGTGCTTTTCGGCGAACCGCGCGGAGCGCAGGTCGATTTCGGTGCCGCCCCAGAACGCGAAGCTGGTGTGCTGCGCGGGAAGCACCCAGCTGCCGTTGCGGACCGCGCCGGACATGACGCCGATCGACACGCTCGAGCCAGGGTGACCACCGATGCGGGTGTCGGGGAAGCCGAGTGCGCGGGTCGTCGAGGGCTCGAGGGCGGCCGACGGCGCGGACGACGTCGGCAGGTCCGCGGTGATGGGCACCAGGTCGCCGTGCGTTTTGGCGGCGTAAACCGTGGTCAGCCGGTCTTCGAGCTCGGTCATGGTGATGCGGCCTTCAGCCAGCGCGCCGTGGAGGACCTGCGCCACCCGCTCGCGGTCGGCATCGGAAGCGCGCATCTGGCTGCGGTCGGGAGGCCCAGGCTGTTCGGTCACCGGAGGAGCGTAGCGCTGTAGGGGTCACCGAATCGGCCGCTTACAGTAAAAGGTATGACGGCGTTCGAAGACACCCAGGTGACCCATGGTGCGGGCATCGATTCCGCGGACATGGAGGTCTGCCTCCGCGTGCTCGCGCAGATCGACGAACTGCCCACCGAGCACCCCCAGGCGGTCCAGGTCCGCCGCGCCACGGCGAAGATCTTCAAGTCCGTCAAGAACCGCCGCCGCGCCGATCGCCGCGAGGCCGTGGTGACCGCCGACCGCGCGGTCACCGAGGCCACCGCCACCGGGTCACCGCAGCGCATCGACGACGAGACGCAGGGCATCCCATTGGTGTCGAACGTGGCCGGCGCGATCGCGGGCAGGCTGATCCAGGCCCGCGCCTGCTACACCTGCAAGAACCGCTATCACGAGGTCGACGCCTTCTACCACCAGCTCTGCCCGCCGTGCGCCGCGCTGAACCGGAGCCGCCGCGACGCGCGCACCGACCTGACCGGCCGCCGCGCGCTCCTCACCGGCGGGCGCGCGAAGATCGGCATGTACATCGCGCTCCGGCTGCTCCGCGACGGCGCGCACACCACGATCACCACCCGCTTCCCGAACGACGCGATCCGCCGGTTCGCCTCGATGCCGGACAGCGCGGACTGGCTGCACCGGCTCCGGATCGTCGGCATCGACCTGCGTGACCCCGCTCAGGTCGTCGGCCTCGCCGACTCGGTGGCCGCGCAGGGCCCGCTGGATATTCTCATCAACAACGCCGCGCAGACCGTCCGGCGCTCGCCGGGTTCGTACGCGCTGCTGGCCGAGGCCGAGTCGGCGCCGCTGCCCTCGGGCCCGCTGCCGGAGATGATCACCTTCGACCACATCAGCGACGCCCATCCCGCCGCGCTGACGAGCTCGCTTTCGGAGCACGTCCAGCCGCACGCGTCGGAGTCGCTCACCGCGCTGGCGCTCGTCGCGAAGTCGGCGTCGCCGGACAGGATCGCCGCGTCCACGGCCATCGACGCCGGCGGGCTCGTGCCGGACCTGCACCACACGAACAGCTGGATCCAGAAGGTCGACGAGGTCGACGCCACCGAGCTGCTCGAAGTGCAGCTCTGCAACATGACCGCGCCGTTCATCCTCGTCAGCCGCCTGCGTCCGGCGATGGCGGCGGCGCAGGCGCGGCGGAAGTACGTGGTGAACGTCTCCGCGATGGAAGGCCAGTTCAGCCGCGGCTACAAGGGCCCGGGCCACCCGCACACGAACATGGCGAAGGCCGCGCTGAACATGCTGACCCGTACCAGCGCGCACGAGATGCTGGAGTCCGACGGCATCCTGATGACCAGCGTCGACACCGGCTGGATCACCGACGAGCGGCCGCATCCGACCAAGATGCGGCTGGCCGACGAAGGCTTCCACGCCCCGCTCGACCTGGTCGACGGCGCCGCCCGCGTCTACGACCCGATCGTGCGCGGCGAGCTGGGCGAGGACATCTACGGCTGCTTCCTGAAGGACTACGCCCCCGCCGCTTGGTGACCGGCTAACGTGTCGCGCATGGACGTGCACGTCGTTGATCATCCGCTGGCCAAGGCCAGGCTTTCCACCATGCGTGACGCGCGCACGGACAACGCGGCCTTCCGCGCGGCCCTGAGCGAACTGACCGTGATGCTGGTCTACGAAGCCACGCGCGACCTGCCTGTCCTCACCTCGCCGCTGCACACGCCGGTCGCGCGCACCGAGGGCTACACGCTCGCCAGCCCGCCGCTGCTCGTCCCGGTGCTGCGGGCGGGACTGGGCATGGCGGACCAGGCGCACCGGCTGATCCCCGACGCGCAGATGGGCTTCGTCGGGCTCGCGCGCGACGAGGAGACACTGAAGCCGACGCCGTATCTCGAATCGCTGCCCGAATCACTGGCGGACCGGCCGGTCATCGTGCTCGACCCGATGCTCGCCACCGGTGGCTCGATGGAGTACACGATCCGGCTGCTGACCGATCGCGGCGCCACCGACGTGACGGCGATCTGCGCGCTGGCCGCGCCAGAGGGCATCGCGCATCTCGAAAAGACGGGTCTGCCACTGCGGATCGTCACCGCGAGCATCGACGAGCGGCTGAACGACTCGGGCTTCATCGTGCCCGGCCTCGGCGACGCGGGCGACCGCCAGTACGGCCCGCGTTAACTACCGCCGCCAGCCATTTGCGTTGGCGCGCAACGCCGTCTCGTAGGCGTCGCCGACGCTGAACTCGTCGGGCAGGTTTCCGTTGAGCTCCAAGGAAACCAGCCCGTGCACGAAACCCCAGCAGCTCACCGCGATGACGGCGGGGTCGATGTCGGCGAACACGCCCGATTCGACCCCGTCCCGCACGGTTTTCTCCAGCGGGGCGAGGTTCGCGCGGCCGAGTGCGGCCGCTTCTTCGTTCGGTTCGAAACCGGGGACCGCCTTGGTGAACATGATCGGGTAGAGATGCGGGTCGGCCAGCGCGCTCTCCCGGTAGACCTTGCCGAGCCGGACCAGGTCCTCCACCGGGTCACCGGTGAGCGTGACGGCGTCCGTCCTGGCCTGGAACCGGCGGAACCCCTCGGCGTACAGCGCGTTCACCAGATCGGGCTTGCTGCCGAACAGGGAATACACGGCCGTGGTCGACGTCTCGACGTCCGCGGCCAGCTTGCGCAGGCTCAGTGCTTTCGGGCCCTCGGCGGACAGGAGTTCGCCTGCCCGGTCGAGCAGTTTGATCCGCAGGGCTTCGTCATGGGTTTTCGGGCGAGGCATGTCACTCAGTGTAGCGCAACAGTGTTATCAAAGCCGAAACCGTGGCATTGGCGGCGAAAGAACGGATTTGACCTGGAGTGCACTCCAGGTCGTAGGGTCGAATGCATGAGCTACTCGATAGCGGAAGCCGCGCGACGTAGCGGGTTGTCGATAGACACCCTTCGGTACTACGAGCGCATCAAACTGCTGGACCCACCGGCCAGGGACACCGCGGGCAGGCGGGCCTATTCCGACGAAGACCTGGGGTGGCTCGAGTTCCTGACGAAACTGCGCATGACGGGCATGCCGATCAAGATGATGCGCGAGTACGCGTTCCTGCGCCACCGCGGCACGGCGAGTGCCGGGCGGCGTAAGGCGATCCTGGTCGAGCAGCGGGTGGCCGTCGCCTCGCGGATCGCGGAACTCCAGTCGTGCCTGGATGTCCTCGACTACAAGATCACTCATTACGCGCAGATCGAGCACAAGTTCATGAGTGACGAACCGATCGGTATCGAATCCAGTGTGGAGGGAATTTCAGCGTGATCACCAAGAAGCTGGGCGAGCTCGAGGTCAGCGCGCAGGGACTCGGCTGTATGGGGATGAGCCAGGCTTACGGGACGTTCGAGAACGAAACAGAATCGGTCGCCACCATCCATCGGGCGATCGAGCTGGGTGTGACGTTCCTGGACACCGCGAACGTCTACGCGAACGGCGTCAACGAGGAGCTCGTCGGCCGCGCGATCGCCGACCGGCGCGACAAGGTGGTGCTGGCGAGCAAGTTCGGCATCGTCTGGGACAACGGCGCGATGGGCGCCCGCGGCGACGCGGCGTACGTCAAGGAATGCTGTGAGGCTTCACTGAAGCGGCTCGGCGTCGACCACATCGACCTCTACTACCAGCACCGCGTCGATTCGAGCG
>Ga0193717_1000710_pt1 | contig 21218 bp, 26 predicted proteins | sample U2c2metaG_FD_145900 | JGI IMG/M metagenome (GOLD analysis project Ga0193717, IMG submission 145900) | Soil microbial communities from a riparian zone of the East river system, Colorado, United States - U2c2 | ecosystem: Environmental > Terrestrial > Soil > Riparian zone | place: USA: East River...
CGTGACTAATAAACTTGCTGATGTCCCCCAAAGACATGCCGATGTATATGTTTTTTGCCTTTTAAAACACGAGGATAAACAAACTGTAGATCCTTTAAATCTCCATCACTGGGATTTTTATGTTTTATCTACCGCAGAACTTAATAGTTATACCCGCAGCCAGTATTCCATCACCTTAAAATCATTACAAAGGCTTCCACCTGCAATAGGTTACGATGCTTTGAAACAAGAAATATTCATAAAAAATCAGTTAAACTTAAAACTTTAGGGTGCCAACTTCCATCATAATGGATAACCGTAGCGCAGACCGGGTAAGTAAACCCAACAAAAAAAGGCTCACCGGTTTGCACTTGCACCGGTGAGCCTTTTCCATTAAAAGTATATTTAAATAAGCTTATTCAATAATGCTTACTTTAAGCATGTTGGTTTTACCTTGTTTAATAATAGGCACAGCAGCGGTATTGATCACGACATCACCGGTTTTGATCAGGTCTTCTGATTTCAGGATGTTATTTACATCGCTTATCGTTTGATCTGTACTTTCCAACCGGTCATAATAAAAAGAGCGTACTCCCCAAACCAGGCTCAGTGCATTTAACAATTGCTTGTTTGATGTAAATATGTAGGTACTTGCCTGTGGCCTGTGGCTTGATATTTCAAAAGCGGTATAACCTGATGTGGTCATCGATACAATACCTACCGCGTTGGTACGCTGGGCAAGGTGAACTGCCGATTCGCATACCGCATCGCTCAGGTTGGGCGATGCCGGATCACCGTTTTCTTCTTTTGTGGTATTAAAGTTATAGCCAAACTCCTCCACATTACGTACAATTTTAGCCATGGTTTCAATAACAATAACCGGGAACTCACCAACTGATGTTTCACCGCTCAGCATCACTGCATCGGCGCCGTCAAGTACAGAGTTGGCCACGTCATTAACCTCGGCACGTGTTGGGCGCGGAGTGGTGATCATTGACTCCAGCATTTGAGTAGCCACAATTACAGGTTTTGAAGCGGCGCGGCATTTGCGTGCAATCATTTTTTGCAATAATGGTACTTCTTCTAAAGGCATTTCAACACCAAGATCGCCACGGGCCACCATTACACCATCAGTAGCGGCAATAATTTCGTCAATATTATCAATGGCCTCTGGTTTTTCAACTTTAGCTATAACCCTTGCAGCTTTACCGCTTTGGGCAATAATGTGTTTTAACTCAATAATATCCTGTCCGGTACGTACAAATGATAAGCCTATCCATTCTACATCATATTTTAATGCAAATTGAAGGTTTATCAGATCTTCTTCGGTTAAGCTTGGGATAGATACTTTAGTGTTTGGCAAGTTAACCCCTTTACGCGAGGTTAAAATACCGCCATGTACTACCTCGCATATAACCGTATCAATCTTGTTGGTCTCAATAACTCTCATTTGTATCTTACCGTCATCAAGCAAAATAATTTCATTTGCCTGTACGTCCTGCGGAAAGGTATCATAAGTAATATAGATCTGTTCGTCATTACCGATACACTCCTGGGTAGTAATTTTAATATGTGTACCATTAACCAGATGGATGCCACCATCCTTTACCAAACCAATGCGGATCTTAGGGCCCTGCAAATCGGCCAGGATACCTACGTTGGTTTTATATTCTTCATTAATTTCGCGAATGGTATCGATCACGGCTTTATGATCCTCAGGTCTTCCGTGCGAAAAATTAAGGCGGCAAACATTAACACCGGCTTTTATCATGGCTAATAAAACATCTTTTTTAGCGGATGCCGGGCCCATGGTGGCCACAATTTTTGTACGATTATAGTATAGTTTCATATTGTTCGGGTTAAAGGCTTACTTTACATTAGTGTAAAACCAACACTCTTTTTTAAATTTTGCGCTAAAATAATAGATTTTCGCGTGATTTTATTTTTTTCGGATCAATCTTTACGGCGGCCACAATTTCGGGGATCTTATTAAGGGTCGAGATCAGGTTGTCAAGGTCATCGTCGTCAATATAATTCCTGATCATCAAAAAATAATCGGCGCTCTTAATTTCGGGCACTAAATAGCCCTCAGAGCCCTTATTGCCAATAAAATAAAAATCTGTTTCGGTTGTTTCCCAATGATAATGGTACAACGAAAACAAAACCGGCTCGCTCCCCTGATAAATATCAACGGCCAGATCATTAGATTTAATAAAATTAAAATTTAAAAACTTGTTGATAAGATAACAAACCCTGTAATCTTTTAGTGAAGTTGTTACTGCAATAAGCACAAAATCAAAATCGATCTCAAACTTTAAAAATTTCCTGTTCAAAATCATTACTTTTACGACGTTCAAAAATACAAATCGAAACTGTTTGAATAAAATTTTGTTACCGAAATATATTGTAAAAGTTTTAGATTTGATAATTGACAGAATTTATTTTTCTTTGCACTGAATTTTTATTAATCATTAAACTATAAAGACTATGTCTGATATCGCTTCAAGAGTAAAAGCTATTATCGTAGAAAAACTGGGTGTTGACGAAAGTGAAGTTACGCCAGAAGCGAGTTTCACCAATGATCTTGGTGCCGACTCGTTAGACACCGTGGAACTGATCATGGAGTTTGAAAAAGAATTTAACGTGGCTATTCCAGACGATCAGGCTGAAACTATCGGTACTGTAGGTCAGGCTGTTGCTTACCTTGAAAAAAACGTTAAATAAGACTCCCTAACTGGATTAAATGGAGTTTAAAAGAGTTGTAGTAACCGGGCTTGGAGCACTTACTCCAATTGGTAATACAGTTTCAGCGTACTGGAACGGGTTAATCAATGGGGTAAGTGGCGCTGCCTTTATTAAAAGTTTTGATACCTCAAATTTCAAAACTAAATTCGCATGTGAAGTAAAAAACTTTGATGCGGATGGTTTTTTGGGCCGTAAAGACGCCCGCAAATTAGATCCTTTTGTTCAATACGCCCTTTTCTCAACAGAAGAGGCTGTAAAGGACGCAGGATTGGATTTTTCAAAATTAGATACCAGCCGTATTGGAGTTATCTGGGGATCAGGCATTGGTGGTTTAAAAACGTTTTTAGATGAAGTTGTAAACTTTGCCAAGGGCGATGGAACACCACGTTTCAATCCTTTCTTTATCCCAAAAATGATAGCTGATATTGCTCCCGGCCATATTTCTATTAAGTACGGCTTACGCGGACCAAATTTTTCAACTGTTTCTGCTTGTGCTTCATCAAACAATTCCCTTATTGATTCCTTTAACTATATCCGTTTGGGTAAAGCTAATATGTTTATAAGCGGTGGTTCTGAGGCCATTATCAACGAAGCAGGTATTGGCGGCTTTAACGCTATGCACGCATTATCAACCCGTAATGATAATCCGGCAACGGCTTCACGTCCGTTTGACCTGGACAGGGATGGTTTTGTGGCTGGTGAAGGTGCCGGTACCATCATTTTAGAAGAACTGGAGCATGCTAAGGCCCGTGGCGCTAAAATTTATGCCGAAATGATAGGCGGTGGTATGAGCGCTGATGCTTACCACATGACAGCACCACACCCTGACGGACTTGGCGCGGCATTGGTTATGCGGGCTGCTTTGGAAGATGCAAACCTTACACCTGGCGATATTGATTACGTAAATGTTCACGGAACATCAACACCAATTGGCGATCCGCAGGAAATTAAAGCTATACATGATGTTTTTGGCGATGATATTTACCGTATAAATATCAGCTCAACCAAATCAATGACCGGCCACTTATTAGGTGCTGCCGGTGCGGTTGAAGCTATTGCCTCTATATTGGCTTTAAAAAATGGCATTATCCCACCAACTATCAACCATTTTACTGATGATCCTGCTTTTGATCCTAAAATAAACTTCACCTTCAATACTGCCCAAAAAAGGGATGTGAAGATAGTTCAGAGCAATGGATTCGGTTTTGGCGGCCATAACGCTTCTGTGATATTTAAAAAGTACGAAGATTAATTGTGGTTTGATGCCTATAAGTCAGTTTTACAAGCTATATATATCGCCCAATAGAAAGTATGTTAAGATTTTAAAGAACTTGCTCGGTTTTGTGCCGGGCAATTTGTCTTTATACCGTTTGGCATTCAGGCATAAATCTGTTGCGCAAAATGTTAAAAAGGGGGTAAAAAACAGTAACGAGCGCCTGGAGTTTTTAGGCGATGCCGTGTTAGGCAGTGTAGTGGCCGAAGTGCTTTTTAAGCTATACCCTTATGAAGACGAAGGCTTTTTAACAGAACTGCGCTCAAAAATTGTGAGCAGGGTAAACCTTAACCAGCTTGGCCGCAAGCTTGGCTTTGATAAGTTGATTGAGTATGATAGCCGTATGCTTAACTCCAGCAGGCAGGGCTCTTTACTTGGCGATGCCTTTGAAGCTTTAATCGGTGCTGTTTATTTGGATAAGGGGTATGATTTTACCAAGAACTTCCTGATTAACCACATCATCAAATCGCATATTGATATCCATAAACTGGAACAAACCGAAACTAATTTTAAAAGTAAATTAATTGAGTGGTGCCAGCGCCATGGCAGGGATATTATTTTTGAGCTGGTAACCAACCAGGAAGGCGAAAGCACTAAACTATTTACCGTGCAAGCCAGCGTTGATGGCGAAGTAATGGGCGAAGGCAAAGAATTTAGTAAAAAGAACGCCGAAAAACTGGCTGCAGAAAAAGCCTGCGAATCCCTGGGCATTTAACCCGCTACCCGTTTGCCTCCCTAATTTTGCCCGGGCGATGATAGCTTTAACGTAGAATCTCTTTTTATAAATGTTGGCGCGTTCAGCTGTTCTAATTTTTCTTTATCGGGGCTTTTGCTGTAATATTCAAACGCTTTTTGGGTGTGTTTAATCAGGTCATAGGTATTCCATCCTTTCAAATCCTCGTATGATGGGGTGTAATAACTCATAAATCGGCGGGCCGCGCTGTCTGTCGGGATCTTGGTAAACTCTTTCACAAAACTAACACTGTACCGCCGGCTAACTTCGGCCTGTTCCGACTCTCCTTTTGCAAAATTAGCAAACCGCCGCGCACGACCGGGTGTTTTGCCAAAAAGCTCATAAATACCTGTAAGCGGGTTAGCTAAAAAGGACAATACCGGGGGCTTACCACTGTAAAATGTACCCTGTTTTCGGTAATCATTCATGATATCATTAAGTTCCTGCTTTTTAGTTTGGCCCAAAACTTTCACTTCGCTAAGCTTTATAACGGGTTGCATATACACGGGCATATCGCTGTTATTCAGCACAACAATTTTTTGCGGAGTATACTCTTCCTTTGTAAAAAGCAGGGTGTCGCCAACAGAAGTTTTTATCGAAAACCAGCCAAGATCATCGCTCAGTATGAGGGTGTTAGTTTTTAAGTTTTTGATCAAAACCTGTCCTACACGCTCAGGCGAACTTTTTTTGGAGATCACACCTTTAAGGGTAAATTCCTGAGCTGATGCCTTTAAAACAGAACAAAAGCAAATGGTTATAAGAAGCAGGTAAAAGCGATAATGCATTAATATGTATATGAACGCAAAGATACCAACTGTATTTTACACCAACTGTAAAAAAGTGTTAAAGTGCTTTATAGCCCCAAGTCTTAAGCCTTAAGTTTAAAGTCTTTAGCTGGTGTTCGGGCGATACATTTTCAAACCCCGGACTTAGAACCCAGGACTTCAGACTTTCCGACTAAAACCCTATCTTTGCGCATGATAAAATCCATGACAGGGTATGGAATTGCCAGTTTTGATTCAGGTAATACAAAATATACCGTTGAGATCAAATCCCTGAACAGTAAATTCCTCGAGCTATCACTCCGCCTGCCCAAAATGTTTTCTGAAAAAGAGTTTCAGCTGCGTAATGATTGCAGCAAACAAATTGAGCGCGGTAAAGTGAACTTATCCATCAATGTAGAGCAGGTTAATGCTGCAGTAAAAGCGGCCGGTATTGACAAGGTTTTGCTAAAACAATACTACCAGCAGTTAAAAGATGTAAGCCAGGAGCTTAACGAGCCTGCCACTAACTTGTTACAACTTGCCCTGGGCTTGCCCGAGGTGGTTAAATATGACGATGAAACCGTATCTGAAGACGAATGGAAGTTGGTTGAAAAAACATTTCAGCAGGCGTTGGCCGCGTTTCAGCAGTTTAGGGCCGATGAAGGTAACGTGCTGGAAAATGATCTGAAATTCCGCATCGGCATCATCCTGAAAAACCTGGAGCTGGTGGAGGTGGAGGATCCAAAACGTATACCCCTTATACGTGAGCGGCTTAACACTTTTTTGAACGAAGCCACAAACCGCGAAGCTATTGACCAAAACCGTTTTGAACAGGAACTGATATACTACATTGACAAGCTTGATATTACCGAAGAAAAAATAAGACTTAAAACACATTGCGAATACTTTATTGAAACCCTGAAAAACGCCGATGCCAACGGCAAAAAACTGGGTTTTATATCGCAGGAAATAGGTCGTGAAATTAATACCCTGGGCTCAAAAGCAAATGATGCCAATATTCAAAAATTGGTAGTAGGGATGAAAGAAGAGCTTGAAAAAATTAAAGAACAATTATTAAACGTTTTATAGTTCATTCGTTCACTGGTTCATTCGTTCATTGGTTTGTCACTGATGAAAAATTGCACCAATGAACTAATGAGCAAATGAACTAATGAACCAATGACCAAAGAAGGTAAACTCATTATATTTTCGGCACCGTCTGGAGCGGGCAAAACTACTATAGTACATCACTTGCTTAACCAAATGCCAGAGCTTGAATTTTCAGTTTCGGCAACAACCCGGCAGGCCCGCGGCGATGAGGAACATGAAAAAGATTACTACTTTATCAGTAAAGAGGAATTTTTACACCGTATAGCTAAAAAACAATTTGTTGAGTTTGAGGAAGTTTACACCGGAACCTTTTATGGTACATTACGTACAGAGATTGAACGGATCTGGGAAAAAGGAAAAATAGTAATATTTGATATTGACGTAGAAGGTGGTATGCACCTGAAACGCAAATACGACGGACAGGCACTGGCCATATTTGTACAGCCGCCATCATTAGAGGTTTTGATCGAACGTCTTACAGGCCGTGGCACTGATAGTCCTGAGAAATTACAGGAACGCTTTGTAAAAGCCGAAAAAGAGTTGAAATACGCTCCTCAATTTGATATTATCCTCAAAAATTACGATCTTGAAACGGCCTGCAAAGAGGCCGAGGAATTGGTTAAGGATTTTATTAGCCCCCCAACCCCCTAAAGGGGAAGCACTAAAATTATTTAGTCAGGGCTTCACATTCATCAAAAAATATATTCGTTCATTCCCCCTTTAGGGGGTTAGGGGCACCTGATATGAAAATAGGCTTACTGTTCGGTTCATTTAATCCCATACACATAGGGCACCTGATCATTGCCAATTACATGGCCAACCATACCACACTTGATAAAGTGTGGCTGGTGGTATCGCCTCAAAATCCGCTAAAAAAATATGGCGACCTGATCAATACCTATGACCGGCTTGAAATGGCCCGCCTGGCTACTGATCATGCTACCAATATTACGGTAAGCGATGTGGAACTAAAGCTGCCACAACCGTCATACACCATTGATACCCTTGCCCACCTCAAAGAAAAATATCCCGAACATGAATTTGCCCTGATCATGGGGTCGGATAACCTGGGTACACTGCATAAATGGAAAAATTATAAGCTGATATTACGCGATTACAACATATTTGTTTATCCCCGTCCTGGTTATGAAAACGCCGAACTGGCCGACCATCCCTCAGTTACCATCACCATGACCCCCCAGATGGAGTTGTCAGCAACCTTCATCCGTAAATCCATAGCCGAAAAAAAGAATGTGCAATATTTTGTGCCTGATCCGGTTTTAAAGTTTATTGAGAGCAAAAGTTTGTATAAGTAATTTGGTATATTTACTAAAAGAATACTGTTATGGTTATAACTAAAAATGAACTTCAGCATATTTTGGATAATATGCCAGATACCATTAATGTTGAAGAAGTCTTCGACAGAATCATTTTATCAGCTAAAATTGAACAAGCGCTTTTAGAATCAGAACAAGGTTTAGGCCAGGAATGGAATGAATTTAAAGAAGAATGGCTAAAAGAGGGTCTGTAAAGATTATTATTTTACCATCAGCTAAAATTGATTTGAAGGAAATTGTCAATTTTATAGCTAAAGGCTCTCCTAAATTTGCACAACTAGAAAAGTTCTTAATTATCGAAGCAATTGAAAAGCTTTTTGATTTTCCGGATTTAGGAAAACCGTTTGATTATAAATCAGTTAATGCACGTCAACTTATTTTTAAAAACTATTTGATTATTTATCGTCAAAAAACAGAATCGATATTAGAGATCCTTACCATCCACCACCATTCCCGCCTAATAACCAACAACCCCGCTTTTAAACCGGAAGAATAACATATATCCATAGTTAAGTGATTAGGTTAAAGAGGGTTTTACCCGCTATACTTTTATCTCTTTTCTTACCTTTTGCCTTTATCCTTTTACCTTTCACCCTCTTCAACTATCTTTGTTCCTGTGAGCGAAAAAATAATACTTAAACTGCAGCTGCCTACTGATCCGCTTTGGGTTAAAAATGTTGTAGAAAGCAATATTGAGGAGCTTTTGACCGATCATGCTTTTCGCGAGCAAAAAGCAGCCAGCAATGCCATTACCCTTATTGTTCAAAACCCCAACCTGTCTGACCTGGTACAGGAAATGGCTATGCTGGTTCAGGAAGAGATGGACCACTTTAAACGCGTGCATGACATTATTGTAGAGCGGGGCTTTGTGTTGGGTCGCGAACGGAAAGACAATTATGTGAATGAATTGCGTAAGTTTATCATTATAGGCGGTGGCCGCGAGGCACAGCTGATTGATCGTTTACTGTTTTCGGCTATGATAGAGGCCCGTAGTTGCGAGCGTTTCAAGGTATTGTCTGAAAATATTAACGACCCCCATTTATCCGAATTTTATCATGAGCTTATGGTGAGCGAGGCTACTCATTATGCCATGTTTATACGCCTTGCTAAAAAATACGCGGTTGAAATTGATGTAGAAAAACGCTGGAAGGAGTTTTTGGAATACGAAGCCCGGGTAATACAAAACTATGGCAAAAGCGAAACCATACACGGGTAATTCATCTATACAAACCGGGTAATTACCGATACTTTTTTTATTGCTGGTATTGAATGTGTTAATTTACATATGTCGCGCTTTAAAGCATTTTCTGTTATTATACATATTGCGGGCTGGCTATTGTTCATGGCTTTTCCGTTGGTATTTTTAAACAGCCGCGGACAAGACAGCTCCATATGGTCATTATTGCAAAAGCCCGATTACTGGTTGTTTTGCTTTACTTATATTTTCCTTTTTTACAGTAATGCCTATTATTTTATTCCCACGTTTTTCTTAAAAAAGAAATATGTACTTTATAGCATCATTACCCTGATATTACTTGGCAGTGTTTACTATTTACAACCTTTTGACAAGCTACTAAGAAGTAGTGAGAACCGGGTAAATGGCCGGATGCCCCCCCCGGAACACCCTTTTGGACCACCACCTGCAGATCACCCTAAACAAGATGGACAGTCACCCGAAGGGCCGCCCCCGCCACCATTCCAGTCCAATCAACAGGGTACCGGCGGTGTTAACATTAAACGCCGTTCCCCTCCACTGGATAGCTCCAGCCTGTTTATATTTTTAATGATCATGGCTTTAAGCACCGCCATTAAAATTATACAGCAATGGCAGCTTACTGAACAGCGCGCGGCCCGCGCCGAGGCCGATAAGACCAGCGCAGAGCTCTCCTTTTTAAAGGCACAGATCAATCCACACTTTTTGTTCAACACGCTAAATAACATTTATACACTGGCCGTTACTAAAGATGACCATGCCCCCGATAGCATCATGAAACTATCAAACATTATGCGTTATGTAACCGATGATGTGGCCGCTGATTTTGTTCCGCTGCAAAGCGAGGTTGATTGTATCAGCGATTATATTGAGCTCCAGCGTTTGCGAACTGGTAATAACACATCTATTAATTTTATAGTTGAAGGAAACATTGATAGTAAAAATATAGCCCCACTGGTGTTAATGACCTTTGTTGAAAATGTTTTTAAGTATGGTATCAGCAAGCACGAAAAATCTGTTATTGATATTAAAATACATACCAACGCCGCAGACATTTCGTTTTTTTGCAGAAACAGGATATTTTTAGGCCGGAATGAAAATCAGCGTACAGGTATAGGTATAAAAAACACCAAACAGCGTTTAGCCCATTTGTATCCGGAAAAGCACCTGTTAAACATCAGCAACGAAAACGATCAATACACTGTTCAGCTTACCTTACAAACATAAACCCCAATGGTACTTAAATGCATAGCTATTGATGATGAACCGCTGGCACTGCGGCTGGTAAGCGAATATATATCGCGTTTCCCGGCCCTGCAACTGGTAAAAACATTTGACGATGCCATCTCAGGTGCCGAATTTTTAAAAACCAAACCCGTCGATCTGCTCTTCATCGATATCAATATGCCCGATATTACAGGTATCGATCTGGTGCGGTCTCTCCCGGTTAAGCCTATTGTAATATTTACCACCGCCTATAAAAACTTTGCTTACGAAGGCTTTGAACTGGAAGCTCTTGATTATATTTTAAAACCCATTGATTTTAAACGCTTTGAAAAGGCGGTTGAAAAAGCCATTGATTATTACCGTTACAAGAATAAAACAACCAACGAGCCTAGCGAAGAAAGCCTGTATGTATACTCAGAATACCGGATGGTAAAAATTGAGCTAAGCACGATTGAATACATGGAAAGCATGGAAGATTATATCAAGATCCATTTAACCAATGCTAAAACCGTGCTTACATTGATGCCTTTAAAAAAAGTGCTCGAAAAATTGCCTGCTGATAAATTCCAGCGCATACACCGCAGTTATATTGTACCGGTTAACAAGATCCGGTCTATACAAAACCGCAAGGTTAAACTAACTGATGTTGAACTGCCGGTGAGTGAAAGTTACCAGGACTTTATCCGTAACTGGATGAAATTCAGATGAAAAATTTGGATTCTATCGGCACAATGCACCTGTTTACCGACACCCTGCCTTACGGTATAAGATAAAAACACATATTTACCATGTGCTGCTTAATTAAATAGCCCCTTTTTTCTTAATAATAAGTTCGATTAGCGTCTGTGTTTTATATGCAGGCGCTTTTTTTAACATGAGTACCATGCTCTGATGAAATTCTATTTTAACTCACCCCTTAAATCCCACTACATTCTGCAGGTAATTATCCATCATATCAATATCTACTACATCATTAATAAGGCCGATATGCATATCCGGGCGTACAATGATGGCTTTCTTTTGATTTTCCTTTATCCCGAAAGCATCAAACACCTGCTGGTTCCTGGCCGATGGTGGCAGGTAAAAAAAGTTAAGGCTGGCCGGATATTTTTTGGTTATCCATTTGGCTAAAGTAAACAGATCCAATTCCGGTAATTTACCTAAGGTTATCAGCGTAAAGCCTGGCTTGCTGCACCATTCATGCAGATCAGTTTCCTGCTGTTTCTTTTCGTCAAACATCTTCAGGTATGGCAATCTGTCGCCGGCTTTGACAGGGGAATGATGGCTCAGGTGCAGGTTGATCCGGCTATCGCGGTAGGATATGCCTGTTTGCGATACCTGCTTAAAAAACCCATCCCTTAAAGCGGGCTTCCCCCAAACGGTTTTCAGTAATGTGGGTAATATCCATTTTTTAAACAGGTTAATAAACCAGTTGCGCGATAGTATGATGCTGAAAATACGGTCGGTAGTTTTGCAACAGGCATCCTCTCGGCGGCATAGCTATCCAAAACAGCAGCTTTAAACTGGTTATTTACTACACCAGCCAGTTTCCAGGCCAGATTATAAGCATCCTGCAGACCGGTGTTCATTCCCTGCCCGCCTACCGGCGAATGAATATGCGCGGCATCACCTATTAAAAAACACCGGTCCTGCCTGAATTTATCGGCCATACGGTGATGCAGGCGATAGGTAGTGAACCAGTTGATTTGCTCAACGGCAATCTCAGATCCGGCTACCGCATTCAGGTACGGTAATATTTCTTCAATCTGAAGCGCTTCTTTATCATCAAACTCATCGGGCAGGTTCCCAACAATACGATAGCATTGCTCCTCGGGCATGGGGAAAAAACCGGCAAATCCTTTTTTTGATAAAAACAGGTTCACCTTATCGCCAAAGGCATTGGTTATTTTAACATCAGCCAGATAAAACCGGTGCTGGTAGGTATCGCCATTAAAGGGGATCTGTAATTGTTTGCGCACCAGGCTCCCGGTACCATCGGCACCAATAAGCCAATTGCAGGTAAGGGTTTGTGTTTCGTTGCCTGTTTGCAGTTGTACACTTACTTTTTCGGCACCTTGCTCCAGCGTTAACAGTGAAGTATCCCAATAAACCGGGCAGCAATTGAGGGTTAAATAATCAAGCAATAAACGTTCGTTTTTACTCTGTTGATATAAGTGAACAAAGGGAAAAGCGGTTTGCCCTTCGCCTACACTGCTTAGTGATAGTGCTACAACTTCTTTTCCGTCCTGATTAAAAACCACACCGGCTGCTTGTTTACCGCCTTTAATTATAGTATCAATAACCCCCATTTGCCGGTAAATTTCCAGGGAGCGGGCCTGTACCGCTAATGCTTTAGAGTGGTTGGTTGGCCCATGTTTACGATCAATAATTACGGGCTGCACACCATAACGCAATAGCTGGGCAGCCATCATCAGCCCCGATGGACCGGCCCCTACTATCAACACGCTGGTATGTTGCTGCGTAATTGTCATTTAGTCATTAATGGAATAATAAAAATATGGTTGGCCGTTTATGCAGTTCAGGCACCTTTTTTTGCCAATCGGTTATGGTTTTGGTTTGTACAAACTCCGTAGCGGCAGTCAAATCACAGGCTATGCAAAGTTTGGTTTTGGGGTTGGCGGTTTTCAGGATCTCCTCCAACAGCGGATTATTGCGAAAAGGTGTTTCGATAAATATTTGAGTTTGATCAAGTTTGACAGCCAAACCTTCCAGCTCTTTGATCTTTTTACTGCGCAGCACTTTATCAATGGGCAAATAGCCGTTAAAAGTAAAACTTTGTCCGTTAAAACCCGAAGCCATCAGCGCCAGTAAAATAGAGCTTGGACCTACCAGGGGCACTACCTTTATACCCATACGGTGAGCCTTGTCTACAATCTCGGCGCCGGGATCGGCAATACCGGGGCAGCCGGCCTCGCTCATTAAGCCTACGTCGTTACCCGCCTGCAGACCTTTAAAAAAATCGGCTTTACCCATATCACGGTTATGTTTGCTATAATCATGAATAATAAGTTCGCTTTGCGGCGTTTTTAAGCCAGCCTCTTTCAAGAACTTGCGGGCCGTTTTTTCGTTCTCTACAATGTACTCCTTAATACTGTTAATAGTATCAGCCAGGTAAGGGGTAAATGATTTTGCAGCCGCTTCTTCGGCAAGGGGTACAGGTATTAAATAAAGGGTTCCATAGGGCATATTGCAAAGTTGGTGTTTTTTGTTTAATTTAAGCTATTGAAAGGAGCCTGAAAAATGAATTCATTAGGGGTAAACTGGTTTATTGAGGGATACATTGATTTTGAGCACAAAAAGTATGTCCTGCTGAATTATTTGCAGGAGATTAACCGCCATTTTGATAAAAGCAGGCTATACCCCAATCTTGCCGATCTGATCTTCCACTACAATAACCTGATTGATTTTAAAAAAAACAAAACGCTGTTGCAGCAGGCATTTCCGCAGCGATTAACCCAGGCCGATATTGACGCGGTAAAGCTTACCTACCAAAAAATCATCAAAGACGACCAAAGCATGCAGGAGATTGAGCACATTATAGCTTATGCCCTGGCCAAAATGGATCCGGCCATTCAGATAGGTAAAGAGATATATGATTTTGTAGAAAGCCAGCTTAATATTGACCCGGTTGGCATTATACCGCTGATGCCTTATCATGGGTATTTTTCGTTACGTAACGGCAAGGAGCGCACCAATTGGATCTACGAGTACCAGCTCACCATTTTTGAAGGTAAGGATGATAAATACCGCGGCATTAATGTATCCTTTATTGATACTTATGAACGCAGCATAACCAACACACCTGAGGCCATCAAGTTAGGCTTAATAAACAGGAACAAATTTTTACCCAATCCGGCGGTGTATTATGTTCAAAGTGATATCACTTTCCCGCTGGAGCAAACCTTATTGCCAGTGGCAAAAAGGAGCCTCGTGAAATATATTTCAAGCGCGGCGTGAAGGGTTAAATTTTCATTCCAACCCGAAACGCGATGGGTCAGGCATGTGTAGTGGCAGGCAGGGGTTTGTACACCCGGTTAATATTTAATAGTTCAACAAACCCCTCGGCGCCCCTCCCAGGAATCGCAGATCCTCACCCCGGTTGGTACAATAAATCTTAAAATATTGTGATAGCCTAAAGTTTTATTATTTTTGGGCACATAAAATTAATAACATGAATTTTCCCGCTGAATTAAAATACACTAAAGACCACGAGTGGATAAAAGTTGAAGGCAATGAAGCTACGATCGGCATTACCGAGTTTGCGCAAAGCGAGCTGGGCGATATTGTTTATGTAGATATTGCATCCTTAGGGAAAGAAGTTGCCAAAGACGAAGTTTTCGGCACTGTTGAAGCTGTAAAAACGGTATCAGACCTGTTTATGCCGGTAACCGGAACTGTAAAAGAAATTAACCCTGCGCTTAATAATCAGCCCGACCTGGTAAATGCTGATCCATATGGTGAAGGCTGGATGGTAAAGATCAGTATTGCAGATGCATCAGAAATAGATAGCCTTTTATCTGCTGATGATTACAAAACGGTTGTAGGCGTTTAAATGAAATCGATATTAAAATATCATGGGCTCACTATTTTGTGGGCCTTATTTGTGTTTATCATGTGCTCTGCAGATCTGGGCAACGTGGGCGATTCTCCTGCATTTTTCCCGGGTTTTGATAAACTTACCCACACCGGTTTCTTTTTTACATTGGTGGTACTGGTTTGCAATGGCATCATAAGGCAACAAAAACCAACCCGGTTCTCGTATAAACAAGCGATATTAATTACCCTTGTAGCTATTGTTTTTGGCGGCCTGATTGAGCTATTGCAGCTTACCATTTTTGTATGGCGCAGCGCCGATTGGAGCGATCTGTTTGCAGATAGCCTTGGAGCCTGCATGGGGATATTTAGTGTAATGGTAACAATTAGTGCAGTTGGTTATGTTAAAAAGTAAATTGATATTATTAGGAGCATTAGTGTTGATCAGCTTTTCATCCTGCGGGATATTTAAGAAGGGATGTGGCTGCCCGCATTTTGGGAAGATAAATCTTCCTGATGTGCAGAGGTGCAAATATGCAGATGTGCACATGATGGGATAGATAAGGTGCCCTAGTACTTCTTAATCTGCACAGCTGAAATCTGTAAATCCACACCTCTGAACCGTCATCCTTTTATCATTTCTTATCTGCACATTTGAAATCCGCACACTTGAAATCAGAATTTGCAAACATGCACATCAATTTTACATCTTCTTATTTGGATTTAATTTAAATAAGGTTACATTTGCTCAGGTTAAAAATATACGATGACACTTTCACAACTTGAAATAGGCGAAACAGGAATTGTTAAAGAATTTACTGATCTTGAAATGTCGGTAAAATTGATGGAAATGGGCTGCTTGCCAGGCGAAGAAATAAAAATTTCACGTATTGCCCCTCTTGGCGATCCAATTGCTATACATGTTTCGGGCTACCAGTTAAGTCTGCGTAAATTTGAAGCCTCCACTATAATTTTGCAGTAGTTTTGTAACAATTGAAAGCCGATATAAGAGTTGCACTTGTAGGAAATCCAAACACCGGTAAATCAACGCTCTTTAACATTTTAACCGGTCTTAATCAAAAGATAGGAAACTTTCCTGGGGTTACTGTTGATAAAAAAACAGGTTATTGCCAGCTACCCGACGGCCGCACGGCCGAGATCATTGACCTTCCCGGAACCTATAGCATTTATCCTAAAAGCCAGGACGAATCCATTGTATTTTCTGTACTGGCCGATAAAGCCAAAGGCATGGTGCCTGATCTGGTTGTGGTAATATTGGATGCATCAAACTTAAAGCGTAACCTGCTGCTTTACACCCAGATAGCCGATTTAAAAATACCCATTGTGGTAGCTTTAAACATGATTGACGTATCTGAAAAGGCTGGTATCACCATTGATGTTGATCTGTTCGCACAAAAACTGGGGGTGCCTGTTGTGCCTATTTCGGCCCGCAAGATCAAAGGAATTGATCAGTTGAAAGCCACCATTGCTTATGCCAATAAAATAGCCCTGCAGCAAGACACCATTGATATTGAGGCCATTGCCCCGCAAATAATAGCGCAGATAAAAGACGATCTGAAAATCGATAATCCTTATTTTGCCCTGCAATTGGCCCACCAGCACGAAACGGTGAGCTATCTGTCTACCGAAGAAAGCGACCGCATTGAGCACCTGGAACAGGAATTTTCATTCCACTCGCAAAAGGCACAGGCCTCAGAAACCATTGCCCGCTACAACTTTATAAATGACCTGCTATACGATACCGTTAAAAAACCGGAGACGGCACATGACGAAACTGTAAGCAATAAAATTGATAAGATACTTACCCATAAGGTATTTGGCTTTGTAATTTTCTTTGCCATACTGATGTTCATATTCCAGGCCATATTTTCCTGGTCGGCCTACCCTATGTCGCTTATCGAAAATCTGTTCATCTGGGTACAAAGCAACCTCACTAAATCATTACCCGCCGGTCCGCTGGTTAGCTTACTGGTTGATGGCGTAATTGCCGGCTTAAGCGGCGTTATGGTATTTATACCACAGATAGCCATTTTATTTGCCCTGATATCCATCCTGGAAGATACCGGCTACATGTCGCGGGTTACTTTTATGATGGATAAAGTGATGCGCAAGGTTGGCCTCAATGGCAAATCGGTAGTGCCGCTCATTGGTGGCTTTGCCTGCGCTGTGCCATCCATCATGAGCACCCGCAACATCGAGAACTGGAAAGACCGCATGATCACCATTATGGTTACCCCATTGGTAGCCTGTTCGGCGCGTTTACCGGTTTATACTTTGCTTATTGCATTGGTTGTACCCAAAGGTAATGTATGGTGGTTATTTAACCTGCAGGGGCTGGCTCTTACCGCCATGTATCTGCTCAGCATCGTATCGGCTGTTACGGTAGCATTTGTCATGAAGTTTATTTTAAAGGCACGTGAGCGCGGTTATTTTATTATGGAACTGCCTGTTTACCGTATGCCCCGCTGGAAGAATGTTGCCTTTACCATGTATGACCGCTCCAAAACATTTGTACTACAGGCCGGTAAAGTAATTATAGCGGTATCTATCATATTATGGGTACTAAAATCATACGGCCCCGGCGACAGCTTTGCGCACATCGACCAAAAATACAGTCAGCAGCAATACACCAAAGGTATGACGCCGGATAGCCTGAATAAGGTTATCGCGTCCGAAAAACTGGAGAGTTCTTATGCAGGCGTGTTCGGCCATGTGATTGAACCGGTAATTAAACCGCTGGGCTTCGACTGGAAGATAGGCATAGCCCTGATCAGTTCATTTGCCGCACGCGAGGTTTTTGTAGGTACCATGGCCACCATTTACAGTGTGGAGGGCGATGCTGATAAGCTGGAATCGGTACAGCAAAAAATGCACAGCGCAACCAATCCCGATACCGGGAAACCTGTATTTACGCTGGCCGTAGCGTTTTCGCTCATGATGTTTTATGCATTTGCCATGCAATGCGCCAGTACAGTGGCCGTAGTGTATCGCGAAACCAAGGATTGGCGCTGGCCCGCGGCGCAGTTTGCCTATATGACGGCACTTGCCTACACCGCCAGTTTTATAGTTTACCACATGCTTAAATAAGCCAAAAAATATATATTTGCATTGAGGTAAAAATTGGATAAAGTAAAAATTTTAGAAAGGTATCTTCCACCAGACGCGGCGCCCCTGATTGGCCGCTGGATTGATTACTTTAAATGCGAATTTAAAATTTCGCGCAACCGCGGCAGTAAATTTGGCGACTATCGTTCGCCACATGCCGGTAAAGGTCACCGGATCTCGGTAAATTATGACCTTAACCCCTACGCTTTTCTGGTAACCACCGTACACGAGTTTGCACACCTGCATACCTGGAACGAGCATAAGCAAAAAGCCAAGCCACATGGCATCGAGTGGAAAAACAATTTCAAAAAAATGATGCAGCCTTTTTTTGAAAAGGATATTTTCCCTCACGATGTAAAACATGCCATCACCAGCTATTTGAATAATCCGGCCGCTTCCAGCTGCTCAGATCTTAACCTGTACCGTTCCCTGCGCAAATATGATGCACCAAAGGAATCGGTTATTACGGTTGAGAAAGCCCCGTTCCAGGCTCTATTTAAACTGAAGGATGGCCGTGTTTTCCGTAAGGAAGAGCAATTGCGCAAGCGTTTTAAATGCGTGGAGGTAAAAACCAAACGGGTTTATTTGTTTAGCCCCGTGGCCGAGGTGGAGTTGGTGGAGGAATAGTTTGGATTTCGGGCTTCGGATGTTCGATTTCGGAATTACCTTCAGTATGTAGTAAAACCGACAATAATTTAATCCGATCCGAAATCGAACATCCGAAGTCCGAAATCAATTAAATCCGTACTTTTGCGGCATGGCAAAAGTTAAATCATTTGTGAATAATCCTTACCAGGAAAACACCTATCTTTTATATGATGAAACCGGCGAATGCGTAATTATTGACCCCGGAATGTACACCGCTACTGAACAAAATGTGGTGGTTAATTTTATTAAGGAAAATAACTTAAAACCGGTATTGCTGCTTAATACCCATTGCCATATTGATCATGTGCTGGGCAACAAATTTGTTTTTGATAAATATGGCTTAAAGCCAAAATTCCATATAGGCGAGTCGGAAGTACTGGCTGCTGTTGTAGCTTATGCTCCACAAATGGGCATCCGTTATGAAGTATCGCCCCTGCCCGATGAATATTTACCCGAAACCGGCAGCATACAATTTGGCAATACCACGCTCAACCTGATATTTGCGCCCGGCCACTCACCTGCCCATTTATGCTTTTATGACGAAGCAGCCAATATTCTAATAGGAGGCGATGTGTTGTTCAGGCTCAGTATTGGCCGTACCGATTTACCTGGCGGAAATTTTAGTCAGCTGATTGATAACATTACAACCAAGCTTTTCGCCCTGCCCGATAATTGCACGGTCTATCCGGGTCATGGTCCCGAAACTACTATCGGTTATGAAAAACAAAACAACCCTTTTTTAACTTAACAGTCAAAAAGTCCCCGGCAACTCCTAACTTACAACGCACAACTCAAAAACTAATTGAACACCTCGGTATATATAGCTAAAAGGTACTTGTTCTCGGGCAAGAAAATGCATGCCATCAATATCATTTCGGGCATATCCATGCTGGGGGTTTTAATTGGCAGCGCGGCTTTGATCATCATTTTATCGGTATTTAATGGGTTTGAAAAGGTGATCCTTTCCTTATACAGCAATTTTACACCCGAAATAAAGATAGAAACCCGCCTGGGCAAAACCTTTGATCCCAATACCCCTTACTTTAATGCGTTGCATAAGGATGCCCGTATTTTTTCATATACCGAGGTATTGGAGGAAAAAGTACTGATCAGATACGGCGATAAGCCGTTTTTGGGAACCATAAAAGGAGTAAGCGACGATTTTTTAAAAAACAAACGACTGGATAGCACTGTACAAATTGGTTCATTTACCCTAAAAAGCGGCGGACGGGATTTCGCGGTCATCGGTACGACTATTCAGGCTAACCTGGGTATCAACGTGCATGATAACCTATCGCCTATGGAAATATTTTCGCCGAGGCGCGGAGTGGTAAATTCGGCAAATCCGTTGAATGAATTTGTGGTACGTTCCATCAATGCATCGGGTGTATTTGCCATACAACAGGAGTTTGATGATATTTTGGTAACCCCTATTGAGTTTGCCCGCGATCTGCTTGATCAGCCAAAAGAGATATCATCAATTGAGCTAACCTATAAAAGGGGCACTAACTTAACATCGGTCCAAAACAAAATAAAAGACGAAATTGGCGACAAGTTCACGGTAAAAAACCGTAAGGAACAAAACACGGAGCTATATAAAACGCTTAACTATGAGCGTTGGTCTATATTCATGATACTTACCTTTGTACTGATCATAGCAATATTTAACATTATTGGTTCGTTAACCATGCTGGTGATCGATAAACGTCAGGATATTGCTATTTTAAGTAGCCTGGGGGCTAATAAGCAAACCATACAGGGCATTTTCTTTTTTGAGGGAATGATGATATCATTAATTGGATGTATTGCCGGTATTGTGTTAGGGCTTGCGTTTTGCCTGGTACAGCAGCACTTTGGCTTAATAAAAATGGGGGCGCAAATGTCGGTAATTGATGCTTACCCGGTTGACCTCGACATAGCCAACTTTGTTTTGGTATTTTTAACCGTAGGCGCAATATCCGTAATAGCATCAGGGATAAGTGCACGATTAAGCATTAAAGGGCTGGATGAAATCAAACAGGATTTGTAAATTTGTTATATGAGGATAAGGTATATTAGATATTTCGCGTTCTTATTTATAGTTATTGCTGCATGCTCATGTAACAGAAGTCCGTCAAAAACCGATCAGCCCACGGTTTATAAGGGATTGTATAGCTTTGGCCCCGAAATAAAATCATTTAAAGATTGCGACAGTGGCCGCGAGTTTTGGGTGACCGACAGCTCGGCCCGGCTGGAATTACAGTACTCTCAGCTAAACTTTGAAAAACCCTACGAGCCGGTGTATGTTGAGGTGGAGGGTGTCAAATCAAAATCGGGCAAGGAGGGTATGGGGTCTGAATATGATAGCACCCTTGTTGTAAAGAAAGTAATAAAAATAACCAAAGAGATACCACAGGATATCTGCAATTAGTTATTTATTATTAATAGCTTTAATTTATAAAAATAACGCCTGCTTATTCAGCCGTTCAAACCAAATAATTAAAACTCATCTGCCACTGTGGCGTTAACT